>Ga0315549_1003678_pt1 | contig 13493 bp, 10 predicted proteins | sample SalMarSW160200MG_FD_203101 | JGI IMG/M metagenome (GOLD analysis project Ga0315549, IMG submission 203101) | Salt marsh sediment microbial communities from the Plum Island Ecosystem LTER, Massachusetts, United States - Salt Marsh Sediment SW1601-200 ... | reverse complement strand
AATACAAAATACAGAGTTTTGTTAATAGAAGATGATAAGCTCGATCAGATGATTTTTGAGCGGCTGGTTATAGAGCAAGGGCTTGCATACGATTACAAAATAGCCGGCTCTTTTGCCCAGGCTAAGGACATTTTGAGCTGCGGCAAATTTGATATCATTATCGTTGACTACTTTCTTGGTGACGGGACAGCTTTCGATATTTTGGATTTGATCACGGATACGCCTATAGTTTTTGCTACCGGTGCAGGGGATGAAGAAATTGCCGTCAAGGCAATGAAAACCGGTGCCTACGACTACATTATCAAGGATATAAAACGCAATTATCTGAAGATTCTGCCGCAGGTAATAGAAAAGGCCATCGCGGACAAAAAACTCAAAAATGCACTGAAAGATTATCACCACAATCTCGAAGCATTGGTCAAGCAGCGCACGGAGCAGCTTGCAGAAGAAAAGGAGCTTCTGGCGGTAACTCTTTCCAGCATGACAGATGGGGTCATTGCGGTAGATGCCGAGAAACGAATTATTCTGTTTAACAAAGGAGCTGAAAATCTGACCGGATGGAGCTTCGATGAGGTCCAGACAAGAGCGATCGATAAAGTTCTCCATATTATTGACGAAAAGACGAAAAAGACCGTAGAAAGCCCTATTAACAAAGTGCTCATTTCAGGAGAAACCGAAAGTGGAACCGAGCGAGACGTCCTTATCACAAAGGATGGCAGTAACTGTTCCATCTCCACTACTGCTGCGCCTCTGCGCAAAGATGGCGGAACTATTATTGGCGTGGTTATGGTGCTACGAGATGTGTCCCATGAGCGCGAAATTGATCGCATGAAAACAGAGTTTGTTTCATCCGTATCGCACGAATTACGTACACCCTTGACTTCCATAAAGGCATATACCGCCACAATTCTGCGCGACCCCAATATGCCTGAACAAATCAGGCATGAGTTTTTAACCATTATTGATGAAGAATCGAACCTCTTGAAAAATCTGATCGAAGGGCTGCTGGAAATATCACGGATTGAATCCGGAACCGTCAAATTTGCACGAGAACCGATGGACATTGCCGCTGTCATAGACCAGGTCTTATCAGGATTGCAGCACTTAGCTGATAAAAAGAATATCCAATTAGAGAAAGGCATCGACGAAGGACTTGGCCAGCTCCAGGGAGATGAGGGTAAGATTCAATCAATGGTTATGAATCTGGTCAACAATGCCATTAAGTTTACGCCTGAGAAGGGCAGGGTTTCTGTTTCAGCCCATCGCCAGGGTCAGGAGCTGGTTATACGGGTTAGCGATACGGGTGTTGGGATACCAAAGGAAGAGCTTGCTAAAATATTTGACCGGTTTTATCGCGTGCACCAATCAGGCAAGGCCACCCCTGGAACGGGATTGGGCCTTGCTATCGTTAAAGAAATCGTGAATATGCACGCTGGAAGGATTGAACTTGAAAGCCAGCTTGGCCAAGGCACTACCTTTACGGTCTTTCTGCCGTTAAACACTAAGTCTGCACTATATCTTTGATAGAGTGGTTTTGACTTTTGCACCTTTCGGTTTTGGTCGCATAAGAACCTCTCTTTAGCATACTTCTTGGAGGTTTCAAGCCTTTATATACAAAAAAGTTAAATTATATCAATTGCACTAAATTACTGCGCTTCGTGCGTTTGGCACAGACGGATGGAGGTATCAAGCGCGGCTTGGGGATGTCTTGCCGGCCTTTATGCAAAGCGCAACTTTTAATTACAATTGCTATAATACAATCGAATGATTTTTAGCTATTAGCAGTTTCTGCTAAAAGAAACTGCTAATAAGTACAGGTATATGTTTATATGCTAATGTAATAGCAATCGTACTTAATTATAGCGCTTTTTCTGGGTTATCTGATGTGATTTATGACGCTGCCGAGCCAATATATATTGAATCCACAAGCTGGCTTAAATATGTGAGGCACAAGGATTAATCACAATTGGTATTATTCTTCAAGACCGACTGATTAGAACTTGAATTGATCTTTAAATGCGGTTTTGAAATCGTAGAGGTCGTTGAAGTCGTCAATGGTGTCGGTGGGTTGGGTGCTCATCCATTCATTTCTTATCATCAGATAAACAATTTCACCAAAATCACGGGTTGTCTTAACGCCCCATGTATTAAGAACAAGCATTGCCAGTCTGCCCCACTTTTCGACAGCCAGCTTCTTAAGTCCCTCGCATAATGTATGGCCGCTCACGTGGGTAGGCTTAGTGGCAACTTCTTTAGCAGTATAGCCAAGTCCTTCATAAACGAACCTAATCGCTTGGGGACTATATCGACCGTTTTCTCTGGCAATTTCTTCGATGTTCTTTTTCATCTTTGATTTTCTCGCCGCAGAGCTGATATGGTTATTGGTTATTGAATTAATTATTTAACCAGTCCCTTAGGGACCAGTTACCATTTAACCAATCACCATTTAACCGGTCACCATTTTTTGGTCAAAGCACTTTCTGCCCAGGCATTACGCCGGCATCTGCGGTAAGCATATAGACATCTATTCCGCCGGTACCGGCTGCCAGGATCATGCCTTCCGACAAACCAAACCTCATCTGTCTGGGCTTCAGATTGGCAAAATATATTACGGTTTTACCGGCCAGCTCCTCTGGTTTATAAGCCTGTGCTATAGCAGCCATACACGTTTTTTGTGGGCCGCCCACATCCAAAACCAAACGCAGCAGTTTATCGGCACCAACGACCGGCTCTGCATTTACGACCTTGGCGATTCGTAGATCGATCTTTGCGAAATCCTCGATGGAACATTCCGGCTTGAATGGCTCTGCTGATTGTGGCTGACCTTCCGCAGGTCTGGACGCCTGGGCATCTTGAGTTTCTTTACTTTCTTCAATCATTGCACTTACCTGTTTTTTATCAATTCTCTCGAACAACCATTGGAAATCGTTTATTTTATGATTCTCCAATACAGTATTTACATCTGCAAAATTTAATCCGTCGAGGTTAAGAAACCTTTCCACTTTTTCAGCATATTTGGGCAAAATAGGTTTTAGATAAATAGTCAAGATTTTAACAGCATTTATCACAGCGGTTAAGGTAGCTCGCGTTTTTTCCGGATCGTTTTTGATAGTCAACCAAGGCTGATTTTGTTCGACATATCGGTTCGCCTCGTCAGCCAAAGCGGTAATTGTCCGAACGACGGCGGCAAATTTAAGCTTCTCATAGTTATCGATAATATTTTCTTTGGCAGCGGTGAGCTTATTGATTAACTCAACGCCGCTCTGATTTAATTGACCAAGCCGGCCGTTTAATTTTTTCGTCAGCATCGGGCCGGAGCGGGACGCCAAGTTCGCAAATTTTCCGACAAGGTCAGAATTGATTTTATTTGTAAAATCCTCCGTCTTCAAATCTATATCGTCGATACTGTCGGTCAGCTTGCTTGCGTAGTAGTATCGTAAATATTCGGGATTCAAGTGCTTCAAATAGGTTTTGGCGTTGATAAACGTGCCACGTGATTTGCTCATTTTTTCGCCGTTTACGGTTAAAAAACCATGGACGAAAAGCTTGTCGGCGGTTTTAAAATTGGCTCCCATTAACATTGCCGGCCAGAACAACGCATGAAAATACACTATGTCCTTGCCGATGAAATGATATAGCTCGTATTCGCCACTGTTCCAAAGCTTGTCGAAATCCAAGTTATTTCCGTCACAGTAATTTTTCACTGAAGCCATATATCCAATTGGCGCATCCAGCCAGACATAGAAGAATTTGTTTTCTTCTCCGGGTATTTTAAAGCCGAAATAGGGCCCATCTCGCGATATGTCCCAGTCCTTCAGGCCCATTGTGAACCATTCTTCGAGTTTGTTTGCCACTGATTTTTGAGTATATCCTTCTTTGATAAGGTCCTTTAACTGTTTTTCAAAGTCAGACAGCTTGAAAAAGTAGTGCTCAGATGTTTTTAAAACCGGTGTTGTCCGACAAGTTGCACAGTATGGATTAATCAGCTCAGCACTATTGTAGGTGGCACTACAAACCTCACACGAGTCACCATACTGCTCCTGGGCTTTGCACCGCGGGCAAGTGCCACGGATGAATCTATCCGGCAGTGACATTTTGCATTTCTCGCAGTAGGCTTGTTCAACGTCTCTTTTAACAATTGAGCCGGCTTGATTTAATCGATTGAAAAAAGATTCGCTGAAATTTTTATTTTCGCGAGAGTGGGTTGTGTAATAATTATCGAATTCGATATAAAAACTGTTGAAATCAGCTATGTGCTCTTTGTACATTTGCTCAATTAGCACTTCCGGGCTTATTCCAGCGGCACGTGCGCTTATCATTACCGGCGTGCCGTGTGTGTCATCGGCACAAAAGTAAAGGCATTGATTACCGCACATTTTCTGAAAGCGAACCCAGATATCGGTTTGAAGATACTCAACCAAATGCCCCATGTGTATAGGGCCGTTAGCGTAAGGCAAAGCTGATGTTACGATGATTTTACGGGGCATGTTATTTCCTTAATTACTACTGCTCTTTATTTTCCTCGATGTCTTCTTCGGTATTATGCCTGGCATTGTCTCGTTTTTTATTTGCACGTACCGGTAAAGAGACTATTTCTATTTCTTCGACAGGCACAGCAACTTTTCCGCCACTATCATATTCAACTACCACGAGTTGGGTCAATATTTGAATATCGACAACTTTGCCTTCGCCGTGTTTAGTTTTTACCCTGGTATTTTTCTTGGGCAGTCGTTTTTCAAGTTCGATGTACGTTTTATCCTCATATCTAAGACAACATTTCAATCTGCCGCAATAGCCGGAAATCTTTGAAGGATCGAGCGTAGCCTTTTGCATCTTGGCCATCCGCATATTAACGGGCTTGAGCAGTTTAAGAAACCTTCTACAGCAGCATTCTTGTCCGCAGCTTTCCGCATCGCCAAGCAGCTTGGCTTCGTCACGTGAGCCGATTTGACGCATTTCGATCCTTGTCTGGTATTCCTGCGCAAGTCTCTTTACCAGCTCACGGAAGTCCACTCGGCCGTCAGCCATAAAATAGAAGATAATCCGTTCGCCGCCGAATATGTGTTCGGCGTCAACTATCTTCATCGGCAGGCTCATTTCCTTTGCGAAACGCCTGCAGCATTCTGTCTCTTCTCTTGCGATTTTTTCCAGGTGCTGCTCTTCATTTATATCTGCAGGGGTCGCGTAACGGACAAATTTACCAGCCTGCTCGCACGGAAGTTCTATACCGCTGTTATCGAAATAACTTTTTATCTGGTCGTTGCTTAATCTAAATCGTCCAGCTTTGTAAGAGCTAAGCTGGCCCACAAGGTAGCCTAACTCAAGACCTTTATCGGTTTCCACAATCGCGCGGGTATTGATTTTTGGTATTTTGGTTTCGTTATGCTCGAAGAAACCGAGCGTGTTCATCCGATTGTAGCGAACCAGCATATATTTGTTATTTTTTGCCCACTTGGGCTTTGCTTTCGAAACCTCAGGCATCAAATTTACCTCATAGGGATAAGAACTCCACAATCTTACTCCGCCGACCTCGCTCCGCCGAAGCGGCTACGCAAAGGCGAGTAAATTGCAGGGCTAAATATACACAATATTTAGCCCCCCAGTTTACTGGGGGGTTATACTATTGAAAACACTCAATTATATCAGAATCCGCGATGTTTAACAATAGCTGCTCGAAAATAAGCTTCTCGTTGACTCCAGCCTCAATCAGGCGCAGTGTCCTGTAGCAGTCCTCAATTATTAGGGCGGCTTGTTCGGCGTTGAAGCGTTCGGCTATCTTTTCTATCTGTTCTTTTTGGTCGAAGTTGATATTGGCTTGTCCTGACCCCGTTAGAAATTTCCCCTCTTTAGACCTGCTTTTCACAGACATGGCCTTGGAATTTTCTGGAATTTCTAACGGGGCTGATGAAATATTCAGTTTCATTGCATCATGCAAAGCGGATATGATTATTTGTATAAGAGTTTTTTGAGCTCTTCGATTTATGTCGGTTTTGCTTGTGGTCTTATCAAGACTGTCCCAAACGGCAGCGATTCTTTTACTCTCGTCCAAAAATTCCTGGGCCAACTCCACCGCATCGGCAAATTGGAAGTCGGCTAAGGAGCTTACCAGCCTGTTCTTAGTTTGATAAAGATTTGCATCAGCTAATTCAAGCTCCGCCCACTGACAAGCTGTTCCTAAGCTACCCACCGATAAACGGGCGAAATATTGAACCTGGTTTTGCTCAAGGCCCATCTCTTTGAGCTTCTCGATTATTATGTCTTCATCAATTGGGCTAAAACGAATTATTTGGCATCTTGATTTTGTAGTAGGTAAAAGCCTTTCTAAACGGTTGCATAGCAGGATGATACAGCAATATGCAGGCGGCTCTTCCAGGACCTTCAACAGCGCATTCTGCGAAGCGGCATTTAATTTTTCAGCTTCGCTGACCACGAAGACCTTTCTTTGTGAAAGTGTCGGCTTAGTTGGCACTTTTTCTATCAAGAACTCTCGAATGACGTCGATGGGCAAGTCAACGGGTGTCTTTCTGCCCTTATTATCTTTAGTGAATTCTACTAATTCCTTATAGACGTGATTGAAGTCGGCGTGTGTGTCGGCTTCGAAGCGTCGGCAGGACCGGCACGAGCTGCAACTATCGGCGAAGCCATCTTCCCTGGACGGATTCTCACATAGAAGCAGCTTTGCCCATTCACGGGCGGTCTTAAATTTGCCGACACCTTCTGCCCCGGCAAAGATATACGCATGAGCCCATTTGCCCGAGGCAAATGCCCTTTGCAAAATCGCAATTGCTTTATCCTGACAAAAAATTTCTTTGAATGACATTTATGTTAAACTCACCTCTGAGATAAGCTGCAATATCTTTCCATGAACTGTTTCAATATTGCCGGTGCCATCAACCGCCAAGCAGTTTTGCTGCTTTTTGGCTAATTGCAGGAATCCTTCACGAACCTTTTGGTGATATTCGCGAGGCTTTGCCTCCATCCTGTCGAGCTGTCGATCAAGACGCTTAGCACCAGTTTCAAAATCTACATCGAGTATAATAGTCAAATCCGGCCAAACTCGTTCGAGAGAGTCTTCGGCAATTTTTATTACTTTGGCTATGCCAAAGTCGCCCGCATAACCTTGATATGCACAAGTGCTGGAAAGCCATCTGTCAAGAATAACGCATTTGTTTTCTTCCAGAGCTGGTCTGATTTTCTCTGCCCAAAGCTGCGCTCTTGCAGCCATATATAATAACAGCTCAGTGCTTGTGCTCATTGCTTCGTGCTCAGGATTGAGCAGAATCTGTCTTATCTTTTCGCCGATGACTGTGCCGCCCGGGTCACGGAAAACGGTGGTAGATACACCTTGCTTTTGTAGCCATTCGGCTAAAAGTTTTGCCTGTGTAGTTTTTCCGCAGCCGTCCGGCCCATCAAGAACAATAAATTTGCATGTAAATTTGTTTTTCAAGATCAATTTCAGCCTCCGCTACATTCGGACACAGGTGTTTTTTGAGGTTTCAGTCGTCGCGCGATAGTATGCTTTCAACTGAATATCTTATACTTTCAGCGGTAGCGATACATTGTTTACATATTTTTAAATCTGGTTCAAAATCTGGAAGAACGCTCTCAAGGGGATATTTTGATGGCAGATATATCGAGTCTAAAAGGTCACACTCATCTTCTGATATATCGACCTTCAATTTATTGTTAGCAAGAATTTTCACTAACTCATTAATACTGTGGGTCTTTTTCAGCTTTATCGATGATTCTACCAATAAAGCCTTAAGCATTTTCTCGACAGCCTGCTGGACATTCTGCAAGCATGGGTTGAAAAGTTCATTATCCAAAAGCAAATTAGCTGATTGCAGATTCTCCTCAGCATAGTCAAGCCACTTTTTAGTTTCCTCTTTCATATATAATTTCTCCCTGCTCAATTTCGTCTATGAGAAACTCTCCATGTGCTCCGGCTCTTAAGGGAATTATGTCCAGAGGTATTATTCGAGCGATGTCACGGGTTTTTTTGCGATACTTCATCGCCAGCGGAAGATACTTTTCGTCGCTATCCTGAAATATTGCAACATCCAGGTCGTGTGGCTCGCTTGAGCTTACAAATGAGCCGAATACAACTATCCGGCGAACTTCTGCTTCCGTGTTAAGAGAGTCCACTAACCGCTGCTTTAGAACTTGTTTTTGCTGTTCAGTAAACATAATCCAAATTGCTGTGTAGAAACCTTATAACCATTGTCATTGCGAGGCCCGAAGGGCCGTGGCAATCTCTGACCTGATAAGCGAAAAAAGCAACGAAAAGTTCGAGATTGCTTCGCTTCGCTCGCAATGACAGCCTTCATTCAAGCTGCGCCAGAGTACTAGCGTTTTATTTCAATGTGACAGCCAATTTACTATTAAGGCCCCAATAATGCCACCAAGAAAGCTAACAATAAGCCAAATCCAATGATTCTTATATTCTGTAAATAAAAGTCCACTTCTTGTCAACCAAGAGCTATATTTTCTGCCTAAATCATAACCTTCTATTGTTAAGATAACAGCTTTGACATCTGATTCACTTTGATGCTTATGTAGCTTTATTAATTTTCGTGCTTCGAGAGCAGCATTGGCAATGTCAACTCTATTCTTGTACTCAAGCCACCTTTTCATACTCTTGACTGGGTCTATTGGGTCAAGCCGATCATCCTCGCCTGTTGTCTTTCCACTTTCAAAGTAACCTTTTATTTTACGTGCATTATCTTTTACCCTTAGTGTTTTAATAACAGGAATCCAATCTGGTATATCAAACCATTTCTCTTTCTCAACTTCACCAATATTTACATAATAACCCTCTAATAATCTTCTTTCATCTCTTGGCAGCCACATAATTTTTATTTCCTAAAGCGAGATCCTTAGCTTCCGCTCTCCACAGCAGCGCTACTGCTAAGGGTGAAAGCTCCACCCAACCAAAACTGACCGTCACCACAGAGGTGACGGCTAAACAAAATATTCGGCTACCAATCCGTTCAATCTGTGAAATCTGTGGTTAAAATTCTCATTTTGCCAATTGGAAGTTTTCTTCACCGACGAGTTGCCGCATCTTTCGGCAGAAATCCAGGTCAGGACTGACGGATAACTCCTTATCGGCTGTTGCATAAACACTGCCTTTATCGGTTTTCACCGCTACATAAACGGGGCTTTTGCCTTTATGGTGCTGGCAGATAATGCGTATCGCAGTCACTTTTTCCTCAGTAACATCTTTGGCGTCAAGCCGAATTCTTACTTTTGCGGCCAAACTTTCTCTAACCTTCTCCAAAGGAATCAGCTCCGCGGCCAAAATATTGGGTTTTTCTCTTCGCCAGTCGAGCTTACCCTTGACAAATACAACGGCATCCTGAACCAATGCGCCGCTGAATCGATTTAAAACATCAGGAAACATTACTACATCGACTTGGCCCTGCAGGTCTTCGAGCGTGAAGACCGCCATTTTTGCCCCAGCGTTTCTGCCGGTCTTGGTCACGTTGAATCGTATTCTGGCTATCATTCCGCCAATGATAACAGTCTTGCCCTCATCAGCTTCAACTAATTGTGAGCTGTTATGAGTAGAATAAAGATTTATTGTCTCAGCGTGATGGCTGAGTGGATTGCTGGTGACATAAAAGCCGAGAACCTGCTTTTCAAAGGCGAGCATTTGCGGCTCCGGCCAGGGTGCAACGTTCGGCAGTTGCTTATGGTCTTGTGAATAATCAGCACCGCCGGTTATCCGTCCGAAGAAACTCATCTGGCCGTTTTGTTTATCTGCCTGAACGCCGGCACCGATTTCCATGGCTTTTTCCAGACCCTTGATCATTTGATATCGGTTGCCGCCGAGCCTGTCGAAGGCCCCGGCTTTTATTAGCGCCTCGATGGTCTGCTTGTTGGCGGCCCTCAAGTCAACATTTTCACAGAAATGGAAAAGGCTCTCGAATCGGCCTACCTTTTCGCGGGCAGCAATGATTTTTTCGACCGCTTTTTCGCCGACGCCTTTGACCGCAGCTAAGCCAAAACGTATGACCCCTTTGTTCTCGCCGTCCTTATAAACCGGCGTGAAATCGACGCCGCTCTCATTGATATCCGGCGCCATCACCTCAATACCCATCTCGCCGCACTCGTTGATATAGTTCACGATTTTTTCTGTGTTGCCCATTTCGTAGGTCAAAAGAGCAGCCATAAATTCGACGGGCCAATGAGCCTTAAAGTAAGCTGTCTGATAAGCAATAAAGGCATATCGGGTCGAGTGGCTTTTATTGAAGCCATACCCGGCGAATCGTTCGATAAGCTCGAAAATTCGCCGAGCCTGCTGGTTGGTTAATCCCTTATCAACACAGCCTGCGATGAATCTTTCCCTTTCCTTAGCTATGATTTTAGCTTTCTTTTTACTTATCGCTTTGATTAGGCCGTAGGCCTCCCGTAGCGGTATGTCGCCGAGGCGATTGCAGATTTGCATTACCTGTTCCTGATAGACCATAATGCCGTAGGTTTCATCGAGGATTTCAGCCGTAATAGGGTGCGGCAGTTGCCATTTTGCACCGTGTTTACGGTCGATATAATCGGGAATCAGTATCATGGGACCCGGGCGATAAAGGGCATTGGCAGCTATGAGGTCTTCCAGCCTGTCCGGCTTCATTTTAACTAACATGCTCTGCATGCCGTCAGATTCAAACTGGAAAACTCCTTTTGTTCTGCCGGCTGAGAATAGCTCAAACACCTTCGCATCGGTGAGGTCGAGCTTTTCCATGTCAATATCTATGCCATGAATATCTTTAACCAATTGTCGGGTACGCTCCAATACGCTGAGAGTTTTTAGACCCAGAAAATCCATCTTCAACAGTCCAACCTTCTCGACCATCGGACCCTCGTACTGAGTTATGATGTCATCGGAGCCGGACGCCTTATACAACGGCACAAAATTTGTCAACGGCTCATCGGCAATGACGACGCCAGCGGCGTGGACTGACGCATGACGAGCAAGGCCTTCTAGCTTTTTACAGATATCAATTACTTTTCTGGTCTGCTCATTTTGCTCATAAGCTTCTTTCAACTGCGGCTCGCTCTTTAACGCTTTATCGAGCGTCATATCGAGCGAGAAGGGGACCAGCTTTGCCAATCTATCGGCTTCAGACAACGGCACGCCGAGCACTCTGCAGATGTCGCGGATAACCGCGCGTGCCTTCATCGTTCCGAAGGTTATGATTTGCGCGACGTGGCCGTATTTTTGACGGACATAGTCGATTATTCTTGCTCTGTGAGCCTGACAGATATCGATATCGATGTCAGGCATTTCATTGCGCTGGGGATCCATGAATCGCTCAAACAGCAGGTTGTATCTTATGGGGTCAACATCACACAAATCCAGACAGTATCCTGCCAGTGTACCTACAGCGCTTCCACGAGCGCCTATAGAAATATTGTTTTGGTGTGCGTACTTGCAAAAGTCCCAGACGATAAGAAAATAGCTGGCGAACCCTTTGGATTCGATTACGTCCAGCTCCCTATCAAGTCTCTCTTTTATTTCATCAGTAATTTTGTGGTAACGCTGTCGAGCTCCTTCATAGCACAATTTGGTCAGAAACTCTTCAGCGGTTGTTCCGTCGGGAGGCTCAAATCGCGGTGCATGGCGCTTTTTTAGGTCAAGCTCAACATTGCACCGGTTGGCAATAGCAATAGTGTTATCGCAGGCTTCGCTGTTATCGGCAAAGAGCTGCCGCATCTCTTGTTGACTCTTCATGTAAACATCCGGCGGATAAATCATTCTATCGGGTGCGTCGGCCCTTTTGCCGGTGCTGATAGCACATAGACAATTGTGAGCCTCATAATCATCTTCCTGCAGAAAGTGTACATCATTGGTTGCGACCAGACCAAGTCCCATCTTACCGGCAAGGTCAATTAGTCCCTGCCGGACATTGGGGTCATCATCTTGGTGGATTTGAATTTCGATAAAGAATCGCTCAGGACCAAATATCTTCAGAAAGCTTTCAGCAGCGGCGACAGCCGCCTTTTCATCGCCTTTGGCAAGCTCCGCTGCAACCTGGCCCTTCAAACATGCCGAGGTACATATAAGGCCTTCGTTCAATTCCGCTAAGATTTCTTTGTCTATCCGTGGACGGTAGTAAAATCCCTCGGTGAAACCAACGCTTGCCAGCTTTAATAAATTTTGATAGCCGACATTGTTTTCTGCTAATAGTATCAGGTGATACGCTGCATCAGCTATGGTCGTCTTTGTCCTATCGAATCTGCTGGCCGGTGCAATATATGCCTCGATACCGATAATCGGCTTAATATGGGCTGACAGAGCTTTTGTATAGAATTCTATGGCACCGAACAGATTGCCGTGATCTGTGACGGCAACAGAATCCATCCCGAGTTTCTTACAGCGTTTGAGTAGTGCATCGGAGACTATCGCACCATCGAGCAGTGAATATTGGCTGTGTAAATGAAGATGTGTGAATTTTTTGCCTGACATGAATATATAAGTCCTTTATATGAAGATAGTTACAATGCAATGCAAGGTTTCTGCTGGCCTAAGTATAATACGCCTGCACAGTGGTCTTGTCAATTAAAATAGCCATATTTCAGCAATAGATTGGTCCGCCAAAGGCGGAGCCGAGCAGACCCGCCTGCCCAGAGTTTCTCACGATGGAACAAAGAATCTAACGGTGCGAAGGTTCGGCGGGCAGGTTTTTGTTAGCATTTTGTGCGGAGAGTCATAATATTTGGGCATGTTTTATATCGGCACAGAAAAAACGGCAATTTTTTTGAAGAAAAACATCTTAGTTCGAGTCTGTTTATGCAGGAGCTAAATTCCTCCGGCTTGTCCGGGGGCCGTAATTCGGGAGATAGAGCAATTGAGTAGCTTTTGTAAAGATGAAACAATTCCTTCGACCTCCCGTAAGGGATGGCTTAATCCACGGCTCAGAACGGGAGCGATGTGGGGCTGTCGAAGCAGTTCCAAAGACATGTTTGAAGCTATTGTAAAAAGGTATATGAAAGACGCTTATTTTATTGCGCTCGGCCTCGTAGGCAACCATGAAGACGCGCTGGAGCTTTCACAAGAGGCTTTTTTCCGGGCGTATCGTAACATCAAACAGCTCAGCTCCGAGGGGAAATTCTTTCCATGGTTTTATCAAATCCTGAGAAACCTGTGCTTCAGTCATCTACGAAAAAGAAGACTCAGACAAACAGACTCGCTCGACGAGTTTCAAGAGAATAACATTCAGGTTCAGGCGCACGATACGTTTGACCCTGGCGTGGTGGCGGAACGAAATGAAGATAAAGACCGAGTCTGGAAAGCCATAAGCCGGCTCGATGAGAAACATAGAGAGGTAATTATATTGAGGCATTTTAGAAATCTTTCGTATGAGGAAATCTCTAAAATTCTCTTCTGCAACACAGGGACGGTGACAAGCCGATTGTACTACGCCCGTAAGAGATTAAAAGAAATACTGGATCCTGAGAAAGGAGGTCGATAGTAATGACCTGCCGGAATTATA
>Ga0315549_1003676_pt1 | contig 13497 bp, 9 predicted proteins | sample SalMarSW160200MG_FD_203101 | JGI IMG/M metagenome (GOLD analysis project Ga0315549, IMG submission 203101) | Salt marsh sediment microbial communities from the Plum Island Ecosystem LTER, Massachusetts, United States - Salt Marsh Sediment SW1601-200 ... | reverse complement strand
ATTAATACTTTCTTATTTTAATGGATATACTCTTGATTCGGATGTAGTTAAATTTAATCCCGTCGAGGTTCGTCTTACTATGGATGGCGTAAATGAAGATAATGAGGAATTCCCGGGCAACTACATCCTTTACAATAAAGATGATGACGATGGCGATGGTGTGCTGGACTATGACGATGGATATAATAAAAATGGTATTGAGGGTGACGAAGATGATGAAAATATTTATGAGAACGACCTGGTAATAATATATCTCAGCTGGGTTGAGCCTTCTAATTACATGACCGGTACGGTTACGTTTGATGTTACATCGGGAGCTTCGAAGGTCAGGGTTTGGGAAAACAGTACAAAAGGTACTCAAGTTAGTTTGCCTGCGACTTTTAATACGCCAGGCGATTTGAGCAAGACGTTTTACGTGGAAGGAATCGAAGAAAGTAGCGGCCCAAGGGATGTTACAATCAAGCTTACATATACAAAGCAAGGCCTTACCTTCGAGGATAAAATCAAAGTTACCGTCGTGCACGTCGAGCTGTACAGAGATGCAGAATATACACAACTTCTGGATGATTGGGCTAAGGTGCCGGGCGAGGACCTTTTAAGGTCGCCGAAGTATATGTTCGGCGAAGATGACCCAATATACGTACAGGTTAAGAACATAGGAATCGATCCCTCGAATATTGAGAATATTTCTTCAGCGGTGGCTGTTAAATCCCAATCCAGTTCTGAGTATATTTACTTGACTCTGCAAGAGACAGGAGTCGATACAGAAATATTCAGGAACTCAGAAGCAGCAGGAGAACTATTGTATTTATCAACATCCAGTTCCGAAGGAGATGGAGATAAAATAAAGGTGGTAGACGAAGAAGTACTGAATTTTTGGTTGAAATTCCCACCGAGGGATGGAGGAATATACAAAAGGTCGATGGATGTGATGTTGGACCGGGGTGAATTCTTAGCAATTGCTGGTTCAGAAACCTCAGAATTAAGTAATTGGCTAACATCCAGCGTACCTTACTTTAACCAGAATATATCCGATGCGAAGACTAAGATGCAGAATAACTACAAATGGTGGCAAAACGGATATATGAAAGGGATTTATTACAGCAAAAATGTTTTTGGACCAAGTGATCTTAATTACGAGTTAAGCAAGGAGATAGCTTTCAACGCAGGAGCCGATTTATATTCCTCTTGTGCGGATTTCCTGTTCTGTTCGAGTCATGGGGACGAAGGTCATTTAGTCATTATTCTTACTCTTAATGATGGTTATGTGATGTGGGATCCATATGCGACATCTTCCGGGAGCGGTTGGTCTGAAGATGTAGAATTCTGCTTATTATCAGCTTGTCAAGTCTTGGGAACGGATAGTGATCCAGACAAGTTAGTTAATGTTTGGATTAATAATTTTTTTCCTAAAGGAATTCACGCTGTTCTTGCAACCAGTGATGAGGTTACAAATGAAGCAATAGACGACGATTTCGGTGGTTTTCTTGATAGATTAAAAAATGGCGAAACCGCGGTAAACGCCTACAAAAATGCTTGTTATGGTCTTTTGTTTGATACACGTTATGGGATTCTTGTTCGTGAGGAAAATCTTATCGATTATGTCCTCACACCTGTTGCCAGCGCTGAATCCACACTTTCGAGAGATTATACGACTATTGATAACACATTTTATTACTTTTACTATGATGGTAATCAACAAATAATAAATCCTGTTAGAGGAGGTCAACATAATCCAGATTCCAACCGATACTACAACATAAAACATAAGATTGCTGAGGCCATTGAGTTTGAAGATGAGATTCAGATAGATATTTTATCATTGGACGAAGGAGAGCCTGCATTAATTATTCCTGAGGACGTTAACTCGTTATTTGAACATTACCGAATCGAAATGTTTTCATTTTCAGGATGGAATAAGATTGCAGATACAAGTGTGGTCAGACATAATATGAAAATATCAGAAGTGTCAGGTCGGATTAACTTAGAGCCCTTAGGATTAAAGATACCTTCTGATTACGTTCTCGATTCTCGTGGTAAAATGATGGTCAGCAAGTACAATGCAAATCCAGGCGGAATGTATCAATTAGGCGAAACTTGGTGCGAAGGCGAAACTTTTGAATTTATGAGGGAGCACAATGGCTGTAAGATATTCAATGACAGATTTAGAATAGCGATACAGAACAACACTATAATCTCATGTAGTTTAACAAGGCATCCGCTGAAAAAAACTGGTGCTTCGATTATTAAGAAACCACACTTTAGGTCAAAAGATAGTTCAATTAAATGGGATGACCTTCATCCAAGCCTTGTGTATAGAGTGAAGGATAAGGCCGTAGTTCCTTTCTGGCAGGTCCAGTACGACAATTATATCTTTCACTATGATATTGAACAAGTAAGTAATATGCGTTAATTTTCGTGTGTGACTAATGAAAACAAAACTTAAAATCATTGCTGTAATTGTTACTTTGGGTATTCTTCTGTTGATTATAGCTACATTTTTAATATTGCCTGGGTTTAACAAAAGTCCAAAGATACCTCTCAGAATCAAGGTTGATATGAACTGCAAAGTTTTGGCATCCTACTTGAATCCATACTATGTAAATCTACAGGGCAATATACCGGAAAATCCTACTTCTGATTTTATGAATTACCTTATGGGACTTGAGAAAAAAACGATATTTTCTTTCGGGCCACCGGTAAATCTGTACAAATCCAAAGATGATTTGGGTGTCTATCTTTTTTTACCACTCAGCCTTGAAAGCGAAAGACCTGTTATGATCGGTTACACTACTCCAGTTACAACTAAGAAAGGCCAAATATACAGAGGAGTATTTTTTCTGCGTGAGAAAGAAATTGTTACAGGCACTATAGATGATTGGGTTTTGAGAAATATTATTGGAAGCGAAGACCTTGAAAAGAGAAAACCAGACCTATATATATGTAGGCAAAGACTAAGATACTTTCGGGACCAATCTCGAAAAAGAAGGTGAGGATTATGGGGAAAAAACCAATTAGCCGGAGCAAATAGAGTTATTAAAGAATCCACAGTTTTTCCGTGCCGTTTACCCCGTTAGAAAGAAATCCCTGCTTTCTAACGGGTTTTACACAAAAATTCCGGCAAGAACAGAACCAATTAAAAAAGATATGAAATATTGGGGCAAACTTATATTTTATTGAAAATCGAAGAGGGATTGGGTCTTAATCATTGTTACCTGTTCCGGATAAGCCGCAAAAGTGTGGATGTGCAACTCACTTCGCCTGGCCTCGAAATCAATATAGCAAAACGGCTGCAAACCCCCGATTTCCAGCTCCGGGAACTTGACAAACACGCCGCGGTTCCGCGCAAAACGGTCGAGATCGACATAGCTCTGCCGATACAAGTTCGGACTCATCTTCTCGACCTGGAAATCCGTCATATAATTCAGCCCCTTGCTCAAAGTGAGTTTATGAGAACGCGGTCCACGGAATTGAAAACGCTCAATCAAGCCGCGAGAGGGCAGCATCTGGCCGGGCGTACTAACAACTTCAGCCATGCAGGCATCTGCGGTAAAAACGCTGACAACATGAGTGCAGCCTGTTACCCAGATAATCGCCTCGTACTTGGCGGTCTTTAATCGCCGATTGGCGTAAATCTGGAAAAGCTCCGGATGTAAAGGCCTTTGAAAAAGACTGAAGGTCAATTCTTCAATAGCCACATTGATTTGCGGTAATTCCATCAAACAGTATCCCCAAACAACAAACCTTATCTTAATGTTAACGTCATTATACACAAACTGCCGCAATTTTTCAAGTATAATATCAGTATTGATAAGGGCGATACCGGTGCTTATAGGACGATTATTTTGCAAGCTCTGCCTTCTAAAAGAGTAACAACAACAAAGTTTTTATAAAAAAACTTACTCAAAAACAGAGAATTTGTGGATTTTTAATACTGAAAAAAGTGAGCGTTAATAGAGACCGTGATAATATTGTAGAAAGCGTGAGTACCGGCCGTTATTCCGAAACCCCGAATTGCGAAAAGAACTGCAAAATACACGCCGGCCAACGTTCTGAAAACAAATCTCGTCAAATTAAACGGGTCAGCCGGATTCAACTGCCCACTGAGAAAGTCTATATGATGATGTGCACTAAACAACGCCGCTGAAATAAGAACCGACAATATAATTGAGTTCTTATGGTCCAGCTTGAAAACATCCTGAAAAAGCATCATCAGAACGCAAATCAAAACCAACCGAAAGATAAGCTCTTCATATATCCCCGCACCTATACCGGTGGCGATGTTTACGAGCCAGTATTTCCAGTTCATCGTACTGCCACGGTCGGATACACTCGTTGATACACCATTCTCAGCAACCGCCGAACAACTCGTAACAGCAGGGCAGTGAACTGAGCCATCAAACCGGGCAATATCAGCCTGTTTTGAACCCATAGTATTAATGAACAAAACCAGTACAATCAGGGGTACCGCAAGCAAAACGCATTCAACAACCATTCGCCAGATATCTCCAAGCCAGAAACTCCACCGTTTGCCCGATGTCAATTGAAGTGCTATCAAAATTACCACAACAACCAAAGGCGGCGCCACCCAGGCCAGTTTGCCGCCAAAACCAAGAGAAGCGAGCAGCTTTTGAAGCCAGACAAACGTGACTACGCTAACGGGGGAATGGTCCAGCAGATCGGTGCTGCTGGAAACAATACAAAGCTCATAAAAAAGGATAAACGGCAGGAGAAAAACTATGGCATAAATCGGCCGAGACGTCCGTTCCAGATACGAGTCTCTTGTAAAGTTAAGCAGTTGACTCGTGTTGTATCTGAACTTATCCTTTGTTGAATGGGACTCTCTTGCCTGGAACCTTTTCCGTTCTCTTGCCATAAGACACCAAAAAAACAGTTGACTGAGTCGATTAAATTTCAGAGAGTTTACTTGAAATAAATCTAAAATACAACAATTAAACAAAGTGCCTTTTTAACAACAATAATTAAGGTAATGATAAGCGAACAGTTGACCGAAATTTACCAGCTTCTTTTCGACCGCTTTGGCCCCCAGCACTGGTGGCCCGGGCAAAGCCAATTCGAGATAATAACAGGCGCCATACTGACCCAGAATACAAACTGGATCAATGTCGAAAAGGCAATAGCAAATCTAAAGACGGCCGATTGCTTAACGCCCGAAAGACTTTATCATCTTGATTTCTCACAGCTTGCAGAGCTAATCCGACCAGCCGGCTATTATAATATAAAAACAAAACGGTTCAAAAACTTCATAAACTGGCTCTTCGATAATTACGATGGACGGTTGGCAAACCTTGAAACCGTTGACACCGACCAACTAAGGGCCGAACTTTTAGCAATAAAAGGGATTGGCTATGAAACCGCAGACTCGATTTTGCTCTATGCCTTCGAGAGACCTGTTTTCGTCGTGGATGCCTACACTGCTCGAATTGCTTTCCGTCACCATTTAATCGAGCCGGACGCCGGGTATGAGCAGTTACGCGAATTGTTCCAATCGAACCTGCCGGAGGACACGCCGCTTTTCAATGAATACCACGCATTGCTGGTAAAGGTCGGCAAGGAATTCTGCAAAACGAAAGCCAAATGCTCCGGCTGCCCACTTGAAAAGCTCCCCCACTCCCTCGACACCGAATATTTCTAATTCCCCGCATCACCTCTTCGTCATTCCAGCGCGACAGCGTTACCCATTCCCAGCCAGGCTCCGCCTCATACAAACGTGATGCAAAACCAACAAAAAAGTCCCCCAGCCCAGGACCAGCAGGGCTATAATAGAAATGAGATTTATCATGGCACTGAACTGTTTATGCCAGACGATTTCTGGAAACGCCATAAGGTAGATTACGAGCATAAGTAACGACATTACATAAATTGGCTTTCTGTAAAAAATCAACCGGACAGCAAAAGCAAAAGGTGTAATCAACAAAGGAACAAAAAGATTCCTTGCGCCTATGGCGCGATAGGTAAAGGTGACCTCTCGCAATGTGAATTCCGGTACAATTGCCTTAAACAGCATAGATAAAGCCACCATGGCTACAGCCACAACGCTAATCGGAACTGCTTCTATAGCGACCGCTGTTATTGTCCCGGCAAACCTTTCTCTTCGGCCCCCTGATATCAGCATACTTGAGTGCACCGGCAGCCGCATATTCATCACGATAATCATCGGCATAAAGAAAAACATAAATGTTGCCGCCAGCCCCATATAACCAAGGAAGAATGACATCAGAATTACAATAATTACAATTGACAATATACTCTTCAACTGTAATACCGGCACCACAGAAGCCGCGTATAACGCGCCCCATATATATCGTCCTGCACTGACGTAGTTATACCTGTTCATTCGGCCGAGAAAAAATCTCTCCATCCGCGGGCTCGTGTATTTTTTCAATTTGTCCCACTTTCCGGCCATTCTAATCCGACTGATTTTTTTCATCTTGGCTGGATTCCAGGCATCGAAACCAGCCCACGGCACATTGCAGTAACGTCGCGCCCGGCCCTCATCGCCCAGCCATACCCATACAACACAACCGGTCAAAACTCCCACCGAAATAACCACAAGAGGATTTTCAACAATCACCCGTTCTAAAACTGTATGCAGGTCGAAAAACTGTCCTGCGAAAATTATCACTGGCAGAAATCCTATGAAAGCCACCGAGTTCCTGGCGGCGAAAACAAGTGCGGCCCCTATCAAATAAGAAATCAGACCCGCAAAAAAAGCTGAGCAAACCGCAAGAATCAATTGCCCCGCATTCAAAGAGGGATATACAAAAAACAGCAGCGAGCCGAAAATATTAAAAAATATTCCCACACAAAATACAAATCTCCTCACCATCTTCCGGTGCCCGGGCAGGCAATAGGAAAACGGCTTGGACAGGACCTCTAACGGCAGCACAGCAAACAAAAGCCCAACGACAAACGCCAACACAATTAATCCTATAAAGCGTCCTGGCTCCTCCGGGCCCTTAAACAACACTGCGATCCCTGCAAGCGCAAAAATTACCATAATCACATAAACCAGCCAGAGACCACGACGCTGATAAAGATGTTTCAAATTGACGGTTAAGATACTCATTTTTACACTCCGGTAACGTGTTCTTTTTTTACCTTTTTAACTGACAACTATCTTGTATATCTCTTCCAGCGGCAGCGCCTCAATCTCAACCCAACAATCCAGGCTTTTTGCCTGCTCCTGTAATTTCTCTCGCGGGCAGTCCTGCACCGTCAGTATCGCCTGCCCGTCGCTCCGCTTGCAGTGCACCACGTTTTCAAAGGGCAGCTCGGCAGGCAGCTCTTTGCCCAAAGCGCTGATACGCACTCGGCTGAATCGCTCCCGCAATTCGTCAAAGCTGGAGTCCAATAGGATGTGCCCTTCCTTCATTATCACCGCGTGGTCGATGACCTTCTCCACATCGCTGAGGATGTGAGATGAAATAATAATAGTTCGATTCTCAGTTTGAATAATCTGGAGCAGCAAATCCAGAAACTGTGCCCGTGCCAAAGGATCCAGGGCCGCCGCCGGCTCATCCAGTATCAGCAGTTCCGGCTCAAAGCCTATCGCTAAAAGTATCGCCACCCTTTGCCTCTGCCCCGGCGATAAAGACCCGACACGAACTTTTGTTGAAATCTCGAAGTCTTCGATGTATTTTTCTTCCAGCTCACGGTTCCAGCTTTGATAATATGCGCTGACATAACGGATTAGCTGCTGGACTGTCATCCAGTCGAGCAGTTCACCTTCCTGGTGAACATACCCTATCCTCCCAAGCTCTTTCGGCCCCAGCTTTTTAGCTTCACATCCGAACGTAACACACGCTCCTTCATCTTCCAGGTACAGCCCGATGATGTTTCGCAGTAATGTGCTTTTGCCTGCCCCGTTGGCTCCCAACAAGCCTATTATCCTGCCGGGGCATATTTGAAGGTCGATATCGTCAAGGGCCTTTATGTTTCCGAATCGTTTGCACACCTTGCGCATCTGCACTATCGGTTTTTCACTATTCATTAGAGTGACTCCTTGTTCTTGAATCATATTTTTTATACAACATAGCCAGCATTTCTACGGCTTTTTCTTCAGGTATTCCCAACTGCACCGCTGTAACCGCCGCCTTTCTCAAAATCTCTTCCAGAAGCTGAACCTTGGTATGTGCTTTTTTGTCCTTTTGCAGCTTGCTTACGAACAGGCCTATCCCTCGGCGTCTTTCCACCAGCCCTTCGACCTCAAGCAGTGCGTATGCCTTGCTGATTGTCATTGGATTAACACCCAGTTGTGCCGCGAGGTCGCGTACAGACATTAGTTGCTCCCCTTCGCTCAACTGCCCGGCCATAATCTGCCGCCGTATCTGTTCGATTACCTGCCGATATATGGGCACTCCACTGTGATGGTTGATTTCCAGTAACATATCGTATCGTCCTTATTCTGTATTACTGTATTAGCTACTTAATACAGTATACAACATCAAAAATACTTGTACAAGAAAAAAAATGGAATTTATTTTAAAAATTTAAGAAGATTTAATTCCCCCACCCACAAAACGCCTATGTTTTTTATATACAAGCACTTATAAACTTAACAATTATTGCTCGGACACGCTTTTTAGAAAAATCACTGGTTACGCTCACCACCGAAAAGGGGACCCAATCGCCCTTTATGTTATTCCGGCTGTTATCTCCAAAGGCCTATACTCTATGGCAGCAAAACCATCGTTGGTCAAACTGACAGCCTCTTGACGAACACCGAATGATAGTGGAGAATCTCATGTAGTAAATGAAGACTATTGGTGCACCTAAAATCGGAATCCTACTCGAAGGGTAATATATCATGGTGAAAAAAACGCTTTTCTTATTACTGTTGTTAGTCGGTCCATCCGCTCTTGCTCAAACGAGCGATTATTTCAACGCTACCTATGGCGAGCTGCTTCCCAGCTCTACTGCCAAAGTTGGTCTGTGGTGGGCCTCATCAGGCTGGAAAATAAACCAAGACAAGCCGCTGCCAAAGGCAAGGGGACAAGCAATCAAGATATGCGCCGCTCGCAATGAAGCTGAGGCCGCTCAATTAGTAGTTCGCCCTACTGTTACCATTAAGGATGTTAAAATACATCCCAAAGCGTTGAATGGGCCGGATGGAGCGATTATCCCCCCGGAAAATATCGAGGTATTAAGGGTACAATACGTCAATGTTACACTGCCTACAGATAAAATTTCTGTGCCCGGTTTCTGGCCTGACCCCCTGCCACCGTTACAGAATCCGATTAATCTCGAAGCCAACAAGAATCAGCCATTCTGGATTCGTGTGAAAGTTCCTCGCAACGTGCCGGCAGGAATGTATACAGGAGGTATTGACCTATCCGGGCAAAACTTCGATGCTAATGTCACCCTGCGCATCGAAGTATATGGTTTTGTCTTTCCCGACCGGATGACTTGCACGACGGCTTTTGGTTTCTCGCCGGGCAACGTATTTCGCTACCAGAAGATTTCCAGCGAGAAACACAAACGCCAGGTCCTCGAAAAGTATTGGGACAGCTTCAGCAACCATCACATATCACCATACGACCCGGCACCGCTCGACAGAATCAAAGTGACATGGCCTAACGTTAAACCACCGGCCGACAATAAATACGCAAACTGGGAGGGTCTGCGTATCGTTGATAATGAATCTCATTCCGGCAACGGAGCGCTGCTCATCTATGATGATGACCACCAGAGTAATGTTACCGTTTCGTATCGGCCTCTTATAGAAATACCGCCCGGCGGCCTGAAGGTACGATTTTGGTATCGTACAGCAGTGCCGGACCACCGCTTTGGCATTGCACTTAACCACTATGACCAGGACGGCAAGTGGATGTCCGGCAGAAATAATGATATGACGCTAAAAGGCAACGGCAAATGGCAGCTTTTCGATGCCTTGGTGAGCGATTTTCCGAAAGGAGCGAAGTTCATAAGACCTATGGTAAGAGCGACTACATGGACCGATGCCGGGGAACTGACGGGTCTTGTATGGTTTGATGAGGTCTCTTTGAAGAACGCGGCCAGTGGAAAAGAGCTGGTTGAGGGCGGTGATTTTGATATTGAAAAACGGACTGAACTTGTTGCGCCTGCTGAGCAGTTGAAAGTCAGTTTCGACTTCTCGGTCTGGGACAATGCAATGGACCGGGCAATTAATCAATATCACTTTAATTCGTTTCGCCTCAGCATACCGGGCCTCGGCGGCGGAACGTTTCATGCAATCTCCGAACCGTCTCTGCTGGGTTTTAAGGAGGATGAACCGGAGTATCCTATCATCCTCAAATCCTACTGCAAGCAAATGGAGAAACACCTGGCCGAAAGGGGCTGGCTGGATGAAGCTTACGTCTATTGGTTTGACGAACCAAGCCCGGACCAGTATGCCTTTGTCATGAAAGGCTTCGAGAAACTCAAACGTTACTGTCCGAGAATTCCGCGGATGCTCACCGAACAACCCGAACCCAAACTCGAAGGGGGGCCGAATATTTACTGCGTTGTCTCAAACCTGTATCGAGATGATGCATCCGAGAAACGAAGGGCGTTCGGGGATAAATTCTGGTGGTATGTCTGCACAGGCCCAAAGGCACCCTATTGCACCTTGTTTATCGACCACCCTGCGACTGAAATGCGCGTCTGGCTATGGCAGAGCTGGCAGCGAAAAATCGAGGGAATACTCGTCTGGCAGACAAACTACTGGACCAGCTCGGCGGCCTATCCCGACCAGCCACAAAATCCATACGAGGACCCAATGGGCTGGACGTCCGGTTACAGTACACCAAAAGGCGAGAAAAGACCCTGGGGCAATGGTGACGGCCGATTCATATATCCGCCCCCTGCTGCCGCAGATGCCAATCCGCCGGGACCTGTTCTCGATGGGCCCGTGGACAGTATCCGCTGGGAAATGCTGCGTGATGGCATTGAGGACTACGAATACATGGTCATCCTGGAAAAACTCCTCAAAGCCAAAAAGGAAAAACTCACCGTCAAGCAACACCAAGAATATGAATCTCTGCTTAATGTGCCGGAAACAATTACCAAAGATATGACTACATTTACGAAAGATCCAACCCCAATCGAGGCTCGCCGTGACCAGATAGCTCGAGCTATAGCCAAGCTAAATAAATTGTGAGTTAAACCTACCTGGCAGCTTTCGTCCAGTCCTCTTGTCTTACGCCGTGATAAGTCGTCAGGACGTACTCAAATTTATTCGTTGACCTCGGCTGCAAAACAAGCGTGAACTTGACCGTATCCAGGTCAACCTTCTCAAACTCCTGGCTTGTTTCCAACTTCCAGTATTGCGTGGGAAAGTTACGTTGAATCTCGACCTTGACACCAATATCGCGAGTATTCTTTACTTCTATTTTGAACTTACGGACCTCATCCCAGCCGGATATGTTGCGGTTTCTATCGAACCTGTAATTCTCCGTCTCAAAGTCCATAAGCGTCGGCTCAACAACCACATCGCCAACCGCACCAAGGTTAAGCTCCACATCCTCATCCACAGGAATATACTTAAACGAAGACTGACCCACGTAGGATAGATGCCCCTTATCATCAGCACTTCTATAAACCTTCAGCATCCCACCTGGGATGGGCGTGTCACCGAGCTTATGCTCTTCATCGTTCTTAAAGCTCAGGAACCGGACTACAGAATTCCCGTAACGCTCTTGCTCGTATTTATAGAGATTTATCACCGGCACCTCGTCAACATCGAAACTAATCAGTCGTTTCGACCAGCCAGTTGGTATCGTCTCAGTTCCTTCTATGGTATAGAGGAAATACTCGCTCAGACCTTCCTTTTTGATCTCTTTGGGCTTTTCAGGAACTTTTATCGCATCACCCAATATAGGGACTCCTGCCCATTCTCGCTTAGCCACCATCCCCCAGCGGCTTGATGCTGCCCCTTTTTGTCTTACTTCCCCCGGTCTGCCATAGGGATACTGTCTTCGTGCAAGCTCGGCTATCTGGTCGAGGATGTGGACTTTGCCTACAATCAACCGGGTCTGGGCATTTTCATAGTCTTCACCGCTATTGTTGGTTACTCGCACATACCCTTGCAGGCGCATCGTCTTTTCATCTTCGGTGAGTGTACCCATATAAAACGCCCGCCAGGACAGGCCGCTGGTCAGATATGTAATCTCGACAGGTACTTTGCCGCTTATGCCGCTTTCAATATTCCACAGCCCAAGATTTCTTACCCTCGGCGGATAGGTCAGGTCGGCAATGTCAATTTTGTCTACGCTGGCTTTAGGGAGCATCTCTAAGCTCGTCGGGTCGATGAGTGTATTGGCCCACGAGAACTGCAGCTTGTTTTTGCCCTCTTTGAGCGTTAGCGCCCTGCTTTCGCGCACTAAGGTCATATCTGCAGAGTTATATATCGTAAGCTGCACCGTATCCCGCGAAGGCAAGGTCACTAAATCAACTTTCGCATGTGCAATATTAGCTGTTGTAACAATCAACAAAAATATAATTTTACGCTTCATTTTAGAGTCCTTTTCATTCCAAAGACTTATCGTTCTCGTGCTCTTGTCCAATCTTCCTGCCTTACACCGTGATAGGTGGTCAAGGTATACTCGAAAACCTGCTTTGACCGCGGCTGCAAAACAAGCGTAAACTTGACCGTATCCAGGTCAACATTCTCGAACTGGCCAAAGTCGCCGCTTTTCTCCAGCTTCCAGTATTGCGTGGGGAAGTTACGCTGAATCTCGACCTTAACACCAATATCGCGAGTATTTTTAACTTCTATCTTGAACCTGCGGACCTCGTCCCAGCCGGATATGTTGCGGTCCTTGTCGAACCTGTAGTTCTTCGTCTCAAAGTCCATCAGCGTCGGCTCAACAACCACATCGCCAACCGCACCAAGGTTGAGCTCTACATCCTCATCCACGGGAATATACTTAAACGAAGACTGCCCCGTATAAGACAAATGCCCCTTATCGCCAACGCCTCTATAAACCTTGAGCATCCCGCCGGGTATCGGTGTGTCTCCGAGTTTGTGTTCTTCATCGTTCTTGAAGCTAAGGAATCGAACCACGGAATTGCCATAACGCTCCTGCTCATACTTATACAGGTTTACCACCGGCACCTCGTCAACATCAAAGCTCTGCAGCCGTTTCGACCAGCCGGTCGTTATCGTCTCAGTGCCTTCAATAGTGTAAAGAAAATACTCACTCAGACCTTCCTTTTTGATTTCCTTAGGTTTTGAAGGCGCACGAAATCCTCTTGATCTATCCAAAGACTCAACAAGCGTCTTCAAAACTATTCCTTCTTCCTCAGCTAGGCCTGACACTGGCTTAACTTGGCCCGGTCTACCATAGGGATACTGTCGCCTCGCAAGCTCAGCTATCTGGTCGAGTATGTGCACCTTGCCGACTATTAATCGTGTCTGAGCATTTTCATAGTCTTCACCGCTATTGTTGGTTACTCGCACATACCCTTGCAGGCGCATCGTCTTTTCATCTTCTGTGATTGTCCCCATATAAAACG
>Ga0315549_1003674_pt1 | contig 13500 bp, 11 predicted proteins | sample SalMarSW160200MG_FD_203101 | JGI IMG/M metagenome (GOLD analysis project Ga0315549, IMG submission 203101) | Salt marsh sediment microbial communities from the Plum Island Ecosystem LTER, Massachusetts, United States - Salt Marsh Sediment SW1601-200 ... | reverse complement strand
ACCCGTCTTTCTCACCCTTCAGCGGCGGGGCCTCCAACATCTATACGGTCGATGTCGATGACGGTAGCACCACTCGCCTTACGGACGCTGCCGCCTCGGAATACGCCCCCACCTGGTCTCCGGACGGCTTGGCCATCGCCTTCACCTCGGGCCGCGACGCCGAGAGTGGCATCTTCGCCGTACACCCGGACGGCGCCCTGACGCCCCTGCTTCCTACCTTCGACCGGGCAGCGCCACGAGCCTTCCTGGGCCCGGACCGCCGCCTGATAGTGCCTGCCGAGACGTTCGTCGAGGTGGCCGGCGGGCGTAGATACCCCCTGTTTGGGGGCACCCTCTCGCCAGATGGGCGGCGCCTGGCCAACTGGATACCCACGGGCGACATGGATAGCGAGGGGTGCGCGGGCGACGTTCAGGATATCTACGTATGGAACGTCGACGGCAGCCAGATTAGCAATGTGACCAACACACCAGACGTCAACGAGACCGGGCTCGTGTGGTCGCCGGATGGTCGCCTCCTCGCCTTGACCTCGGGGGCACCACCCCGGTGCCACTTCGTCCCTGGCCGCCTGGAGGTCATCAGGGCCGACGGCAGCGGGCGCCGCCTCCTCGCCGACTTCGGCTCTTCCCGGGGACGCGTGGAACTCCCCGAATGGGTCTCGGGGGGTAGCGCCCTCCTGTTCTCCGTCACGCACCTAGGGCCCGGGCCTTTACCGGGACCCCCCGCTCCGGAGGAGAAGGCCGAGGTCTACACCGTGAACATCGATGGCAGCGGCCTGAGGCGGCTCCTCGAGTTCCCTGATGCGCGCATCGAGTGGCTCCTCTCGCCGGACCGCACCCGCCTAGCAGTAGTGGAAGCACGGACGGCCGGGGGCTGGAGGCTGCTGCTGGTCAACACCGACGGCACAGGCCTGCAAGAGGTTGCGAGCGGCGAAGGCCAATTCCCGACGGTCGGTTGGTCGCCCCTCGGTTGGTCGCTCGATGGCAGTCGCCTGGCCTTCGTCGGCTGCGAGGGCGATCCCTGTCAGCCGGTCGTCTTTGTTGTTAACGGCGACGGCAGCGGCCTGCGAGAGGTGGCGCGCGGCCAAGACGGATTCTCGGAGTTCAAGTGATGGCCCAGCAGCTGGTCGCCCGATAGCACACGACTGGTTTTTGCCGATTGCCGGGGCGACCCTTGCCAGTGGGCTCTATTTGTAGCTAGCGCCGATGGCAGTGACCTTCGTGCGCTGGTTGACCCCTTCCTGCCCTTCGATCCGCCCACGTGGTCCCCAGACGGGACGCGGCTCGCTTTGGTCACTCATCCGGATCCGTGCGGTCCAGGCGAAGGGGTTCCGCCGGGCTACCTGGTGGTAGTCAAGGTGGATGGCGCAGCACGCCAGCGCCTCACTGAACGCTGCGTCGTGAGGGGGATCCTCGAGTGGCTGCCATAAAGCCCTCGCCGTCCGGATGGTGAGCTGGAGACCGGTCGTCAGTGCTTGCGCTCGTCTACGATGAATACTAGTCCAGGAGCCCCGACTTCGCTGCGTATGCTGCAGCCTCTGACCGTCGGGAAAGCCCCAGCTTGTCCAGGATGTGGGTCACGTGATAGGTCCAAAGCGGGAAATGAAGTGCCGATTAAGCGGGCATGCAGAGGTTAGCGCGGACCGGAGTTCGGTTACAGTCTGTCATGCGCTATCGCTGTAAGAAGTCATGGGCGGAGAGGTGCGGCCATGGAAGCTTCTGAACTGAATGTAGTGACGGGGGCGTTCGGCTACACTGGCAAGTACATCACCCGGCGACTTCTTTCGATGGGGAAAAGGGTCAGGACGCTCACCGGGCATCCCAACCGTGAGAACCCATTCGGCGGCCAGGTGAGTGTTTCTCCATTCAATTTCGACAACCCGACCGAACTGACTAAGACCTTGCGAGGAGCTACAGCCCTTTACAATACGTACTGGGTGCGCTTTTCGCATGGGCAGGTCAGCTTCGACAAGGCCGTCGAGAATACCAAAACCCTGATCAAGGCAGCCGAGGAAGCCGGCGTCGGCAGGATTGTGCACGTCAGCGTCACGAACGCTTCGGAGGAGTCACCCCTTCCCTATTTCAGAGGGAAGGGACTTGTGGAAAAGGTCGTCGTCCATTCCAGGTTGTCTTACGCTATCATCCGGCCGACCCTCATCTTCGGGGCTGAGGACATCCTTATCAACAACATCGCCTGGCTCCTCAGGCGGTTTCCGGTATTTGCAGTCCCCGGATCGGGCGATCACCGAGTTCAGCCGGTCTTTGTGGAAGACGTGGCTGAGATAGCCGTCAGTACTGCTCATCACCATAAGAATGTTGTCCTAGATGCCGTTGGGCCCGAGACTTACACATTTGATGAACTGGTTCGGCTCATCGCCGACAAGATCCAAAGGAGAGTCAAGATCGTTCATCTGAGGCCGGGGCTGGTGCTTTTCCTCTCCAGAATGATCGGCTACATCGTCCGTGATGTGGTGCTAACCCGTGACGAAGTCGAGGGGCTGATGTCGAACCTTCTGGTTTCCGAGAGCCCTTCAACGGGGCAAACGCGTCTAAGTGACTGGCTTGGTCAGAATGCAAACAGTGTGGGAGCCAGGTACGCCTCCGAGTTGGACAGGCACTATCGCTAAGAGTCGCCCTCACCCGGCACTCTCGCCGCGCACGAGCCTGCGTGGACAGCCTGTCCTCCTCTCTGCCGCCTTGCCAACCCTCGCGCCTGCGAGTAGGATGAGCCGCCGCGTCTTGACGCCTTCGAGACTTCCTGCCATGATGTGGGGGCTGGCCTGGCGGAAGGGGCGGCCTCATCAAGTCATGTGGAAGCTCGCACCGCTCATCGCCCTCACCTTCGGAATGATCACCCTCGCTTCTGCCTGTGACGGCGAGGGGCAAGAGGTGGGGCCTGCCCCGACTGCCACTACACCCTCCACGGTAGGGCGCACCCCTAGCCCGAGCGCTGCCGCCACGGGCAAGATCGCCTTCACTTCCTGGCGCGATGGCAACCACGAGATCTACGTGATGAACGCCGACGGTTCCGATCAGACTAACCTCAGCAACAACCCAGCCTTGGACGATTCGTCCGCCTGGTCGCCCGACGGCTCCAAGATCGCCTTCGCGTCGAACCGCGATGGGAACTCGGAGATCTACGTCATGGACGCCGACGGCAGCGGCCAGTCCAACCTGACGAACAACCCGGGCCTAGACTGCTGCCCGGCCTGGTCGCCTGACGGCTCCCGCATCGCCTTTACCTCCGACCGCGACGACGGTAACGCCGAGATCTACGTCATGAACGCCGATGGGACGGGCCAGACCAGGCTCACCAACAACCCAGAGCATGACTGGCGCCCCGCCTGGTCACCCGACGGCAGCCGTATCGCCTTCTTCAGGACAAACGCGGTCACTTTCGACATCGAGGTCTACGTGATGAACGCCGACGGCACAGACCCGCGCAATCTCACCAACGATCCGGCCACGGACTGGATGCCAGCGTGGTCACCCGACGGCTCCAAGATCGCGTTCAGCTCGAACCGCACCGGCAACCTCGACATCTACGTGATGAACACCGACGGTACAGGCCTGATTAACCTCACCAACACCCCGATAGACGACGAAACGCCGGCTTGGTCTCCTGACGGATCGAAGGTCGCCTTTGCCTCCGACGGCAAGGGCGAGATCTACGTCATGAACTCCGACGGCTCCGGCCTCACTCGCCTCACCGACAACTCCGCCTGGGATGGGAACCCCGCCTGGTCGCCGGCGCGGTAGGGGCGACCCCGACTACCACCGGGAGCTGGTAGCCGAGAAGCTGAGGCGCATGGCCGCTAACAGACAACAAGCACATCGCCAACACACCTGACACCCCAGGAGGCGGCGGCTGGGCTGATGAAAGGCTGGCTCCTCATCGAGACCCTGCTCGTCCTGCTAGTGGCTAACGCCCTCGCGTAGTTCGTGGTGGCGTAGGGCTGGCCCAAGTGAGGGCTCCTTGCCCACACTCGCGGCTGCGAGTATCATGCCGACAGAACTTCATGGAGGTGCAGCATGGCACGCCTGGCTTTCTTGCTTGCAGCGGTACTGGGGGTTTGCCTAGTCCTGACAGACTCGAGCCCCGTTCATGCCGAACTTCCGCCCTGCGCGACGACAGACGACTTAGACTGCGACTGTGAAGACTTTGACTGCCAAGAGGAAGCCCAGGCTCTTTATGACCTGGTCGACCCAGGCGATCCACATGGGCTGGATGCTGACGGTGACGGCATCGCCTGCGAGAGCCTGCCAGCCTGCGCGGCTCCGCCGCCACCGCCGGCGGAGACCCCGACGGCGAGTCCACCGGCGACGCCTCCACCACCGGTGGCACCTCCCCCGGGAGGCACGTACGCCCCCCGGGTCGATGTGCTCCTCAGTGACTACAGCGCTGGCGCCAATGCTGACATCACCACCCGCTTCTCCCTCGATGCGCCCGACTACAACTTCGGAGCGGTCGTCACTCTTACCCCGCCCGGGTGGTTCGTAGCCTCTGAGGCTGACGTGCCTCTCGGAGCGCTGGTCGGCACACTCGACGCTCAGACCACGCTTGGCCTTTTGAACGGGCCCTGTGGCAGCCCGGTGTCCGTCAGCTTTGAGCTGTTGAATGCATCCACGGATACGTCAGACACGGTGTCGTGGAGCGCAGGGTTCCTCGATGTCATCCCCGCCAATGGGCTCCCTGACGCCGTGGATCACTACCCTGATTTCCTGAATTTGATGCTCCCAGGCACAACTCCTTGGGCACGGCTGTACGGCCAGGCCAATGTGGCGGGCACGGATATTCCCCTGAACTTTGTGCTGTTCGAGCCCGGCACTTTCCTCCCCGACCTCCCCGTCTTTGACCCTGGCTGGGGCTACCCTTCGGTGACCGTCCTCAACCCCTTTGCGGTCCCAACCCCGCCCATAAGCGACTTCTGTACACCGCTGGAGATTACCAAGACGGTCTGGGGCCTAAGTCGGGACAACCCCGATACGCCAGTGGATGAGTCAGGCTATGAGGTGCGCCGCAATCCGCCCTTCGGTGGCATGTACGACTTCTGGACCTATGCCAGCAGCCTGCTGGACGCCGACGCAGACGGGTACGAGAACCAGCTCGATACCTGCCCGTTGGACGTCAATATGGACGAGTCGCCCAGGGAGGGCAACGGCCCCGATGGGGACGGCGTTGACAGCGTCTGTGACCCCGAGCCCGATGTCGGCAACAACGATCTGGACGACGACGGCTACATAAACCGTGGCGACAACTGCCCCTTAGTCTTCAACCCAGGCAACGCCGACGCCGACAGCGATGGCATCGGCGACGCTTGCGATCCGCACCCCTTCGACTGGAACGGCACATGGATAGACCTGTACCCATTGGTTGGCGTAAACATATCCGGCCCGCCCGGCGTGCCGGAGGCAACGCCAGCGGTCACAGCTGTGCCCACGGCACCGGCAGTCACTGGACTTCCGGTCACCGGGTCTGGCTCCGCATCGGGCAACTCGTGGCCGTGGTGGCCGCTTGTGGTTGCGGGAGCTGTCACTGGAGCGGGGGGCATGTTGCTAGCTTACCAAGGTCGAAGAGCAAGGCCGTAGTACAGAACTTAGGACAGGGGCGACACGGGTTAAACACGGCCGGCGCGCACGAAGGTGACACGGTGATGAGAGCGAACCTAGTGACGGCCTTCGTCCTTGCCATCTGCCTGGCGGCGGTAAGCGCCTGTGGCGGCGGTGAGGAGGAGCTAAAGCTCGACGAGTACTTGCCGCGGTTTGACCGAATCGGCGATGACGCCCAGACACGCGCTGAGAGGCTGTGGTCGGAGGGAGTCGGGCAAGACATTGAGGCAAGCCGGGATTACTTCGATGGCCTCGTAGACATCTTTGAACAAACCCTCAACGATCTGAAGAACCTCCAGCCACCAGCTGAGGCCCGGGATGCCCACGACGAATTCGTCGTCGGCCTAGCGGAGGCGCTGGCGGTATGGGACAATTTCAGTGACCAGCTCGGAGATGTCGAATCACCCTCCGAGATGGAAGCGCTGTTCGCGGAACTGAGGGACGACCCAGCATTGGGGGCGGTCACCTGGCGGATGTACGACGCCTGCCTCGAGCTTCAGGCAATCGCTGACGAGAATGGCATCGACGTTGACCTAGGGTGCGGCGGTGGGGAGGAGGAGCTTCCCTCCACAATGATGCCTCCCACCCAGACGGTTGGAGCCGCCACGGATCCGTGTGTCGAGACTGACGACCCGGAGCTGCTCCTGCGATGTGAACAGTTCTCTCAGCGGGTGTACTGGCTTGGCCAAGAGCTGGCGATCCCCGATGCTGACGATCTGGTTTTCATTTCATCATACATAGACGACGGCGATGAGCCGATCTCCCCTCATACACGCCTGGCGATCGTCTACGGGCAGAAGAGCGCGCCAGGCTACCTCCCTGGGGAGATCTATCTGTTCGTCTGGTATCGGCCGACGTGGGAGGAATTCGTGGCCCAGTTCGAGGGCTATGACCCGTCGACGGTCCCGGCAGGAGGTCCGATAAACTGGTGGCAGCATCCGTGCGTGGAGGAAGAGGTATACAAAGGGGCGAACGGTGCGGACATTCACCTCTTCAGAGCACATCTGGATAGCCTTATCTATATCCCGCCTATGACCGCGGACGAGATCGCACAGTGCCTGGGCCGTCCCGTCGGGGCGCTAGGCGCGCATGTGTATTTCGAGGACACGGTGGTGCAATTTGAGGTGCAGGATCACGTCACGCCTGGCGAACTGGCGACGCCGGTGCCCGTGATTCCCGGGACTACCCCTTCAACGGAGCGTACACCGCCGCCTTTCCCGACGCTCGTTCTCAAAGCTAAGCACCCGTACAACGATGAGGCCATTGTGAGGCACATCGCCGCCTCGTTGCGGCCGTATGAGGGGTGATTGAACCAGAGGCCCAGGTATTCGGCTTGAGGGACGAAGATGAGCCGAGCCCTACGGGCAAGTTTCGCCGAATCTTGGTTGGATGACCCCAGTCCGACGCCCCTAGCTAGAGCGATGACCCATGGTTTGACTGGCTGCCCATCGAGTCCCCGTCCTCCCCCTGGCCAACGCCGTCGTGTGGGTCGTGATGGCGGCGGGGTGGCTGTAGCTTCTCCCGTTGCCAACCCTCGCGCCCGCGCCTAGAATGGGCACGCCGTGAGTTGAAGACGGAGACCTAGCATGGAGGCAGCGCAATGAAGACGGCGGGTGTAACCACAGCCCTTCTCTTTCCTATCTGCCTGGCGGTGCTGCTAACCGCCTGCGGGGGCGGCGTGGGCGAACCGGCTGTGGGCAAGATTGCCTTCGAGTCGGACCGCGACGGGGATAGCGAGATCTACCTCATGAACGCCGACGGCTCCGGCCTTACCTCCCTGACCGACAACTCCGCCCGTGACTTCGCCCCCGCCTGCTCGCCCGACGGCACACGCATCGCCTTCGTCTCCACCCGCGACGGCGACGAGGAGATCTACGTGATGAACGCCGACGGCTCCGGCCAGACCAACCTCACCGACAACCCCACTATCGACGACACTCCCGCCTGGTCGCCTGACGGCACACGCATTGCCTTCGTCTCCACCCGCGATGGCAACCTTGAGATCTACGTGATGAACGCCGACGGCTCCGGCTCGACTCGCCTCACCGATAACCCCGCCGCAGACCGTGACCCTGCCTGGTCGCCATAGGGAGCGGGCCCAAGGGCCCTCGCGCCGCAAGACACATAGCGCGCTGACCCTCCTCCTGCTAGCCAACGCCATCGTGTGGGTCGCGGTGGCGACGAGCGGTAGAGAAAAGCGGTCCATGCCCTGATTGACAACCACATCCCCTGCTCCGTCGGCAGGTGATCATCAAACGGCATAGGCCGGTGAGCCGTCAGCCTTCAAGCAAGGTTGCGCAGGAGGGCAGCCATTCTTCGAAGCGCCGGAATGACCTTTATCTTCTCCGGCGGCAACAAGAACACGATCCTCACATAGTGTAGGCCTCTGCCGATCTTGTGCTCTCAGTAGGTTCCTGCAGGACGTATTGAGCACGGGATTGTCAATCAGGACGTTATGGACATAAGGGACGATGTAGGCGGTCTCCTGCACCGTCAGGGCCTGGCCTGAGGCATCTCAGCGCGTCAACGCTCCCGATACGGACGGGGTCTTGGCAGCCCACGGACTCAGGTCGCGCTGGTACACCGGACGCAATGGCGAGCCAGAGGTGACATGTGTACAATTGAAGCGCGGCGAACCGGCTCCAACGTTCAACTATCAGACACGGAACGGACCACTCACTTGACGCTAATTCGCACGGTCAGGCTGACCAAACGCTTTGCCAGGGTCATGGCACTGGACGGGCTGGACCTCGAATTGGAGCCCGGCATCATTGGGCTCGTGGGTGCCAACGGCGCCGGAAAGAGTACGCTCATCAAGATCCTGCTAGGGCTGCTGCAACCGACCAGTGGGTCAGGCGAGGTCATGGGGTTCGACGTCTTCCGGCAAGGGCCTGAACTTCGCCAGTTCGTCGGGTACATGCCGGAGCACGACTGCCTTCCCACTGAAGTGTCAGCCACCGAGTTCGTAGCACACATGGCGCAAATCAGCGGCTTGCCGCGCGCTGCCGCGCGCGAGCGCACGGCCGAGACTCTGCGGCATGTAGGCTTATTCGAGGAACGGTACCGCGAGATGCGGGGCTACTCCACCGGCATGAAGCAGCGCGTCAAGCTCGCCCAGGCGCTAGTGCACGACCCCAAGCTGATGCTCCTAGACGAGCCGACCAACGGCCTCGACCCGGAGGGCCGGGACGAGATGCTGCACCTCATCCGCCGTATCGGTACCGAGTTCGGGGTCGCCATCGTCCTTTCGTCTCATCTGCTCAGCGAGATCGAGCGGGTTTGCGACCATCTCGTCGAGATCGAAGACGGCCGCCTCGTCCGGTCGGCCTCCATGACCGCGCTCACTGCGCCCACCAGCGTCCTCGCCATCGAGGTCGATGGCGACGCCGGTCAGCTCGCGGACCGGCTGCGGGAGCAGGGCGTCGCTGTGAACAGGAGCGGCCGCTTCCTCCTCGTGCAGAAAGAGGACGACGCCTTGCTGGACATCATCCGGGATAGCGTCGTCGACCTGGAACTAGGTCTAGTGCGGCTGGAGCAGAGCCGGCGGCGGCTCGAAGAGCTGTTCCAGTCCCTTCCGGTCGAAGAAGAGCAGGAAGGCTCCCGTGTCTGAATCAACAGCCGGCAGCATCTACGATCTCGGCTACAAGCGCTACGAGGGGGCGCGGCTCGGTCGGCGGCATGCGATCTGGGCGCTATACATCTACAGCGTCCGCGGCGTCTTCGGCATTGGGCGGTCCCTCTCGAGCAAGGTTGGGCCAATAGGGCTCGCGATCATCGCGCTTCTTCCTGCCGTTGTGCAGCTCGGCATAGCGGCTATCGCCCCGGAAGATGTCGAGGTCGTGGAGCCGGAGGAATACTACGGGTTCATCGAGGTCGTGCTCGCGGTCTTCTGCGCCGTCGTCGCGCCTGAACTCGTCGGCCGCGACCAACGCACGCAGACGCTCTCGCTGTACTTCTCGCGGGCGCTGAGGCGTCAGGACTATGCTCTCGCGAAGTTCGCCGCGCTCGTCACTGGCATGCTCGCGATAACCGTGATTCCCCAGGTGATCATGTTCGTAGGTAACGGACTTGCAGCGAACGACTTCGGCGACTACCTGCAGGACAAATGGAGGGACCTGCCCTCGATCCTCGGCAGCGCCATCTTGCTGTCAGGCTTCATCGCCGGTATTGGGCTCGTGATCGCAGCGCAGACGCCCAGGCGCGCGTATTCCACCGTCGCCATCCTTGCAGCGTTCGTCCTCACTTCGGCTGTTGGGGCGAGCCTGTTCGAAGCAGCCGATCAGGATGTCGGGCGGTTCGCTCTGCTCATCAGCCCGCTTCACGTCGTCACAGGGTTCACCCTCTGGTTCTTCGACGCCGCACCCGAGGTCGGGAGCGAGCTCGCTGAGGCCGACCTGCCCGGCATAGCCTACGCGATAGAGGCCGCATCAGTCGCGCTCCTCATGCTCGCCCTGCTGCTCCGCCGCTATGGGAGGATTTCGACATGACGGCGACATCGCAGAGTGGGCTGTCCGGTTCCTCAGCCTCTCCTTCGCCGACTGTAGAGCTCGTCAACGTCTCCCGCTGGTACGGCAACGTCGTCGCCGTCAACGACGTGTCGTTCTCACTGAGGCCCGGCATCACCGGCCTGCTCGGTCCCAACGGCGCCGGCAAGAGCACGATACTGCACATGACTGCCGGCTTGCTCCGCCCGTCGAAAGGCACGGTGCGGATCGCGGGTAGACCCGCGTGGCGCAACCACGAGATGTACCGGGATGTCGGCTTCGTACCGGAGAAGGAAACCGTCTACGCATTCCTCACCGGCTACCAGTTTGTGCTGACGAGCGCAAAGCTCTTCAGCCTGAGCGATCCTGCCGAGGCCGCGCGCCGGGCGATCCGTGCGGTCGACATGGAGGCGGCCCAGGACCGCCGCCTCGGCGGCTACTCGAAGGGGATGAAGCAGCGTATCAAGCTCGCCGCCGCGATCGTTCACGACCCGCAGATCCTTCTGCTGGATGAGCCGTTGAACGGTACCGATCCCTCCCAGCGGCTGCAGATGATGGACCTCCTGCGCCGGATGGCCGCCGAGGGCCACACGATCGTGTTCTCCTCCCACATTCTGGACGAAGTCGAGCGCCTCGCCGAGAACGTCCTTGTGATCGTCGCTGGCAGGCTCGCCGCCTCCGGTGACTTCCGTGCGATCCGTCGTCTGATGACCGACCGTCCGCATACGTTCACCGTTCGGTCCAGTGACAACCGGCGGCTCGCGGTCGCGCTTGTAGCGGATGAGTCCGTCTCCGGAGTCGAACTGAACGACGAGCATCTGACAGTGCGCACGTCGCAATTCGCCGACTTTATCCGTGCGGCGCCGAGAATCGCGAAGACGGAGGGGATCAGGCTCCAGGAACTGGTGCCGACCGACGAGTCGTTGGAAAGCGTCTTCTCGTACTTGGTGAAAAGATGAACCTGACCGTCTTCATGCTCACGCTGCAGCAGTTCGCCGGGCGACGCCGATCCCTTCTCATGTTCGGCCTGGCGCTCATCCCTGTGATAGTTGCTCTCGTCTACCGCCTCGGCGACCACCTCGACCAGCACGACTGGACCGCGAACATCCTCCTAGACGGCATCGTGGTCACCAGTATCCTCCCGCTCGTCTGCCTCATCCTCGGGACGTCTGCCCTCGGCTCGGAGGTCGAGGACGGAACCGCCGTGTACATCCTCGCCAAGCCCGTCCGCCGGCGCGAGATTGTCGGCGCGAAGTTCGCGGCTGCGGCGCTGGTCGCGGCCGTGTTCGTGCTGCCAGCCACCGTTGTCTCCGGCCTCATCGCGCTCCAGGGCGTGTCGGAGGAAGGGATCGTGATGGGGTTCGCGATCGCGACACTCCTCGGGGTGTTCGCCTATACCGCTGTCTTCATAGTGCTTAGCGTCGCCACGAGCCGCGCCCTGCTCGTCGGGCTCGGCTACGTTTTCATCTGGGAGGGCCTCGTCACGGAGCTATTCACGGGCAGCCGCTACCTCAGCATCCGCCAGTACTGCCTCGGCATTGCCGACCTCATCTCGACGGTCAGCGAAGGGGACTTCGAGGCCGACCTTGGCGGGCCCGAGGGTCTGATACTCGTCGCCATGGCCGCCGCCGTCGCTCTCCTCCTCGCAGTACGTCGCCTCGAGGCCTTCGAGTTCACCGACACGGACTAGTACTTTCCGCCCTCGCTTCGCTCAGCCCATCAATAACAGAGAAGACATAGTGTGCGGCCCCGTGAGGCAGGAGTCTCGACCAGCGTCAAGGGCGAATGCGTTTGCTGATCTCGTGTTCGTAGTCTGGGAAGTACCGCGAAATGACCGTGATCTCGAACTCGCGGAGGATGGATTCCCTAGGCTCGCGTTCCAGGAGGAACTCAAACGATCTCCGCACAAGTTCCTCTGGAGTGCACACCTCGCCGGTCAGCTGCTGGTAGGTGTTGCGGCTCATAGTGACGCGGTGGCTAGTTTGGCCGCCGCCCCCTGACACAGTCACCTGGAAGGCCCAGCCTTCACCCTCAGGCGTCGTTCGCACGTCTATCTGCGCCACTTGGCACCTTTCAGTGTCAGAAGCTTTGTGAGATCTTCGGGCACCACCCTGACTGGCACCGTTACTCGCACCCATCGCCACCACGAAGCACACCATGGCGTTGGCCAGCGACCTGATCCCCACGGGATCAGCATCGGGTTAGGCTTCAACTGCCGCCAACTGGGGCAGGTTCGACTAGCAAGCCCGGCAATGCCCCGCCGCCTACGGCGAAGGATGAGACGGCCCGTTGCGCGTTGTCCTTGTGACACCGGGGGCAACGCGTCTTCGGCTCTCCGGCACCGATGCTCCGCACCAGCTTCTCGAAGCGGTAGCCGCATGAGGAGCAGACGTACTCGTAGATCGGCATCTCAGAGAGATACTACCATGCCCGGCGGGGTAACCGCATCGAGGGCGTCGGCAAGGCCTACCAGCCACCGCCTCCTGGCGTGCCACGTGCCTGCGGCGAGGGCGACCCGCCCTCATTATGGGCCTGGCAGCCGCAGGTGCTCGATTCTACCACCTTCCATTACCTCTGCTTATGGGGGCGTTGCTGGTACGCGGTTCAGGGGCGTGATTTGACGGCAGTATTCGCCCAGGCCATCTCGGACGCGTCCCCCTAGCCGACGCCCATCGCGTGGAAGCACCTTTTGTCAGGGCAGAGCTTGACTTCTCCGCCCATTAGAGCGATGTGTGTCTGTCGACGGCATCGACAGATGCTGGTCGGTCGGCAGCACAGCCTCATGGCTTGGGGAAGGAGGTGCATCATGACCACCAAGCGTCAGCGCAAGAAGATAGCCCGCCAGCTGCCGCCTGTGGGTACCACTCTCACGGCGAGGCACAAAGGCCAGCCGCACACCGCTGTGATCGTGGAGGCCAAAGATCGCCCCGCTGGAAGAGCCGTCAAGTACGGGGACCAGCTCTTTGTCTCCTTCAGCGCCGCCGCTAAAGCCGTCACCGGCCATTCCACAAACGGCTGGGTCTTCTGGCACCCCGTTGAAAGCGGCGAACAGTAGCCGCCTCTGGCCCTCGCCTAGGCAGCCACCAGGTCCGGCCAGGCCTGGTGGCTGGGCCTTCTTGGGCGATTCGGCGCCCGATTGGCCGTGAAGCCGCGCCGATACGTCGATTTTCCCCAAATATCTGGCAGATTCGCCCCTTCTGAGCTTGACTTCCTGGCCCAGGAGAGCGTCCATGTACATGTACGCGATGCGTTGCACCAGGTGAGCCAAGATGACGACACAGACGGTAGTCAAACGGGATCAAGGCCTCGGGAGCCTGATCGATCTCTACCTCCTGCGCTGTCAGGTGGAGGGCAAGTCACCGAACACTATCACCGCCTACCGGGAGACCCTGACCCTTTTCGAGCGCAT
>Ga0315549_1003670_pt1 | contig 13508 bp, 10 predicted proteins | sample SalMarSW160200MG_FD_203101 | JGI IMG/M metagenome (GOLD analysis project Ga0315549, IMG submission 203101) | Salt marsh sediment microbial communities from the Plum Island Ecosystem LTER, Massachusetts, United States - Salt Marsh Sediment SW1601-200 ... | reverse complement strand
GTTGTGGGACACCATCCTGTAAGAGGTGCGTTGGGAACCGGGCTGCTATATGCTGAACAAAAGAAAAACATATTCGTGGGTTCTGCCCTTATCGATGCCTATAAATATGGTGAAAAGCAGAACTGGATAGGTTTTGCGGTAACCCCGAAAGCGGAAGAAAAATTTAATGATATAGCTCCAGAGGGAAAAACTCCGTGGACTTGTTGTGACTATTACAAATATGATGTGCCAATGAAAGGCGAAAACGGAGAATTTCACAGCGAAAAACTATGGGCGGCAAATATAGAGAAGCTTTCAGAAGTACGCAGAATAATTACCGAGGGCGCTAACAGCCAAGGTCTAAAAGATAAACATAAGATAAAATACGAGAATACCCTGACTTTTTTAAATAGTATTCAAAGAAAAAAAACTTAATTTTCTCTGTGTCCTCGGTGGCTAATAAATAATCTGTGTAAATCCGCGTAATACGCGATTTAATTTCTCCGTGCCTTGGTGTCTTCGTGGCAAAAATCAGAAAGCTCGCAGGCATCGCAGCGCGGGTCGTATTTGCCGGTACAGCCCTCGGTTATACCGACGCGGCTTAGTGCAAAATCGTATTTTACAGGGTCGGACGGCTCAATCTCAGAAAAACTCTTTGTTATCTGAACCGCTGTTTTCAAAGAAACTGTTTTCCTGTCATAAAGACCCAAAATTTTACATAATCTGCCCATATGCACATCGACCGGCACGAGCAGCTTCGCCTGAGCAACGCACCTCCACAATCCCGTATCAACATCATCATCTCTTACCATCCACCGCAGAAAAAGATTCAGCCGTTTACAGGCGCTGCCACCGGCAGGACTGGCCAATAGATACTTTAATCCCCTGCTCACCTCTCGGTGAGTCTCTTTAGAATAGATTTCATACAGCGAATCGCAAAACTTCGTCAGGGTTGGAATGACATTTTCATCGCTTTTGTTATACGCGGGCAAAAATTGGTTCTCGATACTACCCTTTTGCTGCAGGACCTTTTGTAAAACTACAAGTAAATCTGCAATATCCTTTCCTGTCGTGAAGCGATGTTTGAAGCTATTTAGCTTTTTTCTATGAGCCTTATCAAAATTCAGAACAAATGCGTAAGGGCTCGCCCCTATACGCGAAAATAGGTCATTGAGGTCTTTTTCAATCTGTTGGACCCGGCCGTATGCAAGAACTGCTGATAAAAGCCCTGCCACTTCCATATCAGCCGGTTTTTTATAGCGATACACAAACTGCAGCGGGTCCGGCCTGATACATTTACGATGGTTGTACCTGAGGTAAAGCGTATCAAGGATATTCTTTATTTTAATTAAATGCTTACGCACTAATCGCTTCTTTATCTGCCTAAACAGCAGCAATTATCAAATCAAGGTCTCAAATTTTTCGAGCAAATCCCGAAGTTTTTCTACATTCACCTCACGTTCATATAAAGGCCTTCTATCCTCTTTGTATGTGTCGATATTTTCTTCGAAGGTAGTTTTACTCGCATTGGTATAAAATACGCCGAGTGGTAGTTTCTCGGTTTCTATTGCCTTTTTGAAGGCCTCGTTTCTATCACCTACTTTATGCGAACCATCCAGGTAATAGGTATGCTCCTTGAACCACGCAAAGGTATTGATTTTGTTAAACGAGACACAAGGCTGAAATATATCAACAAGTGCGTATCCTTTATGCGTGACGGCCTTTTTCAATATCTCTTTGGTCTTGTCCATATCACCGGCGAAGGCCCTTGCGACAAAGCCGGCATCCAGCGCGATAGCAACTGCGATAGGATTAAACGGCTCAAGAAATACACCATTTACCTGGACCGGCGTCTTGAAACCCAACTGGCTCGTCGGCGATGCCTGTCCTTTTGTCAGGCCATAGACCATATTATTATGAACAATGTTGGTGATATCGGGATTGCGCCGGATGGTATGAATAAAATGGTTGCCACCTTCACCGTACATATCACCATCGCCGCTCTCGGCAATGACCGTCAGGGCCGGATTGGCCGCCTTGATAGCCGTTGCCGGCGGCAGTGCCCGGCCGTGCAGGCCGTTAAATATATTGGTCCTGAAATAATGCGGAATCTTCGCCGCCTGGCCGATGCCCGATACAAGAACTAAATTCGTCGGCTCAATATCCAGCTCGGAAAGGGCTTTTTTCAGCGTGTTGAGAATCCCAAAATTACCGCAGCCCGGACACCACGCTATATCAATATCACCCATATCAAAATTTTTAATATCCATCGCCGACTTCTCAAACTAAAAGGCCGCCAAGTTTTACTACAAGCTCTTCAACCGTGAAACTCAGGCCGCTATATTTCAAAATCTTCTTGTCAATATCTATCCCTGTATGAAGCTTTATTTGTTTTGCAAATTGACCTGTGGCGTTACTTTCGACAGCAATAGTTTTCTCGGCTATTTCAAGATAACTTACTGTCTCCTTTGGCAAAGGATGCACCTGCTTAAAATGAAGAAAAGCAACATCGTCCCTTTCTAAATTCTTTATTGCCTCATCAACAACGTGATAAGTTGAGCCCCAACATATTACTAAAGTCCTGTAATCCTTAGGCCCAACCAGTTGAGGCGGTATCGCATCTTCTATCAGCGCCTCGCCTTTCTCGAGACGTTTATCCACCATTTTGACCCTTAACTCGAGGTCTTCTGTTATGTGTCCTTCTGTATCGTGCTCATCGCTATCAACACAAACAAGACCCTGACCATAACCGGGTATGCCGCGAGGCGATATTCCATCTTTTGTAAGCTCATATCTTCGATAATCTTTTCCAGTTTTAATAATGTGTCTTTCGGCCTTTATATCTGATAAGCCGAAACCGGCTGTGTTATAATAACTATCCAAAAAATACTGGTCTGTTAATACAAAGACCGGCACCTGGTACTTATCAGCCAGATTAAATGCCTCCCGGGTCAGAGAAAATGCCTCTTCAAGCATCCCGGGTGCAAGTATTATTCTTGGAAACTCACCGTGTCCGGCATAGAGCGCAAGCTCAAGGTCGCCCTGCTCAGTCCTCGTAGGCAGCCCCGTAGCCGGTCCCGGCCGCTGGCCAAGGTGAATCACCATAGGCGATTCCAGCATCGCTGCCAGACTCAATCCCTCGACCATCAATGCAAAACCGCCGCCGGAAGTTGTTACCATTGCCCTTGCACCTGCGTACCAGGCGCCAATTGCCATATTTATTGCAGCAATCTCATCCTCCGCCTGCTCCGCTACGATGTCAAATTCCTTTGCGTGCTGTGAAAGAAAGACCAGCACAGCCGTAGACGGTGACATCGGATAGGAAGATACAAAATTACACCCGCCGGCTATTGCCCCCAAGGCCACGGCCTCTGCGCCGCTTAAAAGCATCTGGTCTTTAATATTCGCATCCGGTTTAACAGCAATTTTAATCTTTCCCGAATCAGTCAAATCACAGCCCAGCTTATGCCCGGCCTTTGCAGCTTCGATATTCTTGTTCATGATATCGTCGGATTTCCTGGAGAAATATTTTCTGATGTAATCATTCAATAACTGTAAATCAACTCCCAAAAATCCGGCAATAACACCGACCGCCACGATGTTCGAATAAATCTTGTCCCCGATATCCGCGGCAACTTTAGTAAAAGGCACCTCGATGCAAACACAGCCGCTCTGCTTGGAAACTCTACTTATATTTTCAGTCTCCGCCAGGATTATCGTCTCGGCTGAGATTCTTGTTTTCACGTGCCCAATGGCATCTTTATCCAGCGGAATAAGAATATCTATCCGGTCAACAACCGCACTGACCGGTTCTGAAGATACCCTTATTTCAGTCGAATTCATCCCGCCGCGAATCCGCGACATAAACTCTTTCGTCGCAAAGACATTGTAGCCGGCAAGTTTCAGTACTCTTGTCAACACATATTCAATAGTCTGAATACCCTGGCCCGCCTGGCCGCACAGCACAATTGAAATATCTTCCTTACCAAGCATAGATACAACTTAGTTTTCCCGTAATAAATTCAAATGATTATGAAATCCTAATATTCATCAAGATGATTGAACTCGGCATTTTCGAGCCAGGTTTCCGGACGAGATACAAAATCGACTATGTTCTCCAGCAAAAAGTAATGCCTTTTCTCTTCCTCAGCCAATCTCAGAAAAAGAACCTTTTGATACTCCTCTTTTACTTCGTTTGCCTTTTCCGTATAGAAATCCTGGCTTTCCTTTTCGATATCCTGGGCCTTTATGTAAAGCTCTTTTTGCTCGATGTCAGAATCGAACTTTTCATCCGATTCTTTCAACTGAGCAAAAACATTATTAGCGTTGGACAAAATGGTCGTTTCAACCATCTGTGGCTTTTCGGTTTTCATCTTCTCAATAACATTGTAGTGTTTGACTTCCTCATCGGCCAACATTGACAATATGGTTTTTAACCCCTTATTTTCAGTCTGTTGTGCCAATTGACGATAATAATCTTCGCCATCCTTTTCCATCTGCATTGCGTATTCGAATATATCCATTTCTTCGTTTCCTTTCACTGAAGAAAAAAATCGTTCTTATTGTATGATAGCAGCTCTGCGAACTCCAGCTTCTTTTATCCAGCAATACAAGACCGGTACAACAAGCATCGTTAACACTTCAATCGTCATCCCTCCAAAAGATGGTATCGCCATCGGTACCATAATATCCGAGCCCCGCCCAGTCGATGTAAGTACCGGAATCAGCGCCAGTATAGTCGTCGCCGTTGTCATAAGGCAAGGCCGAATCCTCCGCAACCCAGCGCCAATTACCATTTTTCGCACCTCATCGATGCTTTGGAGTTTTTTATTGCGAAAAGACTGCTCAAGATACGTACACATCACAACACCATCGTCCGAAGCTATACCGAAAAGCGCTAAAAAACCTACCCATATTGCTACACTCAGATTGATTTGATGCACACCGAACAAGTCCCGCATATTTACGCCGAATATGTTAAAGTCAAGAAACCAATCCTGCCCATAGAGCCATATCAGTAAAAAGCCGCCCGACCAGGCTACAAATATCCCTGAAAAGACCAAAAAGCTTGTTGTTACCGAACGAAACTGCAGATACAAAATTATAAATATGATAAATAACGCCAGCGGCACAACAAGCATAAGTTTTTTCTGAGCACGCACCTGGTTTTCGTAACTGCCGGCAAAGTCGTAGCTCACACCTGCAGGTATCTCAAACTCACCGCTGGCAATCTTCGACTTCAAATACTGCTGGCACTGCTCTACAACATCAACCTCGGCATAACCATCCTTTTTATCAAAAACGACATATCCCGTCAGAAAGGTATCTTCACTTTTTATTGCCTGAGGACCACGGACATAGCGAATCTCCGCCAATTGAATAAGCGGTATTTGTGCCCCCTCGGCTGTTGGTACCAAAATCTTACCCATCGTCTCAACCTGGTCTCGCAGCTCCCTCATATACCTGACACGGACAGGATATCTTTCACGACCTTCAACAGTGGTAGTAATACGCCTGCCGCCTATCGCAACTTCAATAACATCCTGGACCTGTCTGATGCTTACTCCATAGCGTGCTATCGACTCGCGATTTATATCAATCTCCAGATAGGGTTTTCCTACTATACGGTCCGCAATTACAGTATCCGGCTCAACGCTGGGTACTTCTTTCAGATATTGCTCGATTTCCAGGCCGACCCTATCGATTGTTTCCAGGTCCGGCCCTTTGACCTTAACGCCCATCGGCGCACGCATTCCGCTCTGAAGCATTACTATGCGTGCGGCAATGGGTTGTAGTTTCGGCGCAGAGGTCGTGCCCGGAATCCGGCCGGCTTTCACAATCTCGTCCCAGATATCATCCGGGCTTTTAATATGGTCTCGCCATTGTCTAAACGGTCTGCCGTGACGGTCAGATATGAGCTTGCCATTTTCATCACGAACAAATTGTTTTGTTTTTTTGTCGTACTTGAAGCGTAGCTGATGCCCATCTTTGTCGATAATATACTCCGGCTTATAATTTATAACAGTCTCAACCATTGATATCGGCGCAGGGTCGAGCGGCGATTCCACCCTGCCGATTTTGCCAACCACCGATTCAATCTCAGGGATGGACGCAAAAGCTACATCCTGTTTTTGCAGGACATCCAGACACTCTCCGATAGAAGCATGAGGCATCGTTGTAGGCATATACAAAAATGAGCCCTCATCCAGAGGCGGCATAAACTCCTTACCGAGACCTCGCCATATAAAAACAGCCGTAACAATTAGCAAGACCGGTATCAACAAAAACGTCTTTTTATATCTAAGACACAATCCTAAAATCCGCGAATAGAACCTTTGGAAAATCTTGAAAAATACAAGCAACCCTCCGATAAGAATAGCAACAAATATAAGATTTCGAATCAGCCCATTCGCCGGCCCTAAAGGCAGCCAGTGACTCGTAAGTATTACACCGACTACACCAACAGCTATAGCGTTAGCGATAACAGGCAATCGACTGTCAAACCGTTTTGGTATGCGTTCTCTAAAAAGATGATAAAGTCCAATCGCACCTATAAGAACACCTGCCCACCAGGTAAGTGCAACACCGGCAGCAACAGCAACGATAATTAATACTGCCCCCAAGATATAACGTTTCATCTTTTTGAAATCGGTTTTTGCTGTAAAAAGAACGTGGGCAGCCGGCGGAATTATGGTCAAAGCAACTATTATCGAAGCTATTAATGCAAACGTCTTTGTAAACGCCAACGGCTTAAAAAGTTTCCCCTCAGGCCCGGTCATCGTAAAGACCGGTAAAAAGCCCACTACTGTAGTAGCAACCGCTGTTAGAACAGCACCACCAACCTCGATTGCTGCGCGATAAACAACCTCTAACTTGTTATCTTCGGGCTTTGCTTCATCAAGGTGCCTCAAAATATTCTCGCAAATCACTATCCCCATATCAACCATCGTGCCGATTGCAATCGCTATGCCGGATAGTGCAACGATGTTTGCGTCTATTTTTCCTACCTTCATTGCGATAAAACACATCAGTATCGCCAGGGGAAGCAATGCGCTAATCAGCATCGAGCTTCTAAGATGCACTACTAAAACGATAACTACGATGATTGTAACGAGTATTTCTTCGGTCAAAGCTGTGTTTAATGTGCCCAAGGTTTCATAAATAAGACCTGTACGGTCATAAAATGGAACAATTGTCACCTGCGAAACCGTACCGTCAGCCAGCGTCTTCTTTGGAAGTCCAGGCGATATCTCTTCTATTTTGTCCTTTACATTTTTGATGGCATCGAGGGGATTATACCCGTAGCGGACTACTACCACTCCGCCGACCGCCTCGGCCCCTGCTTTATCAAGCGCTCCGCGCCGAAGTGCCGGCCCGTATGACACCTTCGCTATATCTTTGATATAAATCGGAACATTCTCATTGACCTTAACGACAGTCTTTTCTATATCAGACAGCTCTTTGATAAAACCCAGCCCCCGAATCACGTACTCAACTTTATTAATCTCAATCGTCCGCGCACCAACATCGATATTAGATTCTTTCACAGCTTTGAATATGTCTGTCAGCCCGACCTTATAGGCGCGCATCGCATCCGGGTCAACGTCTATCTGATACTCTCGGACAAATCCACCGACGGATGCTACCTCACTAACTCCTTCGGCGCTGAGCAGAGCATACCGCACATACCAATCCTGAATAGCGCGCAGCTCATCTAAATCCCATCCACCAGCAGGATTACCCTGCTCGTTTCGACCTTCAAGGGTGTACCAAAAAACCTGTCCAAGTGCCGTTGCATCAGGACCCAACGCCGGCTGAACGCCAGCAGGCAAGGTGCCTGCCGGCAGACTGTTGAGTTTCTCAAGAATCCTGCTGCGAGAGAAGTAAAAATCAACATCCTCGTTAAAAATAATGTAAATACTGGAAAAACCCAAAAACGAATAGCTGCGAATCGTCTTTACATCGGGAATTCCAAGCAGAGAAACAGTCAGCGGATACGTTATCTGGTCCTCTATATCCTGAGGCGAACGACCCATCCATTCTGTAAAAACTATCTGCTGATTTTCACCAATATCCGGTATCGCATCGACCGGCACAGGGCTGCGTGGCAAATCCCAAAGCTCCCAATCAAATGGAGCTACGTAAACACCCCATCCGACAACAAGTATTAAGAGCAGGCCAATGATTAACTTGTTCTCAAGGCAGAAGCGTATGAGTTTACCCAGCAACCCTGTCGAGCCGACATTTACATCTTTTAGCTGTTCATCCATCGTTACTCGAATCTAATTTTATTTGTTAAGCTGGGAAGCTTGGCAATATATTTCTCTGGTTCCGCTTCGAACTTCTCCTTGCAACCGGCACAGCAGAAATAGACCTTCTTGCCTTTATACTCGGCGAAAATACCTTTGTTGATGGGTCCGGCCATCACCGGGCAAATCGTCTGTTCAATCATTGCAGCAGCTTCTTTAGATTCTTCAGGCATCGGAGCAGGCTCTGATGGTGCTGCCGGTTCTGACTTTTTACAGCCATTTACCACAATCAATCCTGCAATCAATAGAGCAAGCAGCAGTAGCATTGTTTTGACTTTTTTGCTTCTCATTTTGTTCTCCTTTCAAAAAAAATTTAATTTCTATCTTTTAATGATATATTTTCGATTTAATGACTATGATGACCAGTATACTTCACCCGCCCTTCGGGATTCATCATACTCGGTTTCGCCTGAATCTGAAGGGCAGAATCAATCTTGAAGTTGCCATTTGTCACAACGATGTCACCTTCGGCCAAGCCCGATTCCACTATGTAATAATCACCTGCACGTGGGCCAAGTATTATCTCTCTACCCTCGTAGGTCGGCTTTTCCGCATTTGGGACCTTGACATAAACAACAGCACGTGTTCCGGTAATTAAAGCAGCACTGGCAGGTATAACCAAAGGTGGTTTTTGAGGGACTTCGGCCGTGACAAAAAGCGACTCGGCAGTTACCAAATCCATCCCGCATATATCACAACTGCCGGCCTGGGTTTTGACAACAGCCGGATGCATCGGGCATATCCATTTACCTGCCATCTCAGGGGCCATAACCTTGCCGCCTTGAGCAATTTGACTGCGAACTATCGCCCTTACAAACATCTCCGGCTTGAGTTTGCCATCAGAGTTATCAACATTGACTCTCAGTTTGACAGTCCTTGTTTTTTCATTAAGGACAGGGTCGATAAAGCTTATTCTGCCTTTGAAAATTTCTCCGGGATAGGCCTCGGTCGTAAATTCAACCTCCTGACCATATCGAATCCAGGCAAGGTCCGATTCGTAAGCATCCAGCTTGACCCACAACTTGGAAAGGTCCGCAACGGTATAAATAGCTGTGCCGGTATCAATATACTTGCCTTCTGTAGCATTTTTATGGATAACTATCCCGCCTATAGGCGAATAAATCGTAATGTGGTCAACGGGCTGGCCTGTCTTTTCGATTTCTTCGATTTGCTCATCTGTCAGGCCGCGTAATTTCAATCTTTTCTTTACCGCCTCGACATTTGCTGATTTTAGTCTCTTTGCAAACTCTGAGCTATCCGGACTTATACTCTTTGACCCTTCCACAGCGGCCAACAACGCCCGTTGGTCCTCCAATAATTCAGGGCTGTACAAATAGACCATGTGGTCGCCTTTTTTGACAGTAATGCCCGTGAAGTCCACATACAACCGGTCGATTCTACCGGTTACCCATGCAGTTATATGTTTTACTCGTGTTTCGTCGTAATCGACCTTGCCAGTCATACGGACTTCGGCTGTAACAAATTTCCTCTCTACAGGTGTAGTTTCAATCTCCATCAGCTTGATGGCTTCTTGCGAGAAAGATATCTGTCTTGGGCCAATATCGCCTTCAGCAGAAGACACAGGAATCAAATCCATAAAACAAATCGGGCATTTACCCGGCTTCGTCTGGCGAATCTGTGGATGCATTGAACAAGTCCACCAGCTCTGCTGCTGCGACACAATATGCTGCTTGGAATGCTCCTCAGGTAAGGGTCTCAAAATTGACCTCAATAAATAACCGGCCAAGAATGCTGTTATTACCAAAATAGCTATCTTGGCCATTCGATCAAACCCTGATTTCGTAGTCATTAGCTCCATATCATTCACCTTTATTGATATTCTATACTATTCCTGTAGGAATTATGTTCAATTAAAAAGTGAACTTTTTTAGCTAAAATGATGAATAATTTTTCCTTTAAGACAAATTTCGCAAAAATTCGAGCTATTTCTCCGAAATTGCTTCATTTATTTCTGGCAGTTGTTCCCCAACAAGCATCTGAAGCTCAGCTAATTTCTGTTGGTTGTCCGCTACAGCCCTTTCGTAATGCAACTTAAACTCAAGCAGTTTTTGCTGGGCATTTATCAAGCTGAGAAAATCTATTGTCCCTGCCCTGTACGCCTGCTCAGATGCCTCCAATAACTCTTGCGCCTTCGGCACTAAAATATCTCCGTAGAGCTTTATCTTCCTGCCGCTGTCGTTAAAATCGTACAATGCCTGCTCAGCACGAGCAATAACCGTATTCTCCACCTCTATTTTTTGTTGCGATGTTTTTATCATTTCTGCTTTCGCCTGTAGCTCAGCAGCTTTGTAACTATCTCGCCAGATAGGCAGATTCATAGTGAACATCAGGATTATTGGGTCTCGGCCGCTATCTCTTGCCCCTGCCCCAGGTGCATCATCCGTCTGAATCCAGTCAACGCCCACACCTACCTCAGGCCAGAATTTCTTTTTCTCCAATTCCACTCTGCTCTTAGCAGCTTCCACTTCAAAATCCAAAGCAGCAAGCTCAGGATTCATTCGTCTAAGAAGCTCTATAATCTGCTCTTGTTCTATCTCAACTTTTCTGAATTTTTCTCGTTGAGGCCACGGCAGCATTCCAAAGCTTCGCCGATTAAGAACCGCATTAAGCCTGGCTACAATCGGTTTTCGCATATCCTCGAGACTTTCCAACTGGTCCTGGAGCTTAGCAAGCTCTACCTGTGCGCGTATCACATCAGGATGTCCCGCCGTTGCCGCCTCATATTTCGTTCGCGCAACTTCTTCAAAGTGCTCGATGAGCTCCAGATTTTCTCTCGCTATTTCTACCGCCTTTGCAAGATAAGTATATTCATAAAATGCATCTTTAACTTCAAAAAACAGCTTTAGCTTCGTCGCCTCATACCGTTTTTTGGTCGCTTTTGCATTAGCAGCAGCGGCGTCTGTACGTGCTTCAATCTTGCCGAACCACGGAAAAACCTGCATTATCCCGAACTTCTGCTTTTGAGGCCCGACCCTCGTCTCAACTTCCCTTATATAATAGCCATAGGTAAATTTCGGATCAGGTAGTGCCCCTGCCTGCGGGATTTCTTCTAATGCTGCCTTCCACTGCTCAAACGCAGCTTTAAGACCGGCATTATTCAAAGCCGCCTGCTGCAGATAATCCTCCAATGTCAATGGAGCATTAGAATCTGGTGGATTTTGAGTAACCTGAGAAAAGCAGTTGGGATTTATCAAAAACAGAATTAACAAACAGGGGATAAATACAGCCAGCTTCATTTCTTGCCTCCCTGCAAAATCCGTTTACAAATTATGAGCAGCGATGCTAATTATCCTAATGACTGGCTCATTCTCTTTGTTCAAGCGACTGGCTCAGGATTCTAATGTGGCGAAACTCTTCTTTTATAACATCATCGATTTTATCATTGCCGGCCTGAGCCGGTACAAATCCCTTCAAACCAGTATAATAGACTATAGAATCCTTTTCCTTAGCTATAGCCATTTTCAGAACATCTGTAATGCTTTCCTTGCCGCTCAGTTCATCGGACGGCTCTGGTCTTATGCCGAACACTGCAAGGCCGGCCATCGCCTTTGGCTCGAAAGGTGCCTCTTCGGGTTTAAATGTCCGCTGGTTCGGGCCCTGTTCTGAAAGCTGCTTTCTCATATTAGCGAAAACCTCTTCATGCCCGGTTTCCCAGATGGCAAAGTCGAGAAACATTCCGCGAATCTGAGAATCTTCAAATAATTCTGCTGCCTTACGATAAAATCTGGCACCGTTGCGTTCGATTTGTTCAGCTATCTGAAAAGCCTCGAAAGCATTAAATTCAACACTCATTTCCCCTACTTTCTCTCATGTCCTTCAATCAGTAATTCCAAGCTCCTTATGTTTGGCCAGTATCCCATCTGCCAATCCATCCAGAGCCATAAAATCATCATCTTTAGGATAACCTTTCGCCACCACCGGCTCAAGAATTTCTACCTTAAGATTCGGAATCAACCCTGTTATCTGTTCTACCATTTTGCCGCCCCAGCCGTAGGAACCGATAATAGAGGCAAACCTGGTTTTCGGCCGAAGCGCATTCGCCAAAATCGCAGCGTAAGCAACCTTCGGATGTGCACCGGTCAAGACCGTCGGCGACCCAAGCACTATCGTTGCTGCATCAACCAGCGACATTGCCAGTTTACCAATATCTGTTACGCTAAGGTCGAACTGTCTGACAGTAATACCTCTTTCTATCAAAGCTTCGACAAAATGCTCGACCATTTTTCTTACACTATCGTGCATCGAAATATACGGCAGCACCACCTCGTTTTTGACCTGGTCGCTGACCCAGTCTTTATAGGCATTGATTATAAACTCCGGCCTATCATAAATAGGGCCGTGACTTGAAGCTATGATTTCAATCTCAAGCGGCTTAATCTTTTCCAGATTGTTTCTTATGGCGGCCCTGAAAGGCATCATTATCTCTGCGTAATATCTCTTGGCGGCCTCATAAACAACCGCCTCATCTTCCACAAACAAGCTGCTTGTTGCAAGGTGTGAGCCGAAGAAATCGCAGGGAAATAATATCTTATCTTCCTGCAGATATGTACCCATCGTCTCCGGCCAGTGAACCCAGGGAATGTATATAAACTGGAGCGTCTTATCACCCAGAGAAAGTGTCTGGCCATCATCGACGGTAATAAATTTGTCCTCGCTGATATTCAACAAATCGATAAGCATCCCCCTGCACTTTGGATTTGTTACTATCTTCGCATCAGGCCAAAGTGTCAATATATCCGGTATCCCGCCGGAGTGGTCCTGCTCACCGTGGTGGGCAACAATATAATCTATTTTGCTAACACCGGTCTTGACCAGATTTTCTATCAGCACATCACTTTTCGTCGGGTCAACAGCATCCAATAGCGCCGTCTTGTCACTGCCCTTGATAAGATATGCATTATAACTCGTGCCGTCAGGCAGCGGAATTAGCGCATCAAACAGTCTTCTGTCCCAATCGTTTACACCGACAGCATAGACATTCGGTTTGAGCATCCTCATTTCGTTCACTCCTTACAATAGCTGCTTCGCTGCTTTCAGCGCCGCTTCATAATCCGGTTCATTCGTCAGCTCTTCTACTATTTGTTTATACCTGATAACACCTTCTTTGTTCACTACAAAGACAGCCCGCGCCAACAGCCGAAGCTCCTTTATCAGAATACCATAGGCCTTGCCGAACAATGCCTCTCTATGGTCGGAAAG
>Ga0315549_1003667_pt1 | contig 13521 bp, 17 predicted proteins | sample SalMarSW160200MG_FD_203101 | JGI IMG/M metagenome (GOLD analysis project Ga0315549, IMG submission 203101) | Salt marsh sediment microbial communities from the Plum Island Ecosystem LTER, Massachusetts, United States - Salt Marsh Sediment SW1601-200 ... | reverse complement strand
GTACACATTGAAAAAATCGATGGTTTTTCTGCCCACGCCGACCGTGATGGATTACTAGATTGGCTAGCTGACATTCGTGTCCCGCCGCGCTGTGTATTTGTCAGTCACGGGGAAGAAAAAGCAGCCAATAGCTTTGCGAAGCTTCTGAACGAGAAGACCGGATGGACCACAAAAGTCCCCCGATACAAAGAAACTGTGAAGCTTGTTTAAATCGAGAAAGAGGGTTCAATTGTGAAAAAAAGCATTTTGCGCTGGGAGCTAGGGGGAATCGTCTTCATAGTTGTTTTGGGGTCGCTGCTGCACTTTGCCTTCGAGTGGTCCGGTCGCGCGATTCCCATCGCCCCGATTGCCGCCGTGAATGAGAGTGTGTGGGAACATCTGAAGCTGGGTTTTTGGCCGGCATTGGTATATGCGGTTTTGGAATATAGCCGCTTTGGGAAGTCGGCGAACAATTTTTTCTTTGCCAAGACTCTAGGAATTTATCTAATACCAATCACCATTGTGGTCCTTTTCTACTCATACACAGCTATCCTGGGGCATGGTCTCCTGATAGTTGACATTGCGATTTTCGTTGTAGCCGTCATAGTCGGGCAGTTGGTGAACTATAAATTGCTAATTGCCTCTCCGTTACCTAAAAGGCTTAACCGTTTCGCCCCGATTGCTCTAGCGGTCCTGGGCATTCTCTTCGTGCTATTCACTTTCTATCCACCGCACTTGCCGCTCTTCAGAGACTCCGTCACCGGGGCCTATGGCATTGTCGGATAGCACTGAGAAAAATATGAGCGTAATATACAATGCAAGAGAGCGGCACTCGGTGAATTGTAGCCAAGGTTTCTTCAGTCCTATTATAGGTCTTGCTATCCAGTGGACTTATCATTAAGATATTGCGGGGAAAATCATCGAATCGAGAATAGATTATCTTGTAAAAGGAGGAAACCATGGCAGAGGAAAAGAAGCGTTGGTACCGCAGCCGCGCGCCGACTTTAATAGGCCCTATTTGGTTCATCGGCTGGCTATTTACAATCGGGTATGCCGGTCTGGTTTGGTGGCAGATTTTGCTTGCCATAGTAATCTGGCCGTACTTTCTAGGCCGGGCGCTGCTCTGACCAGTCAGGAGAGCGTACTCTAATTTCGTACTCAGACTCTCTGCAGTGCCTCATAGCCTTTACCTGTTAGTAGTGCCAATTATATTGGCTGGAATTCGCAATGTCGCGTAGAAAAAAACCTATATCATTCCGTACTTCAGAGGTAGCACATGTGGTTGGCGCTACTTATAACCAACTTGTGTATTGGGACAAGACAGGGCTGGTGAGCCCGAGTCTGAGAGCAGCATCCGGAAGAGGTTCGCGCCGTCTCTATTCTATAGAAGACATCTTCGAATTAAAGGTCCTGATGAAATTGCTGGATAGTTCGCTGCCTCTACAGCGGATACGGTCGAGCTTCCGCTTTATACGAGGTCAATCCAAGGCTTTATCATCCTTCGTAGTGTTCACGGATGGGAAGACAGTCTATTTCTACGAGGACTATGATGTTCTCGTAGATACGTTAAAGCAAGGCCAGACAGTATTACGTATCGCGGTCCAAGACCTGATTGCAGAAGTACAGGCCAGGTTGACCAATGGGCAATGAGCACAAGGGGGACTCATCCTGTCGCAATTGTAGAATATGGCAGCGGCTGGATTTGGACCAATTCTTAATATGGGAAATATCGGATTAAACGGTGGTATTGACAATAAAAGCATGGATGGCTATTCTGAACCTAAGACGCCAATATCAATGGGGTTGATATGGAATTAACACCGGAAGAGAAGAAGAGAATCTATGAGGAAGAGAAGGCGAGGATTGAGGCACGGGAAAGGATAGAGCGAGAGAAACTGACAGCGCCAGCAGGTACAAGTACAGGGCTATCGCCAAATGTTGCCGGATTATTGTGCTATGTTGGCGTATGGATAAGCGGCATCATCTTTCTCGTTTTAGAGCAAAGAAACAAATTTGTTCGTTTCCACGCGGCGCAGTCAATTGTTGCGTTTGGCACCATCACAGTTGCCGGGATTATATTTGGTTTGATACCGGTGGTCGGTGGTGCCTTCTCTTCAATTATAGGAATTATTGGGTTCATTGTTTGGATAATAATGATGGTCAAGGCTTCTAGTGGTGAGTGGTATAAACTACCATGGGCCGGCGATGTCGCTGAGAAGATAGTCGCTTCATCAGGGGTAACAGGTGAATACTCCGAACCTCCGCCTTCAGAACCAACAGCAGAATCAGAGGCAGCAGCGCCTACACCACCCCCCACTGCAGATTCAGGTAAACGAATCGGAGATAAAGTAGACGCTCACTTTAAGAGTAGAAGTGGAAGAATAACAGCTTCCGCTTTTGCCATCGCCTGGAGTATCGCTTTATTAATATTCTTCAACTTTTTTAATCAATACGTAGCCTATTATCATTCGGAAACAGTAGGCGGCATTACTACATGGATAAGGTATCCGTTCTTTACAGAAGACATCAATCTATGGCTACCGATTCTTACAGCAACTCTAATCATAACTATTATCGGTCACATTATTTTGATTATCCTTGATAGGTATGTATTGCGTGAAATGATTCATATCGTTATAAATGCATTTTCACTCTGGACGGTTTTAACCCTTCTATCTGTCTTTCCTTTCGACTTCAGTGTAATACCTAACCCTGCTGCGGCTGATGCCACTTATTTAGGCGTCAAGATATTCTTGATTTTTATTTCAGTCGCGGTAGGAATCGCAATACTGGTTGGTGTGATAAAGCTAATTGTTAATGTAGTCAAGGGAACTGCCAGTTACGAGGAGCATATTTAACTAACCAGTTTTGTCAAATTGACCGCCTATAAAAAGGCAGTAACAATTCACAAAGTGCCTAGTAAAAACTCTGTCTGTATTGCTCTGAAGCTAAAATAAGCAACGGTCTATTAAATAGTTGTTTAGACGCTGTTCTGTGGAGTGATTTTTGTTTGGTCCGCTAACCTGCTTTATTTACGCTTGGGAGATAGCAGGTTAACATTGGAAGTTGCTATCAGGCAAATTCCAATAATCCCTAGGACCGTGGAAATACCTACGGTATTTTCTCCTAGGATATCGCCATCAAACATAAAAATAGCAGCTATTAATGCTAAAACAATCCCTATTATCCATTGTGCAAAGAATGCTTTCTTCTTATTGCTTATTCCTTCTAGCTTCTCCCCTTTTTGCCTCCTCCAAACTAATAATGCTATAACTACCAATATAACACCAATAACAATAAGCGAAATCGGTATAAGATTGACCATCTTCAACACCTCCAATTATTGTTTTTCCAGTATACTACGTTTCATCTCCCAAGGTTGTCAAGTGGACTGAATTTCTGGTAGCGGGTCGGTTATAGATGATTTATGTTTATTGGTGGCAGCGGCTGGATTTGAACCAGCGACCAAAGGCTTATGAGTCCTCTGCTCTACCCCTGAGCTACGCTGCCATTGAAGCTAAATTCTGGCGATTTCGGGTCATTACCACCAGTTTTGACGTTAAATTGACGTTATTTTATTTTTCGCCCTGATTTTCAGCTTTGGTTTTCCCGGGTGGCAAGACTTCATCCAGTAAAGCCATAGCCTCTGATTGCATCCCTTCAATTATATGGGAGTAAGTATCCATTGTAAAGGCTACGCTGGCGTGTCCTAGAGCCTCGCTAATAACCTTTGGCTTACCACCACATAGGAATGTAAGGCTGGCGAAGGTATGTCGTAGGTCATGGAATCGCATATTCTCTAGGCCGGCTTGCTTGACTATCTTGGCGAAGCTATGACTGAGCACACTTGGGTCAAGGGGTTTGCCCTCGATGCCAGAAAATACCAGGTCATCGGGTTTAAGCAATCGCCCTAAATGCAAGGATAGCGATTCCTTCTCGCCCTTATATTCTCTCAGGTAGTCAACCAATTTACCCGTCATATCTACGCGGCGCTTACTATGTTTCGTCTTAGGTTCTTTGAACTCGCAAATCCCATGATGCTTGTATAACACCTGGCAAACCGATATAGAACGTAAATTGAGGTTAATATCTCTCCACCTGAGCCCCAACAATTCAGCCTGCCTTAAGCCTGAAGCCACAGCCGTATAAATCACAGGGTAGAATTTGTTATCTGACGCAATTTCTAGTAAGCCCTCTAATTCTTCAGGGGTTAGGGTCCGCATGGGCTTACCCTTCCAAGAGGGTGCATCTACAAGATCGCAGGGGTTACGGCCTAAGTAGCCTTGCTTAACGCCATATTTTAGGGACTGTTTCAATAGCCGATGATGCTTGTGGACAGTCCGCGCCGACAGCTTTTCGCAAGCCTGGCCATAATAGGCTTGTATTGCCTGGGGTGTGAGCTGCTTTAATAGGATATGGCCTAGTGCTGGCATTAAATGGCGTTCCATTATCATCTGGTAGCCGTCCTGAGTCTTTTGAGAACACTTTGTCCGAACATACCCTTGTAGGAACTGGTTTAAGAGGTCTGCTAGGGTAAGTTTCCCGGGGAATACATAAATGCCCTTGTCTAAACTGGCTAACAGCTCTGTCCTACGCCTCTGAGCATCGCCCTTAGTGCCCCTTACAGTCTCAAAGTGGCGCTTGGGTGTGCCGTCTGGCTCTTTACCGATGTAGATTTGAATTTGCCAGCTACGTTTGCTTCTTTGCCTTATGTTTCCCTTCATTTTGTGTCTCCTCTTTGAGTCTGCCCTCTCAGCTTATCCAGCTCAGCAATGATGCGCTTCTTCTTAGTCCGTCTGTCAATTCTTCTTTTGAGCGAGCGGCGCCATATAAGGCGATCCTCGATATATTCGGCTCTCTTAACTAGGTCATTCGGGTCTGTTTCCATAAGTTTAGCTAACTCTGCACTCTTTTGTGCCTCATACCTTTCGCATAACTGCCTGACCCTTTCTCTGGACAGGCCTAGGATTCTTCCGACCTCAGCGTTGGATAATCCCCTCACTTTGAGTAGCCATATATCCTCTGGAGCGAAGCGCGACAACAGAATGTGTGTCTGGCACTTCGGACAAACCATTGCCAAGTTGCCAAAGGATTCGTTACTGATGTCGCCATCAAGGTGGTGAACGATTCCAGGGTAACAGACCCGGGTATTAGCGCAGTGGGGTTCTCTACACTCTTTGTCCTTAACTTCAATCATTTCCCCCATTACCAATTTCTTGACCTGATTCTCTAGGTCACGGACTTCCGGGCTGAGGTAAAAATAATCACCTCGTAATTGCTGCCGATAGTTCTCTATTTGGGTCTCGACCTTCGCAATCGTGGCGTAGTCCACATAATTACCTTTCATGCCCATGACCTGATTATACACCTTGGCACCAGGGGTCGTCAAGGGCTATTGCCAAATCACCTATAATATTGCAACGCCGATTATTGGGGCTACAGGTACACAATGGCACGATTATGTAAAAAAAATACCACAAAGTGCCAAAACTTGACATGAAATTACGAGTGTGATATGCTTGTTATGAGGCGGTGAACTACGCCCTAAATAGTTCATACTAAGGCCGGGAGGAAAACTCACCGGCCTTTTTCTATTCCCAGCATCACATGACCAGATCTCAGGTCTAAACCAGTAGTTATATTCGCACGCAACAGGGGGCAAATTGCAAGGTTGATGCAGTTTGCCTTTTTTTGTGCCCCAAAATAACAAATGGAGGTGAAAATTGAACACTGAAAAAATGACCCTGAGCATCCCAGAGGTTGCAAAGACATTAGGCATAAGTCGCAATTTTGCCTACGAACTGGCAATCAGGGATGAGCTGCCCGGCTTAATCCGCTTGGGACAAAAGAGGGTAGTTTGCTCAAAGTTAGCGATTGACCGGCTTCTTCAGGGTGATAGCAAACTAAGGAAAAACTAAATAACAAAACATCGGAGGGACAGACAGAATGATAGACCTAAGAAAAGCGAACTTCAAAGATAAACGATTAACCTGTGTTGACTGCGGAAATACCTTTTTATTTAGCCCGGGGGAGCAATACTACTATGCCAGTAAGGGATTAGTACAGCCAAAGCGCTGCCCTGAGTGCCGGAAAAAACGGAAGCTAACATTGGTGCCCCAGGAGGTGCGCGATGGCTAGAGATACTTTAATACCTAATCCCCTTAATTCTGACAGGGAATACAATCGTTACTATCATCATGACCTTGCTGGTATAGAGACCGGGGATTTGCTGTGTGAACTATGCTCGACCCGTTGCCAGTTGTGGTTATTAAAGTCCGACCGTTTTGCACGTGTACTTGGTCTTTTTGAGCAAGGCCGAAGAGTCGAATGGCTGCGGGAGAGGATTCTTAGAATTGAGGTTGAACTAAGAAGGCGACGATATGCGACTCGGGAGGACAGAAGTCAGCCTAAGCCTAGGCTGGCTGAGGGGGTGATGCTGTGAATGACCCATCTATCACCGAAGGGATAAGCTTTATCAACTATGTCTGGCCAGAGTGGGGGCTCAGGGTAGTGGCAGAGCGCTATGATGATAGTGGCTATGCTGAATTGGGCTTTTACAAGAAAAATGACACTGGTGAGAAGCTTTTGCTCCCTATACGGGGTAACCTTCTGGCTGCTCCTACCATAAATAGCATAACCAGGAGACTAGAAAAGAACTCCACTGATATACCTTGGACTGACATTTTGACTTATGTTTCAGGCAAGACATTAGAGATTGCCCGGAGGGGTGAGCCAGTAGAGGATGTTGGTAAGAAGCCAGAAACCACAAAGATAGAATACCAACTTTCACCCGTATTAGAGAGGAATGAACCTACTACGATATATAGTCCCGGGGGTTATGCCAAGAGCTACCTGGCAGCATATATCGCTTGCCTGGTGCAGTTTAATTGCAAGGGGATTACTGATTCTTATGGTTGCTGGCTACCTACCGCGGGAAATGTGCTTTATCTCGATTGGGAGTCCAGTTCACAAGACCATAAGCGCCGTGTTTGGGCAATTAAGCAGGGGCTAGGAATAAACACTGAGGAGACCTTTTCATACCGCTTTTGCCACCAACCATTAGCAGTAGATATTTACAGTATTCAAAGAATAATATCTGAAAGGGAAATCGCCTTGCTAATCGTGGACAGTCAAATGGCAGCAGAAGGGTATGGTCCTAACCCTTCCCAGGTGAGCAGCCAATACTACAATGCCTTGCGGTCACTGCACTGCACAAGTTTAACGCTTGACCATGTTAGTAAATCGGAATGGAGCAAAACAACTGAGGCTGATTCACTGGGGCCGTATGGCAGCGTAGTTAAGTTTAACCGGAGCCGGTCACAGTTTGAGATAAAGAAAAGCCAGACTGCTGGAGAGGACTTTATGGAGCTCGCCTTGATTCATCGGAAGCACAATGAGGGGAGACTGTTAAAACCTATCGGGATACGGATTGACTTTCACAATAATACTGATGGGGAGCTCGAGAAGGTGACTTTCAAGGCTTGCGACATATCGGATAACCCCGAACTGAGCAAAGTTCAAACTTTAAAGGATAGGCTAATCGGTATCCTTTCGAGTGGATCAATGCCCTTGAAGGAGTTGTCAGAGGAGCTTGATAAACCTGAGAGTACACTACGTGCCACGCTTAACAGGTACAAGGATACTTTTATAAACATGGGTAAAGAGTGGGGGCTAAGAGTTTATGAATCATAACGTAACGCGTAACATAACACCCCCTTACAGGGGGGGGTGTTGTTATGTTTCGCCATTGTTTCGGGTGTTTCGTAACATGTTACGCTAATCGTGAGTTACGTTTGCAGTTTAAGGGGTAGCGTAACATCAAAACTGCTAAATGTTACGCCAGGGGTGTTACGGTCAATGTTGACGGACAGGACGGGCAAAGTGTCCGGTCTGGTGTAGCTTCAGAAAACCTATCAAAACCTATAATTATGAGGATGCCTTCCCCAGCTATAGAAAACTTGACAAAACTAGACATTATTAAGGGGTTTTCCCCAGCTACGGAAAACTTACTAAAACCTAACATTTCGTCTGGGGATTATAGCCACAAATTACTACAAAATACTACATTTTTGGAGGCCTTTCTTTGTTAAGCAAAGAGGCAGAAAAGAGAGGAGGTAATCTAAATGAGAGAACTAGCCCTGAGAGGCTCAGGAAAGCTCTTAAAGGTAAGGGTAGGCAAATGATAATCCAGTGTCCAAACTGCGGTGAAAAGGTAGTGGTCAAGGGTTTAGGTCGCAAACCTCTAAATATCCCACTCAATAATGTTTGTGAGTGCCTTAGAAAACATCATAGCGTGGCAGCAGCAGCCCAGGAGCTTAATTGCAGTGAGGCTTATATCTTCGGCATCCTAAAAGCCAATGGGCTGAGGCTAAGGGAGCTTATTAGCAATGGCAAATAATTCTGGTGATAAACAGGTCAAAAACAGCGTTAAGGGCAGACAACGCCAAACCCAGAAGCCAGAAGTGCCTAAAGACCTGGTGAATAAGGAATACACTGACGAAGAGAAGGCAAGGATTGCTAAATACTTGAAGGAGCCAGTAAAGTTTAAGAGTGATAAAGACGCTTCAGACAATTTCATACTGAAGCACGAGGCCATCGATGAGACATCTTATATAACCAAATTCACTGAGGCTTTTGGAACATCTGATAAAGATTTGCAGAATTATCTCCTCAACCAGGTAGTCCATACTTTCAGGGGGTATGTCTCTGCTGAAGGATTTGATTATGAGAGACAGGCGGAGTTTGCCAACAATGCAATGGCCTTACTAAAAGGGATACAACCGCAGGATGAGGTTGAAGGTATGCTTGCTGTCCAGATGATAGCTGTTCACAATATGGCAATGGAGACAATGAAGCGAGCCATGATTACTGGCCAACCCCCTCAATGGATAGAGTCGAATGTGAACCATGCAACCAAAATGCTAAGAACCTTCACGGCACAGATGGAAGCTCTGAAGAGATACAGGACTGGGGGGCAGCAGAAGGTGATTGTTGAGCACGTCCATGTTACAGCTGGTGGGCAGGCTATTGTCGGAGTGGTGAACCGGGGGGAGGGTAATAGTGGAAAGCGAGGATAAACCCCAAGCCAAACGGCGTGGTTGGCTGAAAAACAATAATCCACCGGGAGACCCTAACACTGCACCGAGGTGTGGTGCCAAGACTCGGAAGGGAACACCTTGCAGGGCACCAGCAATGGCAAACGGCAGGTGTAGGATGCACGGAGGGAAAAGCACAGGCCCACGAACCAAAGAGGGACTTGAGCGGTCAAGGAAAGCCAACTGGAAACATGGTTACTATTCAGCGGAGTCAATAGCTTTGCGCCGGTATATAAGCAGCCTATTGCGTGAGAGCCGAGATATAATAGAAGTCGTCTAACTTCTTAACCAGAGTCACAGCTAAGGCGCTCTGTAGTCAAAATCTAGGTGGGCTGAAGGCTTCTAGTAGCTCTTCCTCGATACTTCTTGTCCTTGAGCATTGTATAACGCTGCCCAATCGTGGTCAGTATTATTCCAAATCGCCTTTCCATAACCGAAGCTGAAGCCTCCCCACTCAGGATGATACTCATTCGTGTAAACTCGGATACTTTCACCGGGAGCTAAGATATAAGACGGAAATGTGAAAGAAGGATACCCTTCGGATATATCCTTCAATACCCACCCTTGCAAGTCCTGAGAGGCATCACCAAGGTTTCTAATCTCTACATATTCATCGGATTCCACACGGTAAACAAGACCGTCATAATATATGCGAGTTATTTGGACATTACTGGTCTCTTCAGGTGGCGGAGGGGGTTTGACCTCAAGAAGCACAAACGAGTCAACAATCTGCTTACACGTTTCAGCTTGGCTTTCTTCACCTTCCCACTGAACTACAATCTCATACTCTGGAGTTTGGACGATGTATGCCTCTCCACTGACATTTACTGTCCCACGTTCCGGTGTATCCCTATGTGTGAAAACATACGTGAATCCAAGCACCCAATCCCATTCACCACTGAGGCTGTGGCTGTAAACAACCTTGAAATCCTTCGCCTCATCAACATAGGTATCAGCCAAATAAAGCGCATAGATATCTGCGACTTCATCTATTGGCTTTCCAAAAGGAGCGACATTGATTGTAACGAACCCGAATATTGCCCCCCACTCTACACCAAGAATAGTTCGGTGAGTGCTAGTGTCGATTAGCTCCCAATCTTGCGGATACTCAATCTTATAGCCATACTCAGGGTTCTCATAGATTAGGTATTCCACTCCATCGCTAGAGGGTTCCCTTGTAACCTCAAATGAGTCAACGATATCTTGTAGTTCAGATGGTTTACCAGCGGATACAGATGATACATCAATCAGGTATAGTAAACTGCCGACTCTTTTGAAATAAGTCTTATAGTATGTTTTACCTCCTTCTTTTTTAGTGGTTGTGTATTCCAGGAGCCGATCCCACTTATTCTCCAATGCGCGACTGGATAAGACAATCAAACCCTCTTGCTCTTCATGAACACGTAGCCAATCGGTAGGACATTCCTCCAAAGGTATGGATGTTGGCATTTCTTGAACGTATATGAAAAGCATAGCTGGGTTAGGGTTGTCATGAGGAGTCCATATGAAGACCTTCTCTGGCTTGCTTACCTCCAATGTCCAGCTTGAAGGGTAATCAAGGGTATAGCCATATTTAATATTCTCATAGACCCTGACATCTTCGGATTCAACTACAGAATAATCTTTGCCACCTGTAGTCACTATGATAGTCCCGTGAATATCCGTACCGTATATCTTGGCACCAACTTCAGCAAGAGCGGTGATAGTCTCCTGATGGGGATGCCCATAACTGTTGCCTTCTCCAGCCATATATATGGCGACCTCTGGCTTTACAGCGTCCAAGAACGGAGCAGATGACGAAGACTTCGACCCGTGATGACCTACCTTCAATATTTCCACATCGGGAACAATGCCCTCTGCGAGCATACTTGCCTCAGCTTCTTGCTCAGCATCTCCAGTAAACAAGAAGTCAACCTGCCCGTAGCTAAGGCTCAAAACGATGGAGTTATTGTTAATGGTGCCGCTCAAGTTGACAGGATGAAGCACATTAAAGGTAAGGTTGCCAGCCTGAATAGTGTCTCCTCTCCTCGCCACAAACACCTCAGCACCTTCAGCGTTGACCGCCGACATAAATTGGGAGTAGGTCTGGGAAGTGCTTGTGTCTCCATTAAGCCAGATTTCGTCAACTTCAAAGGCATCTAGGACTCCAATTAATCCACCTATGTGGTCGGCATGAGGATGAGTAGCTATCATCGCCTCAAGTGGGCCATCAATATAATCATCAATATAGCTGACTACACCAGGGGATTTGTCCCCACCATCAATCAGTACTTCGATGTCACCAAGGTCTAGAAGTATAGAGTCTCCCTGTCCAACATCAATGAAGTGGACTGTCAAAGTCCTTTCAGGCTCAACTACCTCAAAAACCCCTGTCAGCGTGCCCGATTCCACACTGTAGGAACCTTCTATATCTTTTTCAATAGAGAAGGATATCGTGGTAGTTTCTCCACCATTCAGAGTTACATTCTTAGACTGTTCAACTACTTCATTTATTATCAGTTCCAGTTCGTGAGTTCCCTTTCTTACACCTACATTTCGAACCTCCACAGTAACGGTGACAGTGTCCCCAAGCACAACCTCTGCTGGGCTCACATTTAGGTTGCTTACTTCAAATTTCGGGGCAGTGGCTAGAAATATTATTATGAAAAGCCCCACAAGCGAAGCTACCCCAATTAGCAACTTCTTTTTCATCCTACCCCCACTTACCTAGCTTAATTAGGTCCTACAAGGTAACCGCTGAAACCTCAATAGGCTGTGATATATCGGTAACTGTTACACTTTGGCCGACAGCCAGTTCAAACTGCTGCTCACCCTCAGGTGAACTGACAAAGACAAGGCAATCAACATTACCTACATTCTGAATTATGACCCCGTCATCTACTTTGGTTACGGAAATCTCTAATGTAGTCCCCGGGGTGTATGATAAGCCTAACAAGGCTAAAACAAGGATACAACAAATCAAAAATATTGCTCTCATTGACCTTCTCTTAGATCAATTATACCGTTACCAATCCCCAGTCAGTAGAGCTTGAACCATATACCACCAGTGCCATCATATTTACGCCCAAAGGTCATCACCGGCATGGCATCACTCTTAGCCACTTGGAATATCATCCAGCCTTGATGAGACGCACTAGGATACAAGGAGGTCCTTATTGATGGGTCAGGTGCCACAGAAGCAGGCGGCATGTCATATTCGTTTCCACTTGAAGACACAGCGTCAAACCATACTGGCGAGACATCATACGCTGTGTCAGGCGTGGGGCCCGTCAGATATTCAAATCGGACCTTTGCCAAGATGTATTCAAACCCAGATTCTGGCGGGTCATTGAACATATTTGCCTCGTAAATAAGTTGCCAAGCTGCATTTCCTCTAATAGTTTTTAGCAGTGTGATACGCACTTCATAGTCATTTCCATAATAGCTTGAACTCCCCGTCGTTCCAACCCAAACGGATAGAGGGGAATTAAGACCAACTGGGTTGCTTCTGCTGTAGCCTGAGCTCTGAGTGAAATGGGCAGTGATAGTCTTATCTGAGCCCATAATAACAGTAATTGTGTTCCCAGAACCTGAAGCAGCACCATCCCAATAATCAAAGACGTAACCGCTGGCGGGAATAGCAGTCACCGTTATCTCGGAACCTGACTCATATTCGCCACCTGAAGGAGAGACGGAGCCCCCTCCTGAGGGACTAACATTTACGGTAAGTGTATAGGTTTGGGGGCTAGCTTCAAAATTAGCAGTGAGGCTCTCGTCGGAATCCATAATAATCGTAATAGTGGATGCGGTGCCTGACGCACTACCGCTCCAGTGGTCAAAGGTGTAACCACTAGCTGGGCTAGCTGTCAGTGTTACCTGCACACCCGATTCATATTCGCCACCTGAAGGAGAGACGGAGCCCCCTCCTGAGGGACTGATATTTGTGATAAGCGTATAAGTCTCAGCGTATGGTGTTCCCTCCCATGGCTTGAAAGTAAATAAGGCTATCGCTACGATAATAGCTACCGTGCAAACCACGATGATTGCTACTAGCTTTTTCTTGCTCATTCCAGCCTCCTTATCCTATTTGAACACATCATATGGGAGCTGGCAGAACCTGTCAATACCTCTCAAGGATGCACTGAGTTTTGGTGACACAACGCTCTGTTTCTTGTTCTTGCCGTTAGCTCCAGGCCATACCTGAAAAATTGGCGTTATTTTGACGTTAAACTGTTTGGGATGGGTCGGGACATAATGGGACTTTACGAGCAAAACAGGGTTTTCTCAATCAACACAAGGGTTCTATTTTATATGTGGAGGGACGGTTTGGGAAACATAGCGTAGAATTATGAGTCCTCTGCTCTACCCCTGAGCTACGCTGCCCGAAAACAGTTTAGCATCGGCTAGGGGAGACGGTCAAATTAAGGGACACAATGACAAGGAGAATTTGAGCAGTTATAATCTAATG
>Ga0315549_1003666_pt1 | contig 13524 bp, 25 predicted proteins | sample SalMarSW160200MG_FD_203101 | JGI IMG/M metagenome (GOLD analysis project Ga0315549, IMG submission 203101) | Salt marsh sediment microbial communities from the Plum Island Ecosystem LTER, Massachusetts, United States - Salt Marsh Sediment SW1601-200 ... | reverse complement strand
CTAAAAGCCATTTGACGAAAGAAGTCAAGCCAGTGGACAAGTGTCCTTTTTCAACAGTTTGTTTTTTCGAGTTTTTTGGAGACTTTATGTAAAATTGCGCAATTGCGTAATTGCGTATTTGCGCAACTCCTCAAAAGAGCAAATGCGCAAGGTCTTGACTTTCTATGAAAAAGGGTCTAACATTTTATTGATGAAAGGGCTCACTCTCCAACAGTTTCAAGAAGGTTTCAAGACTCCTGTAGGGAAGCTCTCCAAAAGGGAGCTACTCGAAAGGGAAGAATTTTGGAGAGCCTTATGGTCATGGATACCGGATGAAGTGAAGTACTACATCTATCGTGTTGGCCAGCTAGTACGTGTGTACTTACGCAACTACAAGGGAAGCGTTGGGGAACTGGGCTCTGTCAAATTCGATTGCGCCGAACTTGAACTTGAGGTGTACGAGAAGGTATGGAATGAGACAACAGGGAAGTACATCTATGAGCAGAAGACTCTTAAGCTGCCTTACTCAGCTGTGATGTGGCTTGAGACTATCACAGAGCAGACAGAAGCTGACCAGGTTGAAGTGCCAGAAGTTCAAGGGTTAGAGAGTCTTATGAGTGAGGAATAATTGCCGTAAGAATACGGTAAATTGAGCCTACGGCTCTAATGAGTTAACCTATAAAAAATATAAAGGAGTAAGGAATCACATGAAAACAAAAGAAGAAGCAAGGGCAAATCTGGAAGCTAGTGTTGGCTATATACCGGAAAGGTATCGTGCCGGCGTAGCTAGAGCAGACTGGGCAACTCCTGCGGGCAGTGACCAGGCTGAGAGGAACTATGCAGATGCCGTAGCAAAGGCTGTAGCGGCCAAGAGACGGCAGGTTGCAGTCCGCAAGGTATCTAATGCCGAGTGGCAGTCAAGAGCGTCAGAAAAGGGCGGTGCGGTCATAGGTGAGAGAATACGAGGATCTCTCGACAAGTACGCCGCCAGGTTCGGCCCGATTTTTGATGCTGTTAAGGCAGACGTTACCAGGCTGCCAGCCAGGGGAGTCGATTTCCGCAGTAATATCACGAACCGAGTGGTGGGTACTGTGGAGTCCTGGAAACGACATTCAGGGAAGCTATAGGAGGTAAGTAATGAACTACAGATTAGCGACAATCCTTCCTGAGATTACTCTGCCTGCTGTGGCTGCTACCTATACTATTCCTATTCGCCTGAAGGAGCCTATCAGCCGGATATCTATAAAGTATAACGTCAAGAAGTCTAAAGAGGAAATGGACAATCATCCGGCTGCGGATATAACGAAGATTGAGCTGGTTGACGGCTCTGACGTATTGCACTCAACGTCAGGGTTTGAAAATCAGTCTCTTTGTCTGTTTGACCGCAGGACTCCAACCATGAATGAGGGGGTAAGCCTCATTAACTGTGACCAGCAAAGTACGTATGGTATTGACTTCGGGCGCTGGCTATTTGATACTGAGCTGGCTTTCGTTACTCAGAATTTCCTAATGCCTCAGCTGAAGATAACCTATAACTCTCAGACCTCGGATACGGGGGGCACAATACCTAAGCTCGCAGTCTACGCTTACGTGTTCGATGAGAAGGTTCCTTCGCCGAGGGGCTTCCTGATGAGTAAAGAACATCACAAAGAGGCGTGCCCTGCTGCTAACGCCTGGAAGTATGTTGAGCTACCGCTTGATTACCCTTACAGGCGGATAATGATGAGGGCTTTCCTCAAGTCCTACCCACCTTACTATCAGCTTATTCATGTAAAAATCGACGAGGACAACGACCACCGGATACCCTTTGACGTTAACGTTGAGGACTATATCCAGTTCACGATGGCACGGTGGGAGCAGATACACGAGCCACTCCACGTTGCCGTTGCCACTACTGTTCACGCTGACTACTACTTTACCCCTGCTCAGTGGGAAAATGCCGTAATGGGCGTGTCAACCGATATAGCTCGACACATAGCTCAGAGAATGGCAAGGAACGCTGGGGTGACTGAGCTCGCAGCAACAAACATGACTACCTTAGCTGGCTCGGTTGAGGGCTATTGCCCTAACCACTGCATCGACTTTGAAGTCGGCGACGTGAACGATATCGACGACTGGTACGATGTTACCAAAGTCGGCGACCTGAGAATGAGCGTACAGGGTGGCCCCGCTGGCATAGACGGAGAATATTCGGTAGTTATCCAGCAGTTACGCCACTACTAGTGAACTTGAGTGCAGAAAAAGATAAAGGGGAAGGGTCGTAAAGCCTCTTCCCCTTTATTGAAAGGAGTGAATCATGCTTTGGTCGATACAGAATGGACAACGGCCTGAACCGTTTGACGATTCGATTATGAGGTCGAGAGGTATTCTACAGCTATTCGACCACGAAGTCGTTAACAACTACACACCGAGACATTCTGAGCCCTGCCAGGTGGGAGGTTTCAGGCATTTTACTATCTATGTCAGCCTAATCTCTGAAAGCACGCCGTACAATATTCACATTGAGCCTGAGTTCCTGGAGCCGTCTAGCGGTTGCTGGCATACATATAAACAGGGGCTGTTTGCGGCCTTATTCTACGAGGACACGGATTGCGCTACAAAGATTTGTGAAGTGTTCAACGGCGATTGCGTAGGGCGAGATTTCAGAGTAACCTTAACCGGTATTCAAGAAAGCGGCAATGGCGGAATTGTAGATGCTACTCACTACTTTATTACTGACATAGCAGTAGAGTTCTGGAATTAGGAGTTGATATGGCGGCAGGCACGGTAATTCGCAGCTTCGCAGTACCAGGGGTCGTACCTCATGGTTTGACCTTTGATGGGCGGACATTGTGGTTATGTGACTTGAGCACCAATCTTATATATCAGATAGACCCAGCAACAGGAACAGTTATTCGCAGCTTCGCAGCACCCTCCAAAGGCCCCAGGAGCTTAACATGGGATGGGCGGACATTGTGGTTATGTGACACCAGCGATAACCTGATATATCAGATAGACCCAGCGACAAGAACAGTTATTCGCAGCTTCGCAGCACCCGGGACTGAGCCCAATGCTATAACGTGGGATGGGCGGACACTATGGAATTGTGACTATGATGATGACCTGATATATCAGATAGACCCAGCGACAGGAACAGTTATTCGCAGCTTCCCTTCTCCCAAAGATGAACCGATGGGCCTGACATGGGATGGGCGGACACTATGGCATTGTGACTTTAACGAGGTTCAGAAGTTAATATATCAGATAGACCCAGCAACAGGCACGGTAATTCGCAGCTTCGCTCCACCTTCCGCTTGTCCTCGAGACCTGGCATGGGATGGGCGGACACTATGGAATTGTGACAACGTCACCAAACTAATGTATCAAATTGAAGTTGGGTAGAGGTACTTCAAATGCTTTTTGAAGCATCAATAGCAATACCTAAAAACACACTATCAAGTAACCCTACTATAGTTACTCTTAAGATGGCTCATGGAATTATCACTAAGATTATGGTCAGGCCACGCCCTGGACACGCTGCTTTAGGGCACCTAATTATTCTTCACCATGAGCACCAAATTGCGCCCTCTACCGAGAACATGGACTTCTCAGGTGACGCCTTCCCGATTGACTGGGAAGAGTATTACGAGTCTTACCAACCGCCTTATGAGCTTAAGCTGGCAGGCTGGAATAATGATGATACACACCCTCATACCTTCGATGTATTTGTGGCGGTGCTACCTCGCAAGGCGATTATAGCCTTTCAGATAGCCGATGCTATCAAGGGACTGTTTACTAAGCTATCACCAAAACGGATATTTACAGGAGGTAAGTAAATGAGAGAAATGATAGCTCAATTTGCAATGGCCAGCATGGCAATAGCGTTCCTATGGCATTTTTCCCTTATAGCTAAACATGGTAAAATGTGGATTGCCGAGCCTAATCTTGTAATCTTATACTCTGAAATAGCACTAATGGTAGGACTGCTTACCTTCGCTGTTATAAGCATAATTAAGCTGATAAGGAGCAAATAAATGGTAAGAGGCCAGCCTGACTTTGGGATATATACTCAAACGCCTGTAGCTAGTGGTATCTCCGACCCTGGCGAAGCCGCCGCCAGACTGGGGAGCATTAACGTCTATGACCGCCGTGGCTGGACGGTATGGATGGATGACTTTGAGCATCCCGACTTGAAATGGGCTGCTATCAACTTTGGAGGAGGTACTCTGCCTATATTAAGCACTACGCTATCCTGGATAGGTGCTCAGAGCCTTTACTTTACTATAGGTGCTGCTCTGAATGACCTCTCACAAATATTACGGTATTTCCCTCTAGTTAGGCTAGGCAAAATAGGTATAGAGTTCTGGATAGCACTCAATAATGGAGTGAATAATTACTTCAGGCTACAGCTAAATATCAGGGACGGTACAAACGTATCTTCTGCCGAATTACGTCTTGATAGTGCTACGAGGACAGCTACTATCGTAACGCCACTTGGAAATATTGTTGTAGCTACTTTTTGCTTCCCTACTCTTCCGCTTCAGCTATTTATACCAGTCAAGCTAGTGGTAGATATGGATACTGACCAATATGTCAGGTTAATGATAGGCTCAGACGAAGTTGACATCTCTGCTCATTCTTTAATGGGCATTGGACTCAATACAGATAAGCTTCTACGAGTTTATCTTGACCTGAACAATGCTGGTGGAGGAGCTGGACTTGCCTATCTTGATAATTTTATCCTGACTCAGAATGAGCCGTGATATGAGGAGATAACAAAGTGAGTGGACATGTAGAATTATGGGAATGGGATGAAGCTAACAATATCTGGGTAAAAGTACCAGCAGTAGTAGCTACAAACCGCCTGGTAGCTGTTGGTCAAGTGATTGCAGGAGCGCATAAGCTATATTGGATTAAGTGCAATCCTAGCGCTGGTAACTCAGTCTGGGAGCTTAGTGATGATACCACAGGCCTAACTGCGACAGTACTAGACGAGTTCCACACAGCTAAGGAAGGGCATACTGATAACTTTTTGCCACCTATGCCTTTTACTACTGGTATTTACCTTAAGACATTTACCAATATGACTTCACTAATCTTCGGATATATTTAGAAAGGAGGCTACAGAATGAAGTGGACACCTGACTTGATTATCGCACTGGTACTGATACTGGGGAGCATAGGTCTGATAGCTAGCGGAATAGATGGAGAGGTTAAATCCATCCTTATCGTAGCGGCTGGCTGGGCATTCGGCTCTCAGTACCAAGCACGAAAAACGAAAGATAATACACCTTCTAGTGGTGGCGGAGGTGGTCATGGCGGCGGGCCTAAGCCAAAGTAATATGAAGGAGAGGAGGAATAAAAGACAATGTCAAACGGACAAGCCCAAAGAGCATACAAGGTACTCAAGATTGATGAGCTCCACAGAATGAGCGATACCAGCGGTATTGAGTCTTACTACAGGCTCACTATCAAGACCAGGGGAGGCACTACTCTGCAAATTAATGTGGAGGAGAGGGATTTTAAAGCTGAAAAGACAGCACCCATCCTGAAAGAGAAAGCTGAGGAGGCAGACAAGATACTTAGTCTGTAAAATGGGAATCTCAGTATCCATAGGTAAGGGATTAAAGGAGCCCTGCTTCCCATATCGGGAAGCGCAGGTATTCGGCGCAGTATTAAACTCGCCTGACGCTAATAACTGGAACTGTATGCCTCAGATTACAGGGCCAGGCTCATCTTTCAACCTCTCGTCTATCACTCCAAACCATGAGGTTATTATTGCCTTACTGAAACTAACTAATATCGATGAAGGCTATTATACTCTTACCCTGGACTACTACAAATCATCTACCGGTGAGAAGCTCTACAGCTACGGCTGGGAAGATGATTTCCCTGAAGATTCCTGGCGCTATATGTACGCCTACATCGGCTGGGTTCCCTGGGAGATAAACGAGAACGGCGAGTATTACGTTAGGGCTACTGTCAGCGGACAGGTAACTTATGATAGTATAAGATACTTTGCCGTAAGCGGTATCGCAGAGGAAGAAGAGGAAGAAGAAGAAGAGGAAGAGGAAGAAGAAATACCTGAAGAGCCCGAAGAAGACGTACCTGAAGAGCCAGGGGTAGTCGCCGGAACCATGGGCACTATCGTAGGAGTCTTAAACAATATATCCAGCTTCTTCCACCAAGTATACCTCGAAGTCCTCGGCTGGTGGCCCCCTTTTGATGAATTAGCGCCAGTCCTGTATGCCATCTGCGTTACCTTCAATAGCCTGGCCCGGGGTTTCTCCAGCTTCTCAGAGTGGGTTCTGGCAGTATCCGATAAGATAGCTACCTTCATTACCGGCCTCGACCTGGAAGCCTGGTTCACCGAGTGGAAGGAGAGAATCCTAAGCGCCTGGGAATGGATTGCAAGCGTTCCTAATCTTATCTTGACTAAAATAACCGACTGGTGGAGTGAGACCCTGACTGAAGTAGAGGGCTGGATTAATATCGCCGTACAGGGCTTAAATGAGCTAATCTCAGCATGGGATAACTTCTATAAGGTCATTTTGCCTGAACTGGCAAGCTTCAACTGGATACAGACCTGGTGGGAAGAGAAGCTAAGCGATATAAACGACCTGGTATTCTCCTGGATAAAAGAGTTCGAGCCATTATGGTCAGGCTGGCAAGAAGTTAGAAATGAAGTAGTCGAATTTTTTAGTGACCCCCTCCAGTGGCTCTACGATAAACTGGATGAATTTTTTGAAAGGTTCTGGTGATGATATGAAAATATCCGAACGGATTGAACTAACGATAAAGCACTGGGTAGACATCTGGAGCGCTCCGCTCCGAGGCTGGATGGGAAGCTGGCTATCATGGGGACTCGAATTACTCCTGGACGCAATCGCTAAAAAGGCATCTATCAATCTGAAACCTCTCTTAGATACTATGGAAGCTACAGGCAAGGTTCCGCCTGAGCTTAAACCACTCCTGGACGAAATTAGAGAGCCTACAGGCGAAATAGGAGCTTTATTTGCTCAGAGCGCTGGTAGCGCTCTTATTGGCGGCGCTGTGGGCAAGATTCTAGATGGTATTCTCTTACCTGTTGCATACGGAGTAAACTGGATTACACGGAATGTCAGGCTTAACGAAGCTCAGTACACAGCCTTATGGTTAAGAGGTAAAATTACCGATATCGAACACAATGAGAATTTACGCAGGCTCGGCTTAGAGGATGTCGAAATAAATAACCTAAAGCAGCTAGCTGAGGTCAGGCTCGACCCGATGTCATGGATTACTGCGTTTAGGCGTAAATATGAGGACTTCAGTAAAATAGAAGGCGACCTCAAAAACCAGGGCTGGACTGACGACAGGATAAAAGCCTTGAAGTTCTTCACTCTATATTACCCCTCACCAGCAGAGCTAATACACTGGACAGCAAGGGAAGTATTCGAGCCTGATAAGGTATCTAAGTACGGCTTAATGGCTGACGCTGATAAGCTGAGGCGTGAGGACTTCTACAAGGCAGGTATGGATGATGAGCAAATAAACAACCACTGGATAGCTCACTGGGAACACGCCTCGTGGATGCAGGTCATAGAAATGCTGCATAGAGGTATTATCACGGAGCAGGACGTAAAGGACTGGTTCCCGCTAGTTGAAATCGCTCCATACTGGGCGGAGAACCTCATAAAAGTAGCCTACACATGGCCCACCAGAGTTGACGTAAGGCGCTGGTGGGATATGAGAACCATTAGCGAGCCACGCCTGAAAGAGCTTTATGAAGGCATGGGATATCGTGGCGAGAACCTAGACGACTACATTCGCTGGACTAAAGTCTATACTGATTTTCCTATGATGATAGCCAGATTCAAAAATGGCTGGATTACCGAGGATGATATAAGAACATGGCTCAGAAGTTTAGGGATACCAGAAGAGCGCATTGAGCAATTTATACAGGAGAAAACAAAACCTGAAGCCGCTGCCAGACTCTCAGAGGAGTTACATCTAACCAAAGCTGAAATTGTGAAGGGAGTAAAGAAGGAAGCCCTTAGCTGGCAAGACGGTATCGAATTACTCATGGACTTAGGATTATCAGAGTGGGAAGCCGATTATAAGCTAACTATTGACGTGGGAGCACTGGAAGGTTCGCCGGAGACGTACCCCGAATTCAAGGATATTACGCAGAAGTACCGCCTGGCTATAGGGCTGGAATCTACCAAAGTACCGGCAGATGTTATCGAGGCAAGCAAGGCCATGAAGGACGCAATAGCCCTGAGACAGGACGCTGAGAGCCAAAACCTGGCCGATGAAGAGCTTGCCCCATACCTCAAGACGTTTAGTGACGCAGAATACCGCTACAGGGCTTTACTGGTGAAATGGGAAGCTGAAAAAAAGAAAGCTTAACTACGGATATAGCCTACTACCCACGTCTACTGTTGACATAAACCTGCCTGTAGCTACATCTCTATAAATAGATTCCCAGTAACCACCAGGGTGCGCCCTGGTAGACGGCCTCTGATAGAGCTCATAATGGACACCCACTTCTGGCATCCTCTCAAACTTGAGAGATATTCCAGCCTCGAACTTACTCAGGAAGTCCTCTGAGACATAATCCACACCAACAGCCTCCAGCTTCTCTTTCAAAGCCAGGGTCAGCTTCCCAATAGAGGCCGTATCCTCTACAGGTATATCGAAACGCTCCACGAGCTCCAGGACATCTTCATCTGTTACTGTTGGCATAGCTTACTCCTTACCAGTGTTTTCGTAGAAAATGAATCGCTATCCATGTAGGGACACCTACAAAAAGAACCGCAATAAAAGCCCAAGCTACAATCTCAAATATTCCAGCATAAAGCATTTATCTACCCCTTTCTGGTCTCATATTCAACCCAGTATTTTAAGTCCTCAATCTTAGCAGTCGGGAGCTCATACCCCTCAAGGCGAGCTACCACATGGCTATCTCTGCCATTCTTAGGCGTAGTCCTGAGCGTGAAGTGATAGCGCCAGACAGAGTAGCGGAAAAAGCCCCAGTCCACGCCTTTAGTAGCAGCTACAATCTCAACTGCTCTATGCCAGGGAACGGCAGTAAAGCACCACGCATTAAAGCTCTCAAGCTCTCTAGTCTGGAGAATTATGATATCAGATAGAAAATAGCGAGTCTGGACTATCTTCAACGCTGCTTTCACTTCCTCAAGAGACGTGTAATCGAAGTCCCACATCAGAATATGATGGCCATCAGCACACTCTGAGTTTACGCCAGTTACCTGGGTGATACGAGCGCAGCTAAGAGTAAAGCGGAGGTCACCTATAGTTAATCGCTTAATCATTTAAACGTAAATACCCCCATCCTTTCAAACTCTTTGATAGTCAACTCCCGAAAGAGCTTATCGTGACAAGAAGAACACTCAAACTCCCTTAGCCTCTGGTTAAGCCCACTTCCAGGCCGCCAATCTGTCATCTTCATAAAATGATACCGCCACTTATGGCCATCATAAGCTAACCATCGGCATTTTTTACAGGACTGTCTCGGCTTAAACATTATTTATCATCTTCCCTTCTCCAGCTGCCTCATAACAGCTTCTTGAAACGGTGCTCTCAACCCAGCTTCCCACAGAGCACGAAGTAGTGGAGGCTCGGTAATATCACCTATCTCCCGAAGTATCGATGCCTCCGTATACTCCTTTAGGTACAGCCTTAGACCCCTTAGGGCTATCCGGTGACCGAGGCCCCTTTTTTCGGCTACGCTTAGGGCTACTCTTCTTAGGCTCATGCTTTACCTCCTTCCTTTCCACCATATCTCCATCCTCATTCTCCACCAATTCATCCGGGGGTAATTCCTCTATCCTCTCTTCAAGCTCAGGCTCAATAACAGGCCCTTGAGTCATAAAAGGGACTTGAGATTCTATTTCTGCCTCTTCCGCTGCTCTGGCTTTTTCAGCCTCCTTACGTTTCTCGACTATTGCCGTTTGCGTCTTCTCTATTAACTTCTCGACTTCCTCTTCAGTAACCTCCTTAGGCTCAAGCTCAGGCGGTAAGGCAATTCGCTCTCCCGCATGAGGGAGCGGCGGAACGTAAGGCGCAAGCTCAGGCGTAGGCTCTATCGAGTGCATAGAAGGCCAGGGAGCCAACTTTATCGTGCCGAGCCAGATAGCCTCGGGCTTATCAGCAACCCAGCTGAAGTCCTCGCCATCTACGTAGACTTCGAACTCCTTTTGTAGTTCACCATTATGGTCATAAATCTGTAGGAATTTCATTTTTCACCTCCAATATCCGACATAACTCACTTTGATAAAAGAAAACACTGTATCTCTCATCTAAGTAAATTACATAACCTTGCTCTCCTTTAACAATCTTCGTTATAAAACCGCTAGCTACAGGTTTTAACGTTCGCCTATCTATTATAATCACCTTTCACCTCTCCTCACCTATTTTTCTTTTCCAAACGTCTTGTAATAGAAATATCCTTCCAATACTCAGTATAGAGCTTGTAATTCAAAGCCGTAAGAAGGACATTAGCTATCACGCTACCAATCACTACAATTACTACAATTATTTCTATCATCTTTCAACACCTGCCTCTCTTAAGACTCTTATTAGTTCCCTTTTGGGAACCAACTTTTTACTCATTGGCTCTGACGGCTCAAACCAGTCATGGAGCTCAGATAGTAAGCGGTACGTAGTGGAAAAGGCAATCTTATAGTCCCTGGAAATGCGCTCTATGCTCACGTTAGGCCAGGAGGCAAACTCGACCAGAGTAGCCAGCAGGTTCGTATCCATATAACGGCCTGACTCGAATGAGTACTTGGCAATAGCGGAGCGCTCTACGGTCATTGGTTTCATAAGACGGTAGAGTAATCGGTAATCCTCGATATTACAGTCCTGCCTTCTATCCATAGCTGCTACCGCCCTTAGCAAAACGTCCACGTGCTCTAACACCCTAGCATCACTCCATTGAATGCCAGCTACCTTCTCTATTCTATCATATAACCGGTAATCATGCCGAGGGGCGTGAGCTGAGTCCAGGCTAATCCCCCAATCGATATTGCATTTTGGCAAATCGGATACAGGCTTCCTGGGACGGTACAGGTGATAATAGCGGAATGTCTTGTCCTGAGTCACAGCTTCCCATTCCGAGTCAGCCACCAATGCGCCAAGCACTACAGGCTGAACATTGATAATAGCAGAGCCAAAGAAGCCGTGAATTACTACACTCGCGCTAAAGGTATGCTTCTCGATAAAGTGAGAGTAGCACAGCTCAGCAAAGGAAGTAATCGTATGCTTGCGTGAGTAATCCGAGTCTACTTTAGCTATATCATCTATCACGACTAACCCCCAGAAGTTAGTAAATTCCTCCCTGAAGTCCCTCAAGCCTGAGCGAGTTACGCTATCTATCGAAATAGAGTCGGGATACTGACCGGCAATAGTTCTGCCGACTACCGATTTCCCCGTTCCGGCTGGAGCTATCATTAGAAAACACATTCTCGCCTTCACACAGATTGCAGCCATAGCCAGGGCATTACCAAGCCCAGGGTGTGTCTTCTCCACATCTGAAATAACAGTATAGAGCTGGTGCATTGATAGACCCCTACATCAGCCTTTTCAACTCTAAGATACAAGCATCCCCCTCCAGCTTCACTACACGAGCTCTCACTACGCTCCACTCCTTAGGTAGAATACGGCTAACAGCTATGTAGCGAGAGCTACCGCTCCTGGCTATCTTACGAACGTAAAAACCATTAGACTCTGCGAGCTTCGCCTGAAACTTACTTCCCACTCGACACCACCTTTTTCATCAAGTCTATCCTGACTACACCTGGATAAGCAAAAGCACCAGACCCGGTACGGTAGCATTTAGCATCATACTCAACCTCATTCAGCTTCACAAGGCTATACACCTCATAAGCGCCTTTCTCCACATCACGCACCATTTTCTCCAGGCTCTGATAAATGTCCACTACAATTACCTCGCTTTCATATCGTGCGTTAATCTCGTATGCGCACCCCACGCCTGAAAGCTACTTTTCCTTAGCAGCCTCCAAAATCTCCTCGCCTGTAGTAGCCTCAGTAGACTTCTCTACCGGCGCTTTCGTAAGCTCAATAACACGGCCATTCTGCTGCCAGCTGCGAAAGATAATCCACTCTTTCAGCCACTTATCGGTATTGGAGCCAAGCAGGCTCACGAATGAGCCGAGCTTCGACCTAGGGCTAGTGATTGGGCGCTTCCACAGCATTACGCTACCTTCATCACCTTTCATGCTCAGAAGGCCAACCCTGAAGCCGCTATAAGCGCCTACCTCAGTCTTAATATCCTCCACATTGTTAATCTCATAAGCGACATTCAGCGCAATGTCATCAGCACCCTCTTGTAATTTCACTCCTGTTTCTGGCATCCTTCCCTCCTTTTCATAATAATACAGGTCAATCAACTCACGCTTTGTCAGCTTCTTCCTTATCAGCATCACCCCCTATCTCGTAGAAACCTGGTATCTTAGAGACCTCATCATAGTGTTTAACTATCCACGCAAGCAAAATATTATAACGATGTATAGTCTCTGTACCCTTTATTATCGCTCTCGCCAACTCGCCACGCTTCAATTCTCCTTTTGCCATAGCCTTACCTCCCGTACACCATATTTGCGCTCAAGGTACTCTTGAGCCTTAGCCTGGCGCTCCGTAAGTGGAATGCCCATAGCTTTCATAGCGCCATAGAGCGTAGACTGAGCGCCATACCGTCGAGCTATATCCAGCTGTTTCATCATGCCCATTTCCTTACCCCCTTCTCTCCAGGATTTCTTTTCTGAGCCATCCAGGAACTTTCAAATCTCCCTTAGCAATCTGGATAACAGTCTCCAAGGGATACGAAGAGGAAAGTCGCTGCCTCATAAATTCCATTTCCTCTTCCGAGTAGATGGCCTTAAGCTCCTCTTCCTCTTCCTCTTCCTCATCCTCATCCAGCAAAAGCGGAAGAGCTCCAGCATCCTTAATCATCTGCAAAAAAGGCTTAGCGGTAACAATAGCTAAGGCCTCGCCCATAGCACGAGAAACCTCAGCGGCAGTTAACCCAGCATCCACAACTTTAGATACGGTAAACTCAGCGACCTCTGCTGCCAGCGTCCTGATTTTCTGCTCGTTCATTATCTACCTCCATAGAATGTGATGGAGCCGAGGTCGGGATGCTGTGTTCCAAGCACCTGCTCAACCCCAACTCCATTACTAAAAATTATAAACAATTATCCAACGGTTGTCAAGTCTATTATGTTAACTAACAGACATTTATTTTTCAAGCGCACTTGATTTTTCATCAAGTGGAGTTAAGTCGTCTCGTCTCCACTCATGGCCACACTTCTGGCACAAATTAGTATTAGACTTCTTCTTATAATAAGTCTGAGTACTTTCACATTCCGGGCAGCGATAAATAAAAAAGCGCTTTTCATGCTTCTTCTCCTTAGCCCTCTCCTCTTCAGCTAGCTTAAGCTCATTTTCAACAAAACTATCTATCGCTACTTCAGGAGCCCCACGCTCTGCTAACTCACGCCTAAAATCCAGTTCTGAGACCTCACCTCGCCTGAATTTCAAGCGTAG
>Ga0315549_1003665_pt1 | contig 13525 bp, 9 predicted proteins | sample SalMarSW160200MG_FD_203101 | JGI IMG/M metagenome (GOLD analysis project Ga0315549, IMG submission 203101) | Salt marsh sediment microbial communities from the Plum Island Ecosystem LTER, Massachusetts, United States - Salt Marsh Sediment SW1601-200 ... | reverse complement strand
TGTGCCATGACGCCAAAAACCGCGCCATGGCCTCCTTGTGCCGTGACAACTTTCTGGCTAAAGTAAAAGGACACTGCCCGGCACATGCGTCGGCCAACACAAACGCCCCATATTGCCGAGCCGTTAGGCGTAACCTATAACATACCTACATATGAGACAATTCCTTGACAAACTTAAAAGATACTTTGCACAAGTTTTAAGTATCACCGGAGTAATTGGACAAATAATCTCCTTAATAGGATTCTTCTCTACTCTGTCTAAAAAAGAAGCTTTTGGATTTCTTACATTCTTTCGAGATAACTATATTTTACTCTGGCTTATTTCTTTGACATTAATTGTTATAGCTGGTTCATATTGGATTCTACTCATGAACAGAAGATTTATCTTTGGCTTTTCAGATTCGTTTAGTAAAAATCCAAAACTAAATTGGGACTTTAGAGGTTCTTGGACGATTGCTGATGACAATATTTTGGTTATTACTGGTGCTGACGAAGGGGGGATAACGAAAAAGGGTGCAGATTGGGAGAACTATACTATTTCTTTTAAAGCAAAAATAGTGAATGGTCGACTTGGAGTAATAGTAAGAGCCAATGATTTAAATGATTATTATATGCTTCAAATCAACCCAAATGTAATTGTACCGCATCAAAGAATTAGTATTCCAAAAATAATTCCTAACTCAATTGACCCACTTTTAGGTAATAAAATAGAAATGCAAATTGGATGGAAGGTTTATGATAATTTAGTTTCACATTTAAGTAAAGAGTTAGTTGACTGGTTTGATGTTCGGATAAAAGTTAAAGATCAGTCTGTATCTATGTTTATAAACAATAGAATGGAATTTGAGCAAGATTCTTTTCTACAAATTTCCAAGGGTAAAATAGGATTTAGATGTCATGGAGAAGAAAAAGCCTTAATAAAGAAAGTTAAAATAAGACTTAATCCATAATAAAGGCTCCGCCTAACACGGACAATATGGGTAAGTTGTTTGTCACGGTTTTTGCAAACCGTGCCTGCTCTTTTTGATAATAGCTACTAATGCATAAACCCGGACACCCGCCAGTAATCATTTTACACTTTGTATACCATGACTCATTCACCGGTTTCAATGTCAGGGTGTAACGCGACACTGCTCATGTGCTCCTTTTTAAAATACTGCAACATATTTCAATTTCAATAACTTATTAAGCTTGTACCGCGACACTCATCTAAGCCCGATAATTGTACCAGGACTGCAAAAACACGTGCCATACCTTCCTTGCACCGGGACAGTAAGCTGGCTAAAGTTTATGGACACTGCCCGGATGCTGCGTCGGGTAACACAACCTCCCCATATTGCCGGGCCGTTAGGTTTAAGGCGAAGTGCAGTATACCATGATCGCCAACGCGCAAGCAAGAGTTTGGCGGTCCTTACCTGCAACCGTCCCTTCACCGCCAAACACATGCTTTTTTGCCTACCCTGACCTTAATGCCTATACAACTTAAGCACGACACAAAATCCTTGCCCATCTACCGGGACTTTGCCACCGAGACAACTTTATCATGACACCACAACTTTTTACCGTCTGCCTGGACTTCACCACCTTGACAACGTTTCCACGACAGGACAATTCTTGCCCGCCTATCGGGACTGGTAAAATTAATACTTGTGGCATCTGACGCTACCAAACATATGTTTTTTTGACAACCCTAGACAACAATATAATATTGATTCTGTAACTTTAAGATTTTAACCCTGACAGATAAATGGAGATCAATCTATTAAACATAAGAAATTCAATTAATAAAGCTTACCTGAAAGTCAAACCAAACCGGACACAAATTGAGACTTTCAAAAAAAACATTACTAAACTCTTTGAACAGATTAAAGAATCTGAATCTGAAGAGTTTCATAAAAATATTATTTCTGAATTCCTTAAAAACACATACTATTCGCCTGACAATTATATTAATACAAAAGGCAGATCAGATCTGGTTATTCATAATGGGAAAGACTCTAACTCAACCGTTGGCGTACTCTTCGAGGCAAAAAAACCAAGTAATAAATCAGAAATGCCGACATGTGAAGATATTAACACTAAAGCTTTTCATGAGCTAATTCTATACTACCTCCGAGAAAGAATATCCAATAAGAACATTGAAATTAAACACTTAGTGATAACCAACATTTTTGAATGGTTTATTTTCACCTCAAATGATTTTGAAAAACTCTTCGCGAGTGATAAAAATATTGTTAAACAATTCATAAACTTTGAAGAAGGTAGGCTTTCAGGTAGTAATACTGATTTCTTTTATAAGAATATAGCTGAACCATTTTGCAAAAATTTAGGATCAACAATTTCCGTAACGCACTTTGATATAAGAGATTTCGAGTCAACTATCAAAAATGCCAATAGGGAAGATGACAACAAGCTGATTGCCTTATATAAAATACTATCACCCGAACATCTTTTGAAACTTCCTTTTGCAAATGACAGCAACAATCTTGATAAAGCCTTTTATAACGAACTCCTTCATATTATCGGTCTGGAAGAAACAAAAGAAGGAAGTAAGAAACTTATTGGAAGAAAAACTGAGGAAAAAAGAAATCAGGGTTCATTAGTTGAAAATTCCATAACAATCTTAAAATATGAAGATTGTCTCTCTCAATTATCTAAGTTATCAGAATTTGGGAATAACAAAGAGGAACAATTATTCAATATTGCATTGGAACTTGTAATAACATGGATAAACCGAATTCTGTTTTTAAAGTTGCTTGAGGGACAACTAATCAGATATAATAACGGAAACAAATTATACCGGTTTCTCAACATAGAAAGAATTCACGACTATGATGAATTAAACAAGATGTTCTTTCAAGTTCTTGCCGTTAAAGAAACAGACCGAAGCAGTCAGATAAACCAAAAATTCAGCAATATCCCTTACTTAAATAGCTCTCTATTTGAGCCCAGCGACCTGGAGCATAAAACAATACGAATCAATAGTCTCGAAAATCATTCTAAGCTTCCAATACTTTCGAGCACAGTATTAAAAGATATAACTGGCAAAAAGCTTACAGGAGAGATTGATCCTCTACAATATCTTTTTGAATTTCTTGATTCATATGATTTCTCAAGTGAGGGTTCGGAAGATATTCAGGAAGAGAACAAAACTCTTATAAATGCTTCAGTATTAGGATTAATCTTCGAAAAGATTAATGGGTACAAAGATGGATCATTCTTTACTCCCGGTTTCATTACAATGTACATGTGTCACGAGACAATCAGAAGAGCAGTTGTACAAAAGTTTAAAGAGGTAAAAGGCTGGCAATGTGAATCTATAATCGATATTTATAATAAAATTGAAGATATAAAAGAAGCTAACAGGATAATTAATAGTATCAGAATTTGCGATCCTGCTGTTGGTTCTGGTCACTTCCTTGTTTCCGCTTTGAACGAGCTAATTGCCATAAAATCAGAGCTTAAAATACTTACCGACCATGAAGGGAAAAAACTTAAAGAATACACAATTGAAGTAATAAACGATGAACTAATAATAACCGACGAACAATCCAATCTTTATGAATACAACCCAAAAAGTAAGGAGAGCCAGAGAGTACAAGAAGCATTATTTCAGGAAAAACAAAAGGTCATTGAAAACTGTCTTTTTGGAGTTGATATAAATCCAAACTCTGTAAAAATTTGCAGGTTAAGGCTTTGGATTGAGTTATTGAAAAATGCTTATTACAAACCCGATACAAATTACAGAGAACTTGAAACCTTACCCAATATTGACATAAATATAAAATGCGGTAATTCACTTATAAGCAGATATCCGCTTGACGCCGACATTAAAACAGCTTTAAAATCAAGTAAATGGAATGTTGATAATTACCGCGAGGCTGTAATGACCTACCGGAATGCTCAGTCGAAAGATGAAAAGCGTTCTATGGAACAATTAATAAGCAAGATCAAAAATGATTTTGAAACAGAAGTATCAAAAAACGATAAGCAATTCCTCAAACTTAATAAGCTCAACGGTGAGCTTTTAAGCCTTACCAGCCAGTCGAGTCTTTTTGAGCTGACCAAAACACAAAAGGATGAATGGAACAAAAAAGTTAAGAAACTTACCGAGGAGATCAAAAAGTATGAAACTGAGATAGAAGAGATTAAGAGCAATAAGATTTATGAAAATGCTTTTGAATGGCGTTTTGAATTCCCGGAGGTGCTGAATAATGATGGTGATTTTGTTGGTTTCGATGTGGTTCTCGGGAATCCGCCATATGTTACTGTTGAAAAATCAAACTATAAAGATTTTACTACCCAAAAATGTGCTGATCTCTATTGTTATTTCATTGAACGCTCTTTAAATCTGGTTAAGAATTATTTTCTAGTGACCCTGATAACTCCCTCACTTTTCATTAAGGGTGTTAAATTCAATGATCTAAGAAAATTATTACTTCAATTTAATATTTTACGAATCGATGTACTCGGTGACGGGATTTTCGAAGATGTTCAAATGCCTACAGCAATTACATTCATAAGAAAAGATAAAATTACATCGCCCCTAGAATGGGAAGATGTATATTGTTCAAATCCAATTATATATAAAATAAACGTTCATTCCATAAAGCTTAAAGAGTTTGCGGAGATCCAGCGTGGTATTGAAATTGGCAAGGACAAAACTATTACAGATGGTTTTCTACCGATATTGACAGGCGAAGATATAGGCAAATATCAATTTCAAATCAAGAAATATATTACAAGTAAGATATATGAGGATTATAAAAAAGATGAAAAATATTTTTCAGGAGATAGATTAATAATACGAGAGACTGGTTCAGAATTGACTATTGCTTTTATAGACAGCTTTCTTATTGTAAATCGTAGTATTTATTCAATCAAAATTACAGATAGTAAAGTAGATCCAAAATACATACTTGGTATTCTTAACAGTAGTTTAATGCAATATTTTTATGAAACAAGATTCAAAGCAGACACAAATATTTTTCCTAAAATAAGAATTATTCAAGTTAAGGAGTTGCCAATTAGGATGGATTATACCCATTTAAATTTGGAAATCATCAAATCTGTTAACGAAATTTTAATTGCTAAAAAATCTAATCCCACAGATGACACCAGTGCCCTGGAAGCAGAGATTGACCGTCTGGTTTATGAGTTGTATGGGTTGACTGAAGAAGAGGTTGCGATTGTTGAGAATTCTAAATAAGTACACACTTCTGCCGATTTGACTTAATAAAAATCAATCTTGTTCTATTTAGACTTTATTTTAATAAGATTGACATAATAATATGACAGTCTGTCATTTTGAATACTTTGGTATTTAAATTGAAAAAAGAATCCGTAGGGTAAGTTAAAGAAGATTTTCAACCTTACCTACGGAGTATCTTTCGTAATTGGAATAACAAAAGTATTATTCTTTCTTAAAATCCCAAAAGAAAATCTTCAGCAGGTAATATTTCAACTGCATTAATTGAAATAGCAAAAATTGGAGGATTTTTTTATGGCAAAAAAAGTTACCAGCAAAAAAGTTGCAACCAAAGCTTCAAAGGTTCTTAGAGATGGAAGAACCAGCAAAAACAGCAAAAGTGCAGCAGGAAGCGCTCTCTCACAGAGGGAGAAAAAAAGGAAATAATCCGATTTTGAATATGGACTGCTTTCGAGCAGTTCATATTCTTTAATTTTCATAAAATATTTACGACTCACATTAAATAGAAGTATAGGTTAAAAGAGTGCCATGAAATGGATTGATTCAACAGATATAAGAAGTTGGGCAGATAGAAGAGATTGCCAAGAAACACTACCTCTTTTAGTTAGAAAGCTAATACGAGCGACTTCAAATTCAATTCAAACTATAAAATTCCCTTCTGGGGAAAATGTTCTTTTATCAGGATGGGATGGAATACTTGAAGTAACAGAAAGGACTGAATTTTTACCCTTGGGAACTTCTTTATGGGAATTTGGTACTAATAAAAATATTAAGGAAAAAGCAGACAAAGAATACATAAAGAGAACGAATAATCCCCTGGGTTTTAATCCATCTGAATCTACTTTTATTTTTGTCACACCACGTTTGTGGCAGAATTCTATCGATTGGGTGAATGAAAAAATGAAAGATAGTATTTGGAAGGAAATTAGAGTAATAAACTCTGTATCGTTAGAAGAATGGATTGAAATTGCACCTACAGTTGGAAATTGGTTGGCAAAGCAGATCGGTAGGTGTCCTGAAAGAGGTGTCCAATCCAGTGATGACTTTTGGGAGGAATGGGCAACTGGAGAAAGATACAAGCTTATCCCTGAAGTACTTTTAGGTGGCCGAAAACATGAACAATTAAAAATATACGATCTTCTAAAACAGCCTTCAATTATTTCAGTACAAGGAATATCTAGAGAAGAATCTTTAGCTTTCATCATTTCCTGTTTCAAAGACAATCCTGATATGGAAGAAGATTTCTTTTCAAGAAGTATAATCGTAGACAACATTGAAGCATTTAGGGAATTATCAGTTCAAAATAAACCCCTAATATTAATACCTCGATTTGAAGATAATAGTACAATTAATAGAGCTGTACAAAAAGGACATTCTGTAATTGTCCCCTTAGGTGCAGATTCATCAAACAATTGGCATTTGAAAGTTGTTCTACCTCAGATAGATAGAAATACTTTTGTATCTGCTTTAATAAAGATTGGTATTGCTAAAGAATTTGCCGAAAGATATTCAAAAGAAACTGCGAGGAATATCACAATTCTAAGGAGACAACTTGAGTTTTCAAGAACATTGCCAGAATGGGCTCGACCTGAAAATGTTAGAGATATAATTCCGGCCCTTCTTGTTGGAAGATGGGATGAAAATTATGAAAATGATCAAAGAATCATTTCTCAGATTGCTAATGAGGACTATCAAAACTATTCAATAAAATTAAATCGCTGGTTATATTCACAAGATTCTCCAATTGTTAAAATTGGTAGCACTTGGCGACTAACATCCCCATTTGATGCCTGGACCAATGCTTCCAAAAATTTAATTCCAAATGACTTTAACTTATTATACAAATTTGCACTTCAAATTCTATCAGAAATTAATCCTGCTTTTCAACTACTACCTGAGCAAAGATATATGTCATCAATATATGGAAAGAATAGAGAATTCTCAGGTTGGATTAGAGAGGGCATAATTCAGTCTTTGATTCTAACGGCAATCTTAGGAGACAATTTAAAATTTAATCTTTCAACAAATGCTCAATTATGGGTTGATAGTATTATTACTGAACTTTTAAGCAGCGATAATCCCTTATTATGGAAGTCATTTGAAAATAAATTACCCTTAATTGCAGAAGCATCCCCAGCCTCCTTTCTAAATTCAATTGAAAGACATTTAGCAAATAATAAATCTCCTATTATTTCTTTGTTTGATGAAGATCCTGGCATTTTAACAGGACATAGTTATCATACTGGTTTATTATGGGCATTAGAAAGTCTTGCTTGGTTTCCAGAATACCTGTCAAGATCAGCATTAATACTTGCAAATCTGTCCAGTAGAGATCCGGGTGGCAGTCTATCAAATAGACCAATAAATAGTTTAGTTGAGATTTTCAAACCTTGGCATTACCAAACCCTCGCTCCAATTGAAGAAAGATTAGAGGTAATCAGACTTATATGTAAAAAAGAAAGCAAGATAGCATGGATTTTACTTGTCCAAATGCTACCAGAACCAACAGGTGGTGTAGCACTTGGCACAAACAAAACAAGATGGCGCATGTTTGATATGGAAACTGAAAAACCAGTTTTATATAAAGAAATTTTTGAAACTCATTCGGCTGTTATTGATTTATTGATTTCGATTTTTGATTATTCGGAAATAGAACTGTCAAAACTCATAGAAGTCTCTGTTAATATTTTACCACACGATAGAAAGAAAGTATTATCTTTTATTGAAACAGTTTTGCCTAAAATAAGACAAACTGATTTCACTTCTTGGCACACTGTCCGTAAAATTCTTCATCATCATCATTCTTACCCGGAAACTAATTGGGCACTTCCGGAAAGCGAATTGAGTAAATATGATGAATTATACAAAGCTTTAATGCCAACAAATGAACTCGAAAAAATAATTTGGATGTTCAATGATCATTGGCCAAAATTTCCGGAAGGTCATAATCATAAGAAAATATCTTGGGACCAACAAGATATTATTATTCGTGAAAAAAGGATCGATGGGCTACGTATACTATTCAAAGAATTTGGATTAGAAAAAATTTCTCAACTGAGTAAATTGGTGAAAGAAAAATGGATATTGGGTGATACCTTAAGCTATATTATAGAAGATGAAAAAAACATTATAAGTATATGTGAAAGTCTAAACAATGATATTATTGATATACCATTTTTCCATGGTTTTATTTTCAGAAGATCTCTTTTGTCCGAGGGGGACTGGATTTTTGTTCTTTTTAAAAAACTAGTAGGATTAGGATTCAAAAATTCCACTTTAGCTCAGATTTTACTACCATTAAATCAAACACAGAGCCTTTGGAATTTTATTCAATCGACAAATGCAGAGATATGCAGCCTATATTGGAAGAATATGGTTCCTCGCTTTTATAACATTACCATTGACGAAAAAATATATGGTCTGAATAAATTAATCGAATATAAAAGATTTCTAAGCGCAGTCTCAATTTGTTCTCATTCTGCAGATAAAATTCCTAGCGAAATTATTATAAATCTATTGGAAAAAACAGGTATAGAAAATTCTGAAGAGAACCTTCGATTAGATGGTTACGAAATTAATCAACTTTTTGAAAATCTTGATAATAGAAACGATTTTGATAATAATATTCTCATTAGGCTAGAATGGCTATATATGCCTTTATTAGCTGCTTATGGAAACAGTCGAACACCCAAAAGACTTCATGAGGAATTAGCTCGAAATCCTGAATTTTTTATTGATGTTCTAAAATGGATTTATAAACCTGATGATGAATCAATAATTGAGGCTCACTTTGAGGATTTAACTCAAGAGCAAATCACTATAAGATCGAGACAGGCTTTTGAGTTGCTACATTCATGGAAAAAAATTCCAGGAGTCGGTGAAAATTGGCAAATTGATTACCAGTTTTTAAATGACTGGATTAAAAAGGCAAGAAATTTGGCAAAGGATTGTGGACGTATTGAGGTTGCAGATGTTTACATAGGGCAGGTTCTATCCCAATTTCCTGAGGATCAATGTAAATTATGGCCTCCAAATGAGATTTGTAGCATAATTGAAACACTGAACTCTGATTCAATCAATAATAATTTTTCGGTTGGCATTTTTAATAAAAATGGTTCATCAATTAGGGGTCCATTTGATGGTGGTATTATTGAAAGGGGAAAAGCAGATTATTTTCTTAAGCTTGCCCAAGCTCATAGAAATAAATTCCCTACATTAACAAAGATTTTCGAGAATCTAGCAAAAACCTACCTTCGCGATGCAAAAAGAATGGACGAACAAGCTGAAAGAGATCGACTTGAATACTAGTTGGCACATAGAATTTATTGGTAATATTATCAATCTCTAAATCATTTACCTTAAAAATAATAGTACAATGGCCCCAAAAAGAGTCCACATAATAAAAAGAGAAGAGGGTTGGGCTGTAAAAAAGCAAGGCGCTCAACGTGCTTCGAAAGTATATACATCAAAAGAAGCTGCAAAATCTGGTTCAAAAAAACTGCAGAAAAAAGGACATGATATAATTATACATAAAAGAGATGGATCCATTGAAGAATGGAGAAAGGGTAAATAATTTTAATTTTCTTGTTATGCCTAACTCTTATGACCGAAATGTTTTTTTAAATTGCCCTTTTGACAAAGACTTTCTACCTCTGTTAAAACCTTTAGTTTTTACAGTATATCGTCTTGGTTTTAATCCAAGATTAGCCATTGAAAGAGCAGATTCAGGTGAAACGAGATTAGAAAAAATAAAGGAAATTATTGAAAGTTCTAGATTTAGTATCCACGACCTTTCGAGAATTAAATCATCAAGTATAAATGAATATTTTAGGATGAATATGCCATTTGAAATTGGACTTGATCTAGGGTGTCGAGCTTATAATCGTAATAGTAAATATAGAACTAAAAGAACTCTTATTCTTGAGTCTGAAAGATATAGTTATCAGAAAGGATTATCCGATTTATCTGGGATTGATCCTAAATGTCATAATTCTGATCCACAAGAATTGGTTTTTCAGGTAAGAACTTGGTTCTCTGAACTTGGTTATTCCGATTTGCCTCCGGGATCAACTGTATGGGATGATTATAATATATTTCAAGCTGACTTGTACGAAAAGAAATCTCAACAAGGATTTAATAAGCGTGAGATTGATAACTTACCTATTAGAGAATTCATAAGTTGTATTGAAAACTGGATCAAAGCTCATTCGAATAATCAATAAAATCATTTCTTAAGTAACCAATATTCCTTCGCTTCACTGTCAGGCATATTTGCAGCTCTCACAAGCTAACACACATGCAAAAGCTGCAAAAGAGCCCTCCAGCCCGTCCTTAAAGGATTTTTGATTTGCAGACAAAACAGATATTTGTTTAAGGAGATAGAAAAAAAAAACTAAACCTAAAAACGTGTTATGTGCCATAAAAACAGACACTTTCAAACAGATAAGTTTAAAATTTAAAGGCTAATAAGTTTAATTCTAGACGTAAAATGTTTTACAGATACAAAGAATTACTAACTGACTTAATTACTGATTTTGCTTCTATTAGGATTAGGGAATCCAGTGTCTTTGTTGCTCCAGAAAGTGTGTTGAAATGCCAAATTTTATTCGCGAGAAGTGCAAATCTTATAGAGAATATTACCTCCAAAGACTCCTTCTATTATCGAGAAGCTGAAAGAATAATTTTTGGAAGCAAACGCCAAGGAGGAATTCATAAAAATGAAATACAAATGATTATTGGACATCTTGAAGCACTATTAAAAGACCTTGAAAACGGATTATTAACTAATATAGAATATAGAATTTCAGCAAAGAGTTTCCTTGACTTTTTTGACCACGCAAAAGCATACTTAAAACAGAATAAAAAAATGGAAGCTTCTGTAATAGCATCTTCTGTTTTCGAAGATACTATTAGAAAAATTGGAAAAAAGTATTGTCTGGAATTTCCTAAACTTGATAGATTAATAGATGAACTCAAAAAATCTGAAATCATTACCGCAACAGAAATGAAAAAGTTTAAATACTTTGCAGGAATAAGAAATGAGGCAATGCACGCAAATTGGGATAAAATTTCACTTGATGATTTTGAAGACTTGATTCGAGGTATTGAAAAATCGATTGAGAAATATCTTGAAAATTAACAGCACATAAAAACGAGTTAGGTTTAAGGCAAAGTTCGACTATACCATGATTCCCAACATGCAAGCATAAGTTTGGCGGTCCATCCTTAAAACCGTCTCTTCACCGCCAAACAAATGCTTTAATGCCATTGCTGAACTTAATTGAAGAAGCCGTACCGAAAATAAAGAATAAAACAATAAATTTGTAAGCTATGAAAGAGGTTATTCATTTAAAAATTAATCCAGAGGTACTTAAATGGGCAAGAAATTCTATTGCTCTTAGTAAGCAGAATGCGGCTGATAGAATTGGAATTAGCATTACACGACTTGAACAAATTGAAAGTGGTAAGTATCCTGACATTGAAGAATTAAAATCAATGGCAAAAGCTTATAAAAGGACTATCGCTACACTCCTGCTTCAGTCTATTCCATACGAAAAACCTTTACCAAAAGATCGTCGGACAGTAAATTCAGAAATTTTAAATGTGTTTAGTGAAAAAACTATTTTCGCTGTTAGGAAAGCCAGAGCTCTTGTTAGTTCGTTAATCGAATTAAGAGAAGAGACAAATCTGAAAAATCCAAAATTTAGTCTCAGAGCAGATATAAATGACTCTCCAGAGTTATTGGCAGAACAACTCAGGAAACAATGGAAACTTGACGAATACAAACAAATTGAAAATATTAATCACGCACTCGAGGCATATATAGAACTTGTTGAATCATTAGGCACTGCCGTTTTTCAATTAAGTTTACCTCAAGATAAAATTCGCGGATTTTCACTAGTTGATGAACCAATTCCCGTTATTGTAATCAAGGGGACATCTGAACCTCCAACTGCTAAAGTTTTTACACTATTTCACGAATTAGGTCATATTATCCTTAATGAAGGTGGTATATGTGATATTAATTTTGACAATAAATCTCAAAAAATTGAAAAGTGGTGTAATTCATTTGCATCTGAATTACTAGTTCCAGCAGAGCACTTACTAAAGATGGAAATTGTCAGAAAATACACTGCTAGTAATGAAAAAATATGGATAAAAAAGGACCTTGTTGAATTGGCAAGTCATTTTCATATCGGTCCTCTTGCCATGCTCCGAAGCCTTCTCAAAAATAATCTTACTTCTTCTGATTTTTATAAAGAAAAACATGAGAAATGGAACAAGCCAACATTTGGTTTTAGTTCTGTTCATGAAGGGAGAAATATACCTAAAGAGATTATTAAAGAACGTGGTCGAACATATCTAACACTTGCTTTTCAAGCATTCGATCAAAATAAAATTGATTTGAAAGATTTATCTGATTTCTTGGGCATTAGATTATCATATATTCCAAAGACACGACAGTTATTATCCGCATAAAGTATGAAATTAGCCTTTAACGATAAGGACAACATCACATACGTTATCGATACAAGCGGACTAATAATGCTTGAATCAACATTTAAGTATAACAATTTAGTCTTCAAAGCAATCTGGGAAGAAATAGAAGAACTCATTAATCAAGGCCGTTTCAGGACAATTGATTTTGTAGAAGAAGAAATAAATCGATATCAAGGCGATAATGATTTTCTTAAAAAATGGTTAAAAGAGTGGAAGCATAAGCTTGTTTTTATTACAGATACTGAAACATTTAATGCCGCTATACCTATTATTAATACAGAATATAATACCGGCTTTTTTGATGCTAAAAAGCTCGCAAGTGGACAGGAAGAGGCTGATCCATATCTCATAGCTTATTGTCGAGTAAATAATTATACCTTAATAACTAATGAAAATAAAAACAAACCCAATAAAATTCCTCAAGTTTCAGCAAAAAACAGTGTGAGATGTATTGACATATATGATTTTCTAACAGAACGGGAGTTAAAAATGATAAGAAAATCGGATTAAAGTGAAGCTAATAAAATGTTGAATAAATCAGATGAATATCAATTGTTTTCAGCTAATAAAAAAAGCCAATTAATCCTCCCTTTGCTTTCAGGCACATTTGCAGCTCACTTAAGGCCATCGCTTAAGCCAAAAGCTGCAAAAGAGCCTTCCAGCCCATCCCACCTAGACTTAGGATTTGTACTCAAAATGATAATTTGTATAAGGGGACAAAATAAATGTCGAGTAGGTAAAGGGGATTTTCACCCCTAAACCTCTCACAGAACCGTACTTGAACCTCTCGATTCATACGGCTCCTCATGAAGAAAAC
>Ga0315549_1003664_pt1 | contig 13526 bp, 11 predicted proteins | sample SalMarSW160200MG_FD_203101 | JGI IMG/M metagenome (GOLD analysis project Ga0315549, IMG submission 203101) | Salt marsh sediment microbial communities from the Plum Island Ecosystem LTER, Massachusetts, United States - Salt Marsh Sediment SW1601-200 ... | reverse complement strand
TCCTACATATAACGAAGCAAAGAATATTAGGTCTTGTCTCGAGAGTATCTATAATCAAGACTACCAAAAAAGTTTATTGGAGGTTCTTGTAGTAGATGGGGGTTCAGATGATGATACGGTGAAAATAGCAAAGCAATTTGAGGTAAAATGCATTTACAATAGAAAAAAACTTGCTGAGGCAGGAAAGATGTTGGGATTTAAGAATGCTACAAAGGAGTTATTCTTATATCTAGATGCGGATATTGAGCTTGCCTGTAAAGATTGGCTAAAAAAAATGATATATCCCATTATATCTAACCCTAAAATTTCTGGCTCCTTTACTAAGTTTTTGCCTCGCAGGTCAGATGCTCCTTTAAACCGCTATCTTTCTTATCATAAGTTTCAATTGGATCCAATGTTAGAGTATCTATGCCCTAATTTAGAAGATACTATAGTTGAGGAAAACAAGCGATATTCGACTTGTGAGTTTGAACCTAATAAAATACCACCTATTGGTATTTGCATTTATCGAAAAGATATTTTAAGTAAGATTATTAGTGAAATCTCAAATTTTAATTGGGTTGATATTGCTGTGCCGATTTTATTTTCAAAAAAAGGGTATAACACATTTGCTTATGTCCCGAATGCTGGCATCTATCATCTTACCGTAAAAAATATGAAGGACGAGTTCAGAAAGAAGTTCAGAGATGTTAATAATACATACCTCCCTGCTATAGGTGAAAGAGAATATACTTATGTTGATTTTAACAAGACTAGTGACATAGCGAAACTGCTCTGGTGGATTTTCTATGCTAATCTATTTTTTCCTAGTTCAGTAAAAGGTATTTATAAATCGTTTAAATATAAAGACTTAGCTTGCATGTATGAGGTTCCTACTACTTTGCTTTTAACAGATTATATTATTTATCTGTTTTTAAAAAATAAATATGGACGTAAGTTATTAAAACAAGTACTGAAAGGAGATAAAAGTAGGAAATAACTTATGATTAAAATTCGAACTGATAAAAAGACAGTTTCCAAATTTGCCAAGGTGAAGACAGCCATTATTCAGGTCTTTTCTGGAGATTTAAAGACTTTTACAATAAAGCCCAGCGACTATAATGGCTCACAAAGGCAGGATGGGAATTCCCTCTCTGGCGTACAAACACTATACAAGGCCTGAGTATGTTTCTTTAAATCATTATAATTCAGGCGTAATGCTTTAGATATTTGGAGGATGGAATAATCTTTGGATAGGCTTACCGCGGCTCTCCATAAAGCATCGGGTATCGGTGCGCGCTGCTGCCTGGTTTTACGCCATGTTTCAAACTGATTCCGAAGCTCTTCCATGGTTGGTCTTAAGGTGGGTATAGATTGGTGATTCATCGGCTTTCCTACTATATTTTTTCGGATAACCGATGATACCTTCTTTTTTATCCTTTTTCATGCATTTTCACTGGAAGGACACGAAATTCCTGATATATGGACCTATGTAATGACTTCAGCTTACGATTTCAAGCAATTTTTGGCGTTGCCGAATGACCTGTTCCAATCATAGTAATAGGTGACCGTTTTGTATAGAGGGAAGTCAAAGGCAAAGGCGTACACGGCATAAACGGCTCAGAGCATTTTGAAATTCATATTGTTGCCGTGTGAACAGATTTGAAATTATATTATCAAAAAAGTGTGAAGGAAGTCATGATGAAGAAAATCATTAACATTGCTATTTGCAGTTCAGGGAAAGTACATAGTGGTGGTGAAAAGTGCTATGTCGAATTACTAAAACAATTCAGAAAGTTAGAGTATAGGCAAGATGTCTATTTAGGGTATAAAGAACATGCGAACGATTTACCTGTCTTAAGAGAGACTGATACTTTTTTCTTGATAAACAAAATTGTTAATATTCAGAATAAGTTTTTAGCACTATGTTTGTATTTTTTCCTTTTCCTAAGAAGCTTATTCTTTCTAAAAAAGTTTGATGAGCCAGTTGTAATCATTTCTCATTCAGATGCATGGCCTGATGTCATTTTTGCCTATTTATTAAGAAAAATAAACTCTAAAGCTTATTGGATTGCTATTAATCACATGTTACTTCCAGAAAGAAAATACGATCCTAATCCATCAATTATAAGATCCTATAGCTATTTAAATCAGAAACTTTTTTTCTTTTTTCAAAAAACATCTAATTTACTAGTATCGGTGAATGAAATATATAAGAATCAATTAAGGAAATATAATAGGAACACTTTAATAATTAGATACGGTAAAGAAAAAAACTTTGACAAAATTAAGAAATTTGAACAACGGTATATTGATCTTTGTTTCATTGGGAGATTTTTTTATCAAAAAGGAGTATATCAAATTCCAGAAATATGCGAAGAAATCGATAAGTTATTAAAAAGATCAAATCGTAAATTATCCTTTTTATTTATTGGAAATATAAATTCTGTAGCAAGAGAAATTAAAAAAAGATTAGAAAAATATTCTCATCGATTTAGTTTTCGGTTTGTTGGTTTTAGAAGTGGAGATGAAAAATATGAATTATTGAGTAAATCAAAATTATTTATGTTTCCTTCCTTTTTTGAGAGTTTTGGAATCGTGTATTTGGATGCGATTTCAGTAGGAACACCCGTTATTGAATACGATTTGAAATATTTTAATGATCATAAATATGGAGTTATTAAAGTGCCATTTTTGAATAATAAATTATTTGCTAAAAAGATTATGGAATTATTAACAAATAAGAGTCTTTTTGAAAAATTATCAATAGAGGGGCATAACTACTCGAATAATTTTTCTTGGGAAAATACCGCATTGAGTATTTTAAATAAAATTGATGAAATTGATCGACTACCCAAGGCGTGAAAAGTTGTGAGTTCTAGATAGCTTTTTATACAAGTAGTGATTTCATTGTTGATAATAATTAAGTCACTTGAAAAACCGGTAGTGACCCTTTAATAGTTGACAAATAACATCTCTTTCTTTATCCTAATCACCAGTAAGGAGGTGATTAGGATGGGAAAGAGAGGACGAAAACCCACGTATGACCTCAGCAGCGAAGCATGTCCTAATCCACAATGCCCCTTGTTCGGTAAACGGGGGCAGGGAAATATCGTATCCAATGGGACCCACCCTGGGCGGAATGGGCGGAGGATTCGCAAGCTGCTGTGCAGGAAATGTGGATGCTCTTTCTGTGAGCGGTCCGGGACCATGTTCTACGACCTCCGTTCCCCTGAGGACAAGGTCCTCATGGCCTTGAAACTGTTGGTCAAGGGCATGCCCGTGCGCTCGGTGGCTGAGGTCATGGAGGTCAAGCTGGACACGGTGCGGCGCTGGCTTCGGGTTGCTGCCGACCACAGCGAGCAGGTAAACGCCTTGTTCCTGAAGGAATTGAAGGTCTCCCAGGTGGAGTTGGATGCCCTGTGGAGTTTTGTTAAAAAAAACGAGCTTCGCCGCAGGGCGAATCTCTGGAGGGAGAAGTCTGGATCGGGATTGCCCTGGCCACGGAGTACCGGATGATGATCTCTTTCTCTATCGGCGCAACAGAGTCTTCGCTGGCTGAGCCTTTGATAGCGCACACCGAAGCACGGCTCTGCCACGAGGCTATGCCCCTGTGGGTCAGCGACGGGCTGGATGCGTATGGTGCTGCTCTGCTTTCCCGCCATCATGTCATTGAAACCTATCCACGAACGGGAAAGAGGGGCAGGCCGAGAAGGCCCAAGATGGTGGCCTGTCCTACGCTGCGCTACGGTCAAGTGGTCAAGCAACGGGATGAAAAAGGACATCTCGTGGGTGTATCCAAAAGGGCGGTGTTCGGGGATGTCCCCTTTAAGGATATCAAGACGGTGTACATCGAACGGCACAACTTGAATCTGCGGCACGAAAACCGCCGTCTTACCCGAAAGACCGTGGCCTTCTCCAAGGAGGTGGTGTGGCTTGACAGACAGATGCATCTGTATCAGGCGTACTTCAATATGGCCCGTCCTCATCGTGGCCTTCGTCAACGCCTCAATGGTGATGGTATGATAACATGGAACCATCGAAGTCCCGCTGTGGCAGCGGGCATTAGCGATCATGTGTGGACGCTCCGAGAGCTTATGTGTTATAAATTATATATCAACCATTAAAGGGTCACTACCGAAAAACCAGCTCTTTGATATATCAAGAATTGGCAGAGGACACCGGGCGTGAGCTCGCGGGTAAAGCCTTATAATGTATATATTGCGTGTCCTTGAAGTCTTTTCTCAAGTTACGAGGCTCTATGCCTGGTCTTTTATACTGAAATCTTAGTAATTATCGGCTGGGGCTTTTGCAGTAAGATAAAGCGTAATTGCCTCAATGAAATATATATTTATTTCCATACCGCGTCTGATATGGATGTCCTATGGCTGCTTCCGTCAGCCTCACTATCTTGCTTACACCTCAGCAAATAAATGGAATCCATATTCAGAAACATAATCACATTGCTGGTATATATTACGGAAGTTTCATTTCTTTTTAAAGAAATGAAGATCATGGAAGCATCCTATATCTAAAAGAAATTCATATAGTGAAACTAACTGATAAGAATTATATTAAGTATATCTTAGTTATCTTGGTAATTTCCTCTATAAGTTTTACTTGGTTCAAAGGAAAGTATTTTATATGGGGCGGTGATTATTTACCTATATTTCATCCTATAGGAGAATTTATTCAGGATACATTTATATGGCTTTCAAGCGATCCTAGTGGGTTAGGGGGAGATACTAGAGCTTTGCCAGAAATTTTTCCCTACGAATTATTAACTGCATTTGGTTATTTATTAGGGTTTTCTGTAATTAACCTACAAAAAATGCTTTTTTATGTAATGATGAGCATTTCTGGCTTATCGATGTTTTTGTTAGTTTGTTTGTCCTTTCAAAGGCTAAAGAATAGAAATTTAGCAGCATTTCTATCTGCTTTATTTTATATGTTAAATAGTTATACCATGTTTTTTAAATGGCCCGATAGGTGTCAATCTCTTTTTAGTTATATGTTTTTGCCCTTAGCTTTAGGGTTATATATAAAAGGCTTAGAAAAGAGAAATAATCTTTTATATTCTATTGGAATAGCTTTTGTTTTTTTATTCATGGCACCAGCAGCTACCACTCCTACTTATCTTCTGATTGTTATTATAGTTTTATTTTTATATTATCTTTTTTATAATATCTTTTCTTTAAGGTTTACAAAATTGAAAAAATCTACTCTATTTTCCATTAAAGCAATTATTTTGATGACTTTATTTAATGTGTGGTGGATCTTGCCCTATTTTTATAATATTATTTATGTACGTACAGGAGTAGAATTATTTCAAATAGCTAAAACTGTTGAGAGTTTTCAAAATACATTCGGAATAAATAGTGTTAATACTAGTTTTTTAAATATTTTTAGATTAATAGGTTATTGGGCTTTGGATGCAAAGGATGGGGGTTATTATTATTATCCTCTTTTATCAAAAGTATATACATCGCCTTTCTTTATATACATTTCTATTTTTATACCAATAATAGTTTTTAGTAGCTGTTTAATTAAACAGGTAGATCAAAGAATAAGGAAATTAGTGTTGTTTTTCTTATTTCTTTCTATAGGGTCTTTATTTTTTGTTAAGGGAGTACATGAACCTTTTGGTGATATAAATAAATGGCTATTTTATAATATTCCATTTTTTTCAATGTTTAGATCACAATATGAAAAAATAGGGGTTGTTCTAGTTTTGGGATATTCAGTTTTATTTGGTTTTATGATTTCTTATATTTATTCTTACTTTAATGATAAGACCAGAGTAATTTTAGCGAAAAGTTTTGTTATTATTATATTTGTAGTGTTTTTTATAATACATATGTTTCCTTTATGGACCGGTTATAATATTCAAGAAAAAAGAGGGCATTTAAAATCACAAAGAGTCAAAGTTCCTACCTACTATCGAGATGCATATCTTTGGTTCAAAAAAAACTCTAATGATCAAAGGTTGCTAATTTTCCCTTTATCAAGTAATAGATGGGGCAATATTGATTTTCAATGGGGAGGTGCAAATGGTAATATTTTGGCAAAATTACTAGATCAACCAGTAATTACAAGGATTTCATTTGGAGATTTAGGTGATAATTTAAATCTAATTATTAAGATTAGTCCGATCTTCAATACTGGATGGATTATTACAGACTCTAGCCGTGTACGTCTTTCCTATAACTATAAAGCTTTTCAAGAAGTTGATCAATTTGTTATTGATGGGAATATTCAAGTTATTAAAGAATTTAGGGGATTAAAAATCGTTAAAATCTCTGACGATTATTTCCTCCCCCACATCTACGCATCACCCAAAGGCGATTAGGGCGCCCACACAAGAACTGCACCAAGAAAAACAACAAGTTGGGCAAATTTAAGACGAAAAATTAGAGCGAATTTTGCCTACTACTGTCGAAGAGGGGTTGGTATGCTCTAAAGAGATGAAAAGATGGAAACGGTTGTCGGGTCTTGTTATCCCTAGGGCTAGTTATGGAGGGGCCTCGTGATATGTTTTAGAATGCATTCAACTGCGGGACCGCCCACTATCTTGGCGTTGGTATTTAAGGATAATGAGGCTTTGTTAGGCCAGAATTTTTTCGATGGACAAGAGGATGAAAATAAAACTTTTTTTTAGTTTAACGCTGATGGTCATAGCCATTGTTTTAAGTGAAACTGCCTATGCCAAGTCGGTTCTGATAGAGGGGAACATTGATCTTATCGTTCCCTTAACATATACCGATTATCTCGATGACTATCCAGCCATCTTTTTCAGTGAACGGCAAGAGGAAGGACCCGTTGGTTTAATAGGTAAGGTGGATAGAATTGTCTTGACCGGCAAGAGATATTACAAATTAGCTGATCTTTTTGATGGGGCGGATTTGATTCTGCCCGTGGACTACCTCCTTTTTGGAAAAGACTTCCATTCCATAGGGAGGCATGCTTTCAGGATGATCAAAGATGGGGAGTACCGACTCAAAGCTTATTTCAGCCCCCGGGTATCTAAAGTCGTGAAGGAAGAACCTGGTCCCTCTTTTCATGACGTCGAGGGGATAGTTAAGTTCAAGTGCCCTGTAAAGTTGGAGGACTATCCCCTGCTGAAGATCTCTTACCAGCTTTCCACAGGGAAAAATATCTTGGAGTCGCATAAAAGCCGCATTTTTGTTAATAAGAGAAAGACGACAGACCTATCAAAAAGAGAAGCTTTTACAGACAAATTCCCTTTTAAAGTCGAGGAACCAGAGAATGTCTTTAGCGTAGGGCTTGACTTGAATAATGATGGGAATGCAGATGCGGTTGGGTATTTTGGGCAGATGGAGTTAACAGAAATACACGGATGGACCGAGGAACTGGTCGGGGTGAAAAGATTGCTCCCCATGTCGAAAAGATACTATCTGTTCGATCGGATGCTGGGTTGGTTTCGCGATACTGTAAACTGGCATGTCCGGGAGCATAATCTCCGCCATGAGTTCATAAGCCAAAAAGATGAGTTGGCCGTAAGGCTGCTCCCGGGTAAGAAAAAGGCGGGCAATGCCTGGCTTCAGTTAGAAAAGCAAATCGGACCGATTGATCTTAGAAAGTTTCCTTACCTAGGCTATGAATACTATGTGGATGATCCAACGACCCAGTACATTGAATTAGTGGCCAGGATCGATTTTGATGGAGACAACGCGCCCGAGGGTGTCGTTAAGGAAATTTACCCGACCAAGGTGAATACTGCGCCAAGTCTATTTTACCACAATATTTTGAAAGCAGCGGAGTCTAGGTTCCCGGGTAAAAAGAGGTATTGCTTGGTGTCGGTAGGGATCAATCTCTGGCAAAGCAACTTGACTAACGAGGCTGAAGTTAGATTCCACCTCCTGAACGTCTCGGTATTTAATTATCAGATCCAAAATATTCTAACAGGACAGAACAATTTGGAATATTTTCCCTTAAGGTTCAGCGATAGATATGAGATGGCAGGTAGAACTACGGCTCGAGTGGATCTCCTGGAACAGACCAAGAAAGTCTTCCCTGATGCTTCTTCTTTTCGTGTTTTGTATATAAACGGTCGGAAAGCCTTAAAGGAGGCAACCTTTGTCAAACAAGAAGAAGAGAGCCGGATCCGTCTTCCTGGAATGCCTTCAGGGATGTCCCTAATTAAGGAAAAAGGTGAACCCCTGATCCTTTATGGGGAGGATACTGCATTAAGCTTGAGGGAGGCCATAAAGGTAGAGGATCTCCTTCCCATAGAGGCTGTCCGAGTATATCCATCTAATCTTTTATATACCTTTAAGCTTGATGAAGAAGGATGGACTGTTTCCATCCCAGAAGCCCAAAGCGGCAATGTTTCCGTTGATGTAAATACTGGTTTGGTAGCATTGAAGACAGATTCTCAATTTTCAATACTCTATCGAGTAGATGACTCTCAGGTTCAGACCATCGGTGTGATTGTAGGCCTTAAGACTTATGATCAAGAACGTGACGAACTTGAATTGATCGAGGAGTATCCCATTACGGCATCTAAAGACTGGCAAGAATTCAGGTTTAATATATATGAAAAGGCTGAGGAGCAATTTCCGGAATTGATCAAGAGATTTAAAATGCTCAAGGGAGAGACTACCAAGAACGACATATATATCAGCAATATCAGGCTTGTCTTTCGCGTGGGATTATTATCGCGTGCAATGTTGAAACCGACAAATTTTTTCGTTAAGAAATTATCCGTTCAAAGCCAATACGATCCGAGACATAATATTAAATTTTGTTTTGACTCAAAAGAAATAGAAAAAAAGGTAGGCACATGGCCTGTATCCGATTTCCTATCCTTCAATTCGCTCAATGCAAAGTATAATGTGAGTAAACGTTTTGAGGATTTGGGCATAAAAGTGGAGTTCAACGGAAGCCCTATGGAGGACGAAGGCGCGTACTTGAGTTATCGTTTTCCATATATCGTGGATCTTCCACATAATGGTACTCTGTATCTGAAATATAAGATGGAGGAACCAGATGTCCTTGAAGGAAGGATTTATCTAAATATAGATACAACAGGAAACGGTGAGATTGACAAGCGAATACTGTTCTCTCGATTTTCCTCTCGTGTGGATACTTACCAGCAAATTACTTGCGACTTATCTCTAATGAGAGAATTATTGAGAGGGCAAAATGGTCGTTTAATAGGGATAGACGTAGGGGGATTCAAAAAAGATGGCATAGACGCGCGGGAAGTAAGAAGAGGAAAGTACACTATCTGGCTGAAGGAATTAGGCTTGCGGAGCTCCGACCCCAGAAAAATAGGTATTGATGAATTTTTAGGAAAGGATCATGCAGGGAGGAAAGTACTGGCTTCCCTAAAGGAGACAAAGTTAATAAAGATAGATAATCAGAATTTTTCATTGGGCGCGAGTGACGGTAGCAATCTTATTCAATTTTTAACTAAGGCATATGGTAAGGGGGGAGGGTGGATTGATTTTGGCAAATGGAAGATGGAGAAAGGAAAACATTGGCTGAGGTACTTAAAGAATCCTTATTTTGACCTGAAATTAGTTTCTTTAAAAGAAGTAAAGAATAAAGGGAATCCGATTTCTGCCGAAGGCGGGATAAACATAGATTTTAAAAAGATCAATCCAACCAGATACGTTGTTTCTGTAAAGACCGATTCGGACAGGCCGTTTTGGCTGGTTTTCAGCGAGAGTTTTCACGAGGGATGGAAGGCCTTTTTAAGGTCAACTCAAAGTTGCAAATCTAGAGTTCACAGTGAAGAGCCGTGGGCGGCACTTTGGAGTGCGTGGAAGGATAGGGGAAGGCGGATTGAATTAAGGGAACACAATCTGGTTAATGGTTATGCAAATGCGTGGTGGATCGAGCCCAAAAGGTCAGACTTTGGAAGAGAAAGGTCGGAGATAAAAAGGGGAAAATCACAGCGAGAGTTTGAGGTTGTCTTGGAGTATAAGCCGCAACGGTTGTTTGAGATTGGGTTGATTGTCTCGGGCCTGACGCTTATTGGATGTATCTCCTATCTCATTTTTTACGCCATTCGGAGAAGGAAAAGAGAGAAGACTTAGACAGGATGAAAGGGATCAACTTTAATCTCATAAAAAATCTCAGGAACTTACACCTCCTGAACAAGGCCACTAAATCTGTCAGGTCTATTATCTTTCGGCATTTTTATCCCTGGATGGTTTTCTGGGCTTTTGTTACGGGTTTATTTGTATACCTTGGTTCCGTTAAGGGACTATCTTGTGGCTATTGGGATTGGGCGCTTGTCCTGATAACCGTGATAATCTCCTCTACTATTATCAAAATTCGTCCCTGGCTTATCAAAAAACACAAATACTTTGAAGAAAAGTTGTCTGCTCCTTACATTATCCTCTTTATGGCACTTTTAGTGTTGTGCGCTTTCCTCCTCATACTCAAATTGGACCCCATTGCTGAGCAGGTAGCCAATATAGGCTTTTTTTTACTGGTGATTGGCATTGGGATCGAGCTCCGTCAGTTCCTTAAAGAAAAAAAGGCCGAGGAATAAAGATATTTAAGTGAAAAAGAAGAAATTAGTTAAGGATAATATTTTTCTTATTTTTGCCCTCCTTGTTCATGTAACCTATCTTGTTTTTATAGAACTAAAGTACTTTTCACTGAATACCGCCTACCTTGACCTTGGAGCCTTTGATAGCAATATCTGGAAGATCAGTACGGGGGATTTGACTTGGGCCTTTGCCGGGCATTTCCAGCCTGTGCTCCTGCTTTACGCAGTGATATATAAGATTATATCTGGCGGATGGCTTTTGATTTTTTTACAATGGCTGTCTGTCGGTATAGGCGCTTTTTTGTTTTACAATTATACAAAGAGATTGCTTAATGATGGATATGCTACGTTGGTTTTGATGCTTTTTATCCTGAATCCATGTGTAATTAATATCATATATTTTGATTTTCATACTGATCATCTAATCATACCGGTGATGATGATCTTTTATGCCTATCTTGAGGGTAAGAAATGTCTCTTGCGAAACGATAAATTGATCGTTGCCAGCCTGGCTGGGGTTATGATGCTGATTAAAGAGCCTCTGATACTGGCTGCTTCGATGCTTGGTTTGATAGTCTTTTCTAAAACAAAAAACAAATCTTTTGGTATTTTCTTATTTCTCCTTGGAATTGGCCTTTCTTATATTGTTATGACCCGAATAATCCCCGCTGCAAATGCGAATCTCGGTTGGAGTTCAGAAACATTTGCAAAAGGCCCTTTTTCATATTTAGGGAACAATTTGGGGAAGATAGTAATAAACATGTTTACGAGACCTCAAATATGGATTAATAGAGTAATTGAATGGCCTAAGATAAAATATTTGATATTTATTTTTGCTCCTCTTGGTTTTGTCTCATTACTTAAGCCCCTTTATCTCCTTCCAATTATTCCCATCTTGGCGATTTCAATGCTATCAACTCTTGAAAACTATTATACCATCTATTACCACTACACTGCTCCACTGATAATACCCATATTTGTGGCTTTTGTGCATGGATTAAAGGCCGTGAAGGGTCAGATGTCAGGCGTGAAAAGTGAGTTTCCGGTTTGGCGAATACTTGGATGGAAGATGCTGGAGGAGAGAAATGTGGTTGTTTTCATATTAATTGGTGTGTTTATTTCTACTGTCTTTTTTCATGTTATGATAAGTCACTCTCCTTTCGGGAGGATTTTTTGGGAAAATTATCCTAAAAGTTCCTACGGATATGAAGATTATCTTATAACTGAGAGGAGCAGAATAATCTGGAGGGCAATTAATAAATATATCTCTGAAAATCCTGATATATCTATTTCTAGCCAAAACGTTGTCAACAACAGTTATTTAGCCCATAGAAAAAAATACCACTGTTTCCCGCATAGGTTCAGTGAATGTGATTATGTTGTATTAGACACCAAGAAAGATAAGTATGTGATAGATGTGGTAAAAAATGCAGAATATGATGAGTTATTTGAGTCAGTACGAAATAGCATGGAGTTACTTTATAGTTATGATGGGTTTTATATCTTTAAGGCAAAAAAACGTTTATCCTGATAATTCATGCTCTTAAGAAACACATTATATCAAATAGGAGGCCAGGCAACTACCAAGCTCTTGGCCTTTATTTTGTATATCTCTCTGGCTAGATTTTTATCGGTTGAGGTCTTTGGTCAGTTTAACTTTATCTTTGCTTATGCTGCGATCTTTGGCGTGATTATGGATTTTGGGTTGGATGTGGTGGTGGCCAAACGGGTGACCTCAACCCCCCAAAAACTAGAGTTTCTTTTACCTCTTTTTAAATTCAAATTAAAGTGGGTTGGATTAGTTCTTAGCGTCTTCATAATAGTGACACTTTTGTTGAGGAGAGAGGGTATTCTGGCCGCTAGCCTTGTGGCTGGCCTTGGTGTTGGCCTTTACTCACTTTTGGTTTTTATCTTTGGGATTTATCGTGGCAAGGAGGTGTTGCAATACGAGGCGGTGCTTTCTGTTTTGCAGAAGGCTTTATACCTGGCCTTGGCAGTACTCTTGGTTTCTTGCGGCTTTCCCCTGGTTGGGGTGTTCGGGGCCTTGGCGGTTTCATGTTTGGTGGTTTTATTGGGTGCACTGGTCCTTGTCTGGAAACGGTACGGAGAATTGATAGAGTTGAGAGAGAATCCCGGATTGGAGGTTAAGGCTACAATCCTTCGTGAGGCACTACCGCTGATGTTTGTCAGCTTCTTTACGCTTATTTATTTTCGCGTGGATATACTGATGCTCACATTCTTGAAGGGTGACTACGAAGTAGGAATCTACAGTGCGGCTTACCGATTGATGGAAGGGGCAATGCTTGTTCCAGCCGCCTTTATGACAGCATTTTTTCCGGGTCTGGTTAGGGCCGCTGAAAATGGAACAATAGCCTTTAGTGCCACATTCAAAAAAGGTCTAATCGTCTTAGCTACTGCAGGATTTGTTTTGGCAGCAATTTTGGTATTGGGAGCAGAAATCGTCATTTCCCTGTTTTGGGGGATACGTTATCTTGGCGCTGTACCAGTACTTCATTTGTTGGCGGTTGCGCTTTTGGTCATTCATTTTAACTATCTCATAACCCAATCGGCTATTGCATTGAATACTGAGCGAGTCTATGCTGGGGCCGTGACTATTGCCGCATTTTTTAACATAGTTCTAAATTTTGTGTTAATTCGGCCTTATGGAGCAATAGGAGCAGCCGTCGCAACGATAGTTACCGAGCTGTTCCTGGGTTTGGCACTCTTTGTAATTCTGCTGACGACCAAAAGAGAATTTATCAGGGCAGAAAACATAAGGCAATCGGGAGCGCCGACTTTATTTGAGTAGTAGAGTATTTATTGCGCGAAGGGAATCTTTTTGTCTCCAAGTCTTGCCTCGGGTTGACGGGCTAAATAGTCAGAAGCTCGACTACCTAGTGCCCATCCATAAATGGGGTATTTTTTGGATTTGAGGATTGCAAAATTACCCCTCTGATTGCCCTGTCCCTTAAAATAAGGAGCTTACGGCAACCAAGCTACTCGTTTTGGTACGAAAAAGACA
>Ga0315549_1003653_pt1 | contig 13568 bp, 15 predicted proteins | sample SalMarSW160200MG_FD_203101 | JGI IMG/M metagenome (GOLD analysis project Ga0315549, IMG submission 203101) | Salt marsh sediment microbial communities from the Plum Island Ecosystem LTER, Massachusetts, United States - Salt Marsh Sediment SW1601-200 ... | reverse complement strand
GCTCAGCTACTTCACGTTCTATAGGACGCCCGGCGACGGCGGCGACATCGACGCCCTGAACACGGAGCTGGACAGCCTCAGGTTCCAGCTCTCCAGCGCCCAAGCCGAGATAGACAGTCTAAAGGAAGAGATAAGGATCGGACAACTGCCCCCAGACACCGACGATATGATCCTGACCCAACTCTATAACCGCACCAGGGACAGCGTGGTCCTGATAAGCGTCCTTACTTCAACCGGACCCGGCACCGGCAGTGGATTCGTCTACGACAAGGAGGGCAGGATCATCACCAACAACCACGTGGTCGAGGACGCCATCGAAGGCAGCATTAAGGTCAACTTCTTGGATGGCACAATCGTGGAAGCAGAGGTTCTGGGGAGAGACCCATACAGCGACATGGCGGTGATACAGGTCGATCTGCCCCCTAAGTGGCTGGAGCCGGTTAAGCTGGGTACTTCGTCGGACCTGCTGGTCGGGGAGACGGTGGTCGCCATAGGGAACCCGTTCGGCCTCGCCAACACCATGACGTTGGGCATCGTGAGCGCCGTCGGTCGGCAGGCATCCGCCCCAGGCGACTACGTAATAGTGGACGTCATACAGACGGACGCCGCGATAAACCCTGGCAACAGCGGCGGCCCGCTGCTCAACCTCCGGGGCGAGGTGGTGGGGATGAACACGTGGATACTGAGTGACACGGGGCAGTTCAGCGGAATAGGTTTCGCGGTCCCCAGCGACACTGTTCAACGTGAGATCGGCAGCCTCATAGAGACGGGCACATACCAGCATCCCTGGATAGGCATAGTGGGCCGGGAGATGACGCCGGACATCGCCGAGGCGATGGGCTTCTACAGGGACACCAGGGGCACGCTGGTTATAGAGCTGACGGCGGGGGGGCCAGCCGAATCCTCGGGGCTTCGTGGCTCGGAAGATCAAGCTATCATCGAGGGAACACCCTTGGCGATAGGCGGCGACGTGATAATCGGGGCAGACAACAAGACCATGAACAGCTTCTATGATCTCATATTCTATGTGTCCAGGTACAAGAAGCCTGGAGACGTCCTCACGTTGACGGTGAAGCGGAGCAGTGGCAAAGCGGACATCGATATTATACTGGGCGTGAGGCCGAGCCCATAGCCGTACTCTGAAATTCTTAACTTTTTCCTCGCTGTAGACTATGAGGCTTCTGAAGACTCTGGCGGCGTCGGGCTACGTCTCACCCGAAAGGTTTAGATCGTCTAGTCTATGAGCCTGATTTCTGCGTCCCTTGAACGTGGAGACGGCTTCAAAGCCGGCTTGTCTCAGGTTGGCCGCGGCTTCGTCCAGGCGGTGGCCGAGTTTCGAAGGGGTGTGGGCGTCGCTGCCCACCGTGACGGTCTTAACCCCAGTCTCATAAGCCGCCCGTAGGAAGCCCGGTAGAGGGTAGAACTCCTTGAGCCCGGCCTTGGTCGAAGAGGTGTTCACCTCCAGGCCTACACCCATGTCGGCTAGCACGTGCAGCGCATCCCTGTAGACCGAGCCATACTCTTCGAAGGCGGCCGGCTCGCTCCGCACCGTTCCTAGGTGCTTTCTCCAGTAGTCGGGGTGAGCGAGGACGTCGAAGAGCCCGCTCTCCGCCGCCATCCTCCAGACAGTATAGTACTCGTCCGCGGCCTCGTGGAGCGGCCTACCCTTGAAGAAGTTGCGGGCATCCCTCTTTGACCCTATGTCTACGCCGTTCAGGTAGTGGACGCTGCCGAGGCAGTAGTCGAGGGGGTGCTCGTCGATTATGTTTTCAAGCCTCTTCTCCTCGCCGGGGAAGTAGTCCACCTCCAGTCCAGCCCGTAAGACCACGTCGGTGTCCTGCTGCGCCTCCCATATGCCTTTGAAGTACTCGTCAAGCTCGTCCATCCGGATGCTCAGATACACGTCCGGCCCCGTGACGATGAGGTGGCTGGTCAAGGCGATCTCCCTGATGCCCCGTTCCTCGGCTGCGTGGATGATGGCCGGGAGGGTTGCGTCTGGGGCGTCTCTGCTGTGGCTCTCGTGGACGTGGTAGTCGAAAGGGAAGGTGAAGCGCATATTGTTGCCTATTGTCTCCGCGTCCAAGCTAAAGAGGGTTTCACATCGGGGTGCGGGCGGCCACCAGGACGTGTTGACCCATGTCGGTGACGCCCGGGTGGTTGCAGAAACTTTTCTCCAGCTCTATCAAAGCCTCGACGGCCTCGGGGCTCTCAGCTATGCGTGGCATGTTGAACTCACCTGAGGTTATGGTGTTGGTGGCCGCGATCTCGACTACGCTGCACCCCATCCCCTCGAGGAGGCCGCGTAGATAGGTGCTCGTGTACAGGGTCATGGGCGCGTGCCACTCGGGTGAGCCGGGCCTCGAGTATAGTATCTCCGGGAAAGATGAGCCGCGTTTCCACTCCACGTGGTCCTCGATGTTCTCTAGGAAGTCGGCGGCGTCCAGCGTCGATATGAGGTGAAAAGTACCGAGGAGGCTCATGCCGCTGATCACCAGAGGCGAGCCTGGTTTGGCTACTCTGATCAACTCTGATACGGCGTCTGTGTGCCGCTCTCTGACGTATGAGAGGGCGCCGCCCAGGCATAGGACCACGTCGAACGTGTGGTCGGGTATGTCCTCCATGTCGCATACGTCGAGCCTTTTAATCGTCTTGACGCTGGCCTCCACCCCGGCCTCCGTTATCTTGGTGCGCGCGATCCGTAGCTGCTCGTCCGATATGTCTCCGAGGTATACCTTGGCTCCTCTCTGGGCCAGCCATATGGTGTATCTGCCGGGGCCGCCGCCGGCGTCGAGGACGTAGTCGCCTTCTCTGAGGTACTTGGCGACGATGCTGGTCGTCGTCTTGAACTGCACGAGGCCGTGGAGGCTGCCTTCCAGCCGAGTCCACTCCTTGTCCCCATACTTGTTATAGTAGCGCCTGATGTCCTCCGGGATGTAGCTCATGTTTGGACATCTATCCATAGACTTTTGACGGTTTTGAGCAACATATATTGACCATGGGTTCAGGTATAGGGCTCTGTATCTCTGGTACCTAGCCTCGGTAACGAGGAGTCCCCTGTTTCAGAGTTAAGTTATACGTCTCCTCAATGGTTTTTAACATAAAAACAGGGGTTTCTGGCGAACGCGGATGGAGGCAGTCGCACGCGGGGTGGTCGAGCAGGCCATAGACGACGAGCTATCTGACAGGAGGCTCGAGCTCAGCCACAACACTTTCAGGCGGTTCGAGGAAATGGGGATAATCGAGTCCGCGGAGAGCGCCATGTTCGGCAAGATATACTCCGAGGCGTTCAGCTACTTCATCAACTACAAGATGCACAGCAGGGAGCCCATCAGCCTCCGGGAGATGGAGGAGTTCGAACACGTCATCGACCGCAGGGTCATGGAGATAAAGGGCAGGATAATGCACCTCACCGGGAGATAGACCCGAATACACGATTGGGGACGAGTTTAGTAGGGAGACGAGGCTAAGTTGCAGCCCGTAGTTTTATCCTAAGCATCCTATGGCTGATAGCCGATGTGTTGAGAAGCCGCCGTTAAGCGTCGAATCCTAGGGTGGAAAAGGTTAAATCTCCGGCACCTGTTGCCCTAGTCGGCGGGTGAGTGGGGCCTCCTACCCGTTCCGCCATAGAAACCCCGGAGCAAGGAGGTAACGAAACGTGAAGACGAGAGACATTAGCCTATCGGCGGTCATCGCCGCCCTCTACGCGGCGCTGGTCATAGCGCTGGCGCCCATAAGCTTCGGCCCCATCCAGCTGCGTGTGGCCGACTGCCTCATACCCTTATCGGCGTTGTTCGGGCCCCCCTGCGTCGTCGGCGTCGCCCTGGGGGCGTTCGTGGGGAACGCTTACTGGTTCCTGAGCCCCATCGACGTGGTGCTGGGGGCGCTGGCCAACCTGGCCGCCTCGTACGTAGTCTACAGGTACAGGGAGCACCTCGTCGCCGCGTCGGCGGCGGCGTCCCTGATAATCGGCGTCGTCGTAGGCGGATACCTCTGGCTGTTCTTCCCCCCGCCCAGCATCCTCGGGCTGCAGCTGCCCGTTTGGCTGGCCATGATCATCAGCATAACGCTGAGCAGCCTGATAGCCGTCATGGTGCTGGGGCTAGGGTTGCTGAGGCTGCTGGAAGGCTCCGAGTACATAAAGCAGCTGATCTAACCCTTTTTTCACATGTTTTATCAGGAGGGGGCACCTGAATAGCTTCGATGAACATCAGGATCGTCCGTCTGATGGGGTGGTTCGGCGTACTGGCGCCCATCCTCGCCACGGTGATGATATACCTTAGCGTGGGGTCCACGCCGGGGTGGAGCCTGACGGAGGAGACCCTGAGCCAGCTGGGCTCAGGGGGGTTCGGGGCGGTGCTGTTCAACAACGGCCTCGTGATGTCGGGCGCCCTGATGCTGGTCTTCGGGGCCGGGCTTTACGAGTTCTCGGCAGGGGACACGGTGGGCAGGATAGGCACGGGGCTTTACCTTCTGAGCTCGGGCCTGATGATAGGGCTGAGCCTTGCGACCATCGAGTTTCAGCCCATCCACAACTATGCCGCCACGGCGTTGTTCGTCTCGTTGCCTCTCAGCGCGGCAGTAACCAGCGCATACTCCTGGAGGATAGGCTTGAAGCCGTACGCTCTGGTTGGTTTCGCGGCCGCAGCGGTCTCCGTCGGGGTATGGGTTGTGGCGGGGAGCGTGACGGCGCTCATCGAGGTGGTGGCCTTGGTTCCCATCGCTTTATGGCAGATGGCACTCGGTTACTGGATGAGCAGACAAGCCCCGGATGGCGACCTGTAGCCTAGCCACCTAGACGCGATGGTGCCTGTGGGTGGCCTCGTTTCTGTTGGGCTAAACTAGAAATTGTTGGTCTGAGCCGTGTAGGGGAAGGCTATGGGTAGACCCTGCGCATGTCCCGGGGGAAAGGCACGGTGTCCCTGATGTGCTCCAGCCTGAGCATCCACATGAGCACCCGCTCCACGCCGAGGCCGAACCCGCTGTGGGGCACCGTCCCCCACTTGCGGAGGTCCATGTACCAAGCGTAGTTGGATGGGTCCAGGCCGTCGTCGATGGTGCGCTGGTACAGCTGCTCGTAGTCGTGGACGCGCTGGCCTCCGCCGATTATCTCGCCGTAGCCCGCAGGCGCCAGGAGGTCGGCGCTCATGGTCACCTCTGGGCGGTCCGGGTTGGGCATGTGGTAGAAGGGCTTGATGCCGCTGGGGTAGCCGACGATCCAGGTGGGCTTCTCGAACTGCTCCGTGAGGGGTTCCTCCTGCTGCCACCCGAAGTCGTCGCCCCAGTACATCTCTACGCCCTGGTTCTGGACGGTCTCCACGGCGTCGTCGTAGCTCATCCGGGGGAACGGGGGCTTCAGGCCGGCCAGGTAGTCCGGGTCTCCCCCCGCTTTCACCACCTTCCCGGGGATCTCGTCGCCGAGGACGTTAGCGATGTAGCTCACAAGCCTGTCGCCTGTGGTCATTATGCCGTCGAGATCGGTCCACGGCTCCTCCAGCTCCATGTGGAGGAACTCGCTGAGGTGCCGCCTAGTCCGTGACGGCTCGGCGCGGAAGCTGGGGGCGACCGTGTATATCTTGCCCAGGCTGCTGATGAGAGCCTCGGCGTAGAGCTGCCAGCTCTGGCTCAGGTAGACGCCCTTCCTGTCGAAGTACTCGACGCTGAACAGGGTGCTGCCTCCCTCGACGCTGGCGGTCATGAACATGGGGGTCTGGACCTCCGTGAAGCCGTTGTCTTTGAACCAGCAGCGCGCCGCCTCCAGGAACTTGGCCCGTATCTGGAATATGTTCTGGAGCCTGGGCTCCCGGACGTAGAGGTGCCTGTTGTCCATGAGGAACTCGATGCCCTGCTCCTTCTTCACTATGGGGTAGTCAGGCTTGGAGACGTAGACTTGGCCGACGCCGTTCACGCTGACCTCCCAGCCGCCCGGCGCCCTGTCGTCCCGCTTGGCGACGCCACTTAGCTCCAGGGCGGTCTCGAGGGGGTACTTCTCCACCTCGTCGAAGGTTTCGTCGTCGATGCTGCGCCTGTTCAGAGTGCATTGGATGACTCCTGACCCGTCTCTGAGCTCGAGGAACTGGATGCCTCCGCTGCTTCTGCTGGTGTATATCCAGCCGCGGAGCTTGACCTCGGCTCCTTCCTCGATCTCTCCCTTCAGTATGTCGGCTGCGTCAACGAAACCCTTCATTTTAGACACTGAATCTTGTCTCAGCCTGTTAATGACTCTTTCCGATCAGACGGCTCAAGCCGTGGAGGGGCATATGGAACATTGATCCATGTGTTATGTAGTCTCTGTATACAGACTCATCTTCATTAAAACATAAATCAAAGACAGTGGCAGATAATACCATGGACAAGAGGATCAAGCTGTTAAACCGGCTCAAGATGCAGCTCAGCGGCTACGTCTACACGGGCCACAAGAGCAGGGACGGCTGGAGGGGCGAGCTCCCCCATTACCAGTTCGAGTGCCCCATCCACGGCCTGGTCGAGACCTACCCCAGCGGCTACGAGCAGCGGCTGGAGTGCCCTCTCTGCCTGGCCGAGAGGAGGGAGAAGCGCCTCAAGGCAGCCGCCGGGGAATAGCCTTAACTCGGTGTGTTGCGTCTGAGGCTCCATGGAGCCGATGACCAGAGGGGATATCATCAATTCGTATGAGGCGAGCCGAGCCAAGGTTTTCGTGTACATGGCTGAGACCCTCATCGAGCATCTGGGCGAGGAAGAGGGCAGGAATGTGATCCGCGAGACGGTGCGGGAGATTAACAGGGACTCGGGTGAGAAGACCCGTAGGAGCTACGAGGAGCGGGGCGTCGAGAACACGTGGAGGAACCACAGGGACGAGAACGGGCCCCTGTACGCGCTGGCGTGGATTGGAGGCGTCGCGCTGGACGAGCCGGACACGAAGGTAGTCGAGTACAGCTACTACCCCTAGGAGAAATATGAAAATGCGTTATGGATTTTACGATAGCACATAGTGATCGCTGGCTGTTGTGTTCTATCCACCGGCAGCCCATATAACACGACTTTTATGTAATACCGTGCCCGTCTGGTCGATAGATAGACCTGTGATAGAACCGTTTGTTACCTCCAGCGGGTCATGATATATATGAACAATCCAGAACTTGCCCTGTAACGTAGTATGATCGAATGAGATCCGTTCTATAGGGTATACTTCGATGAACTCGATTGGCTCATCTTGTACTTCTTTTAGTGCTATTCGGACGGCGTCGTACGCATCCAATGCGTAGTCTTCCGTGTCTAGTTCGTCTGGGTTAGTCAGCCTAATGTCGTAGGAGGAAAGATCTATCCTATCTCTTTCGGTGAGATAGACACGGACGCTTATTATTACAATCAGGATGATGGTGACCGATAAAGCAATTTTTTTGTTCCGATTCATAGCTTTCCTTTCATTTAAACCTACATCTATATATATTGATTTTTAAAAAAAGGTTAGTTGAAGGGGACATCTACTGCGGCGTCACAGACGACGCGTTCTGGCAGGGATTCAACCCTGTGTGGACGGTCACCCGCGAGAAGACGTTCAGCGGGGACAGCCTCTGCAGGCTCGTCTGGAGGAGACGAGAATAAAAATTTTCCAGATATAACCAGTGGCAGGTCATATCGAAACGCGTGTCGCTATCAGGCACTGTTATACGAAGGATTCATCCCATGAGATACGCCCAAGTTTGAAATGGGGAGGCATATACTGAGACTCTTTGCGGAGGATGACTTGGGGCTCATTTTATTTCTTTGTTTATAACATTACTTATAGGCATGAGTCAAACAATCAATAGAAATTACAGGTTAATCATCGCGGCGATGGTCCTCATCGTCCTTGCGGTGTCATACACATGGATAACCACGATGAACGGTGAACATGTGATGAGCCTGAATAAAGAGGTCTACAAGGCTGGTGATTTCCTCGTCTTGACCGTGAAAAACGTCTACAGGGGCGGCATCCTAGTCGACGTCGATTACAGGATTCAGGAATGGACCGGCGACTATTGGCATGAGCTGGACATCCACGCCCCCGACTCTGGGGTCACCGCGGCGTCAAAGCTGTTGGCTCCAGGGGAGACTTATAGACAGGTCATGGACATCAGATGGTTGGGTGAAGGCAGGTATCGGATAGGGAAACAAATCACCCCCCTCGAAGAGGAGACGAACACGTTTTGGGTAGAATTCGTGGTAGAAGGCTAGACCGATTCAAACCTTAGGTACGCCTAAGAAGTACCTCTACCGGAAATAGACGCGACCATCAAATGAACAGTCTCCTCAGGTCTGATTAAGCGTTACAGCCTGTCGATGAACTCTCCGAGGCTTCTCATCCCCACCGATATTATGGTTGTCGGGCTGCCCGTTGAAAAATAAAATACGTGGAAGCCCATCTTTTTGTCATGAGGAAGACTGCGGCCGGGGTCGTTCTTATTGCTCTGATGTTTGGGGCTTTTCTGCTCATAACGTGGTCTCCGCCGGCGGAGGAGGCGCCCGAGATAGTTCACGAGTTCCCCGTCCAGGGCGTGATGGGCAGGACCATCGCCTACTACTACTTCCCGGGGATATACGGCTCGCTCTACGACTCTGAAAGCAACCAGAGGCTCGTGTCCAAGGTGAAGGCATGCGGGGCCGACTATATCCTCCTGAAGGCGTTCTACAACTGCACCGTGGACGGGGCGCTGGTGGGCGACACGGGGGAGGCGAAAGAGGGGCTCAGAGCCGTCATAGAGGAGGCCCACCGTGAGGGGCTGGGGGTGTTCCTGTCCCCGTTCGTGGAGTCCATGATGTTCTGGCCCGAGCCCAAGTGGACACTGGGGGCAGACGCGTGGACCCCGCTGGTGGTGGAGTGGGCGCTGTTCGCCGAGGAGAACGGCGTCGAGATGTACGCCCCGGGCTTCGAGATGGCGATCATACTGGACGAGGATGAGGCCGAGGCGTGGTTCATCGACGTGCTGCTCAGGATACGCGAGGTCTACTCGGGGGAGGTCGGGTTCGCCGAGATACCCTACGGGCGTCAGTGGCAACGGCTGAACGGCAGCAGGGTCTTCGAGGGATACGACTTCGCCGGGATAACCATTTTCCCGTGGGAAAACTACGGCGGCGTCCACGACATGAGAAGCATGGACGACCTGGCGGAGCACGTCGAGGCTCAGGCCAGGCTACTCGAGAACATAGGCGCGTGCTACGGCTTCGATGAACTATACGTGGCGACGCTGGGCATGGATTACTGGTACGGCTGGATGCCTTCGGCGGAGAAGAGGGCCGAGGGATACATGGCCGCGCTGGACGCTCTCAGCGGCCACAACGTCACGGGCGTCTTCCTCCACATCTGGGCGTCGGAGCACGACCACCTTGGCGAAGCGACCGACGTGGAGGATATGCTGAGGGCCAGGTGGACGAGGTAGGGGCTACCAGCCTACGGCGCATCCGTCGCCCCTGGGGTCGGAGCCCGCGGTGAGGACACCGGTCTCGGGGTTCCTGTGTATCATCTGGCCTTTACCGAACAGTATCCTCCTCCAGCCCGACGCACGCTCTACTTGGTGGCCCATTGTGGATAGCCTGCTCACGGTCTCCACGGTGATTCCCTCCTCCAGGAGTACCTTGCCGTCGCTGGTGCCGTCCACTATGAAGAACCGCGGCGCGTCCAGCGCCTCCTGGGGGTTCATCCCGTAGTCCACCGTGTTGACTATGACCTGGACGTGGCCCTGGGGCTGCATGTAGCCGCCCATGACGCCGAAGGGCGCGTATAGCTCGCCGTCCCTGGTGGCCATGGCGGGGATTATGGTGTGGTAGGGGCGTTTCCCGGGCTCCAGCCTGTTGGGGTGGGCGGGGTCGAGGGTGAAGCCGTAGCCTCTGTTCTGGAGGGTGAAGCCGCAGCCCCGGGGGATGATGCCGGTGCCGAAGCCGTTGTAGTTGCTGTTTATGAAGCTGCAGGCGTTGCCGTGGCGGTCCACGACGCAGAAGTAGACTGTGTCGCTGCCCGAGGGTACGCCCTTCCCGACGCCCACCGACGCCTTGTCCGGGTTCAGCAGCCTGCGGCGCTGGGCGGCGTACCTCTTGCTTAGCAGCTCATCCACGGGGACGCTGACCACGTCGGGGTCGGCGACGTACCACCGTGTGTCCGCGAAGGCCAGCCGCATGGCCTCGATGAGGGTGTGGAGGTGCCTGGCGGAGCCGTGGGGGACTCCGTCGAAGCTGTATTCCTCGATGATGTTTAGGGCGATGAGGGCGGTGATGCCCTGGCCGTTGGGCGGGACCTCGTGCACTTCGAGGCCCTTGTAATTGGTGGATATGGGGTCCGGGAAGGTGTTTCCATGGTTCTTCAGGTCTTCCAGGGTCATGGTTCCACCCAGGTCGCCCAGCACCTTGACGATCTCCTCGGCTACCCTGCCCTCGTAGAAGCCGGCCTTGCCGTGCTCGGCCACCTCCCTGAAGGTCCTGGCCAGGTATCTGTTCCTCATGAGGCTGCCCGGGTGCGGCGCCTCGCCATCCATCAGCAGCTCCCTGTAGTTGGGGCCGTTCATGAGCTGGGGTACGCCCAGGCCCCAGGCCCTCGCGGTGACCGGGCTCACGGGGAAGCCTTCCTCCGCTAGGCTGATGGCGGGGGCGAGCGCCTCGCCCATGGTCATGGTGCCGAAGCGTTCCACGGTGTCTACCCAGCCGGCGGCGGCGCCGGGGACGGTGACGGTGTGGACGCTGTACCGGGGGAGTTCCTTGATACCTTGCTTTGCCAAGTACTCTATGTTGAGGCCGGCGGGGGCCCTTCCGCTGGCGTTGAGCGCCTTCACCGTCTTCTCGGCTGCGTCGTAGAAGAGGCAGAAGCAGTCTCCTCCTATGCCCGTGCTGGTGGGCTCGGTGACGTTGAGGGCCGCCGCCGTGGCGACGGCTGCGTCTGCGGCGTTGCCTCCGTCCTGTAGGATTCTTACGCCTGCCATGGAGGCGAGGGGCTGGCTGCTGGCGACCATGCCGTGGGTGCCGTAGACGGGTGAGCGCCGGGAGTTGAACCTCATATCCGTGGTGGTCCGTGTGGGCGGGACATAAAGTTAACGGGAGCGGTCTAGTCGTAGCCGAGGCTTCGGAGGGCCTCGGGCAGCTCGGTGAGGCGGGTGACCACGGCGGCGGCTTCAAGCCGCGCTATGTGTTCCCGGGGGTAGCCTCTGGTGTTCACGAGTATGAAGGCTCCGCCGGCTGCCTTGGCGGCCTCGGCGTCGTGGTCCGAGTCCCCGACGTAGATGAATCCGTCTCTGCCGTGGAGCCGCAGAGCCCTGTGTATGGGCTCGGGGTCGGGTTTTACGTAGGTGCAGTCGTCCCTAGTCACCGTGTGTGCGAAGAACCTGCCGAGGCGGCCGTAATCCCTGCTGCCCAGTATCCTCTCGACGGACCCCCTCGAGGCCGTGGTCACCAGCGACATGTCGTAGCCCGTTTCTCTGAGGGAGTTCAGCGCCTCCTCTGTGCCAGAGATGAGGACGCTTAACGCGTGGTCGGCCCTCTCCTCCTCCATGAAGGGCTCGTTGATGGCGGTCATCAGAGCCGTGGTGGCTTCCTCGGGGAAGCCGCTCCTGTCCGCGTGGGCCCGGGCTGCGTTCCATATGTGGGCCATCCTCTCAAGCCCGGCGAGCTCGCCTTGGGGGACGCCGTGGGCGGCGGCGATGTCCTTCATCCGCTGCTTGATGGAGCCATAGGAAGGGTTGTGCCGTACGTATGGGCTGTGCCTGGAGATTTCAGTCATCTCTATCAGGGTGCCGTCCATGTCGAATAGGAGTAAGGGTTTACCGTTCACAGGGGTTACACCTGTCTGGAGGTTTTTTAAGTCGATTGGATCGGGTGCTGGTTTCGTTTCCGTTAAATACGCCGCTCGGTACTATGCGGTATGGCTGGAATCTGGGACATCCTCCTGTCGCTGGGCTTGATAGCGTCGGGCCTGCTAGCGGGGTACCTTTACAGGAACAGAGTCCCCCATGGGGCTAGGCGGACCGAGGGGGAGATCAACCGGCTGAGGAGGAGGCTTCAGGCGGCGGCGCTGCTCTACGTGAATCCCGTGGCCTTCGGGGGAGCCATCTGGGCGCTGGACCTGGGTGACTTGAGGATAGTGGCGCTGCCTTTCGTCGGGGCGTTCGCCATCTTCCTGGGTGGGGCGTTGGCGTATCTCGCCGGACGCGGGCTGGGCTTGAGCAGGAGGCAGATGGGTGTGTTCGTCACCTGCGGCGGCTTCACGAACATCGGCAGCATCGGGTCCCTGGTGGTCTTCTTCCTGTTCGGGGAGGCCGCGGTGGCTTTGATGCCCTTCTATAAGCTGTTCGAGAACTTCATCTACTATGGGGTGGGGTTCCCCTACGCCAGGTCTATGAGCGACGCGGTTTCAGAGAATGAATCCGTCGGGGATAGGCTCAGGAGCGTGTTGACTGACAGGTTCGTTGTGGTCGCCGTCACAGGCATGGCGGCTGGGTTGGGGCTGAACCTCCTGGGCTTCGAGCGCCCCGGGTTCTACTCGGCTTTGAACGGCGTGTTGATCCCTCTTGGCACCCTGCTGCTGCTGTCCTCCATAGGCATGGCGATGAGGTTCGGGAGGATGCGGGGCTATCTCCGTGAGGCGGGGGTCATCTCGTTGATCAAGTTCGCCGCGGTGCCGGGAAGCGTGTATCTGTTGGGCTCGTTGCTCGGTTTGGGCGGCGTGGATGGGGGGCTGCCGTTGAGGGTGTCGGTGGCTCTGGCGTCGATGCCCGTGGCGTTCACGGCCATGGTGCCGCCGACCCTCTACGATCTGGACGTGGACTTGGCGAATGCGGCTTGGTTCGTTACCACGGCGCTGCTGGCAGTGGTGGTTCCTGCTCTGTGGCTTCTACTAGCTTGATACGTCTTCCTATAGCTTGGTGTCTCCGGTTTCTTGGTCCCGTACAAACATTATATTTTTGTTGACTTGCAGAGGTAGCATCCAGGCTCATCCCTTATGCGGACATCGACGAACCCCGCGTTACTCAGCAGCCTAACCATCTCCTCCTCATCGGGAAGCGTGTCATTCGCTACGGCGAGGGTCGCGTCTCTGTGGCGAGCCTTTATCTCGGCGCTGCTGAGGGCGTGAGCTATTATCAGCTTTCCCCCATTCTTCAGTACTCGGTGCATCTGGGAGAGCGCCTTCTCCCTGTCTTCGATGTGGGGGAATAGACCGAAACAGGTCACGGCGTCGAAACAACTCGACGGAAGATCCATCGCCTCGACGTCCTGGTTCATAACCGCCACGTTTTGGAGATGGGAGTGTTTCGACCTGCATATTCTCACCATCTCCTCGGCGTAGTCGATGGCCGTGATCGATCCGGAGAGCCCGACCGCCTGGACGAGGTAGGGTATCAGCACGCCCGTACCCGTGCCGGCGTCCAAGATATTCTGCCCTGGCTTCAACCCGAAGCCCAGTGTGATCCTCTCAAGGAACCGCGCCAGCTCCGGTGTGCCGTACTTCTCGTCCCATTTGCTGGCGGCCTCGTTGAAGAAGGCTCTACGGCTCACGGCCACCCCTCCTTGTGTAGAGGAGCGCGGCGGAGGCCGCGGCCACGACCGCCGCTATGGCCGTCGTCGTCTGGTAG
>Ga0315549_1003650_pt1 | contig 13571 bp, 9 predicted proteins | sample SalMarSW160200MG_FD_203101 | JGI IMG/M metagenome (GOLD analysis project Ga0315549, IMG submission 203101) | Salt marsh sediment microbial communities from the Plum Island Ecosystem LTER, Massachusetts, United States - Salt Marsh Sediment SW1601-200 ... | reverse complement strand
TGAGCTAGATGTTGAGTTGATATACCCGGTAGCTATGGAGAAAGAGTTGCGTTTTGCCGTAAGGGAAGGTGGTAGGACTGTTGGAGCAGGAGTAGTTACTAAAATAGAGGAGTGATTTGTTGAGAGTTATAGTAAGATTACAATGTAGTGAATGCAAAGAGCGTAATTATACGACCACCAAGGATAAGAACGAAAGAGGCAAATTGACATTGAATAAATATTGTTCCCGATGTAGAAAGCATACACTCCATAAAGAGGTTTAGGCCTGTGGCTCAACTGGTTAGAGCACCGGACTCCAAATCCGGCGGTTGGGGGTTCGAGTCCTCCCAGGCCTGCTTTAGGAGGATTAATGTTTGAAAAAGTGGGTATCTTTTTCAAGGAAGTCAAACAGGAATTGACCAAGGTCTCGTGGCCCAAGAAAACAGAGTTGTGGACGTCAACTGGTATAGTGCTTATAGTAAGTGTTCTTATGGCTTTTGTAATATGGATTATGGATTTATTATTCTCTCACATATTTCTTTCTTTGTTCCGGTAAGTTATGGGTAAAGAATATAAGTGGTACCTAATTCATGTATTTACAGGTTATGAAAAAAGGGTAGCGCTGTACCTTGAAGAGGAGAAAGCAAGAAGGCATATGGATGACCTTATAGAAGAGATTATTGTACCAGAGAGGACAATTAAGATCCGGGATGATGATGGAAACATATTAGATAAGGAAAAAAGATTGTACCCTGGCTATATCCTCATCCATGCAACACCTGATGATTCCGTGATGCAACTTATCGCTGATTCTCCGAGAATAATGGGATTCTTAGGTAAAAAGGTACCACAAAGTGTTTCAGATGAAGAAGCAGATAAAATACTGGAAGTTATGGGGACGGTAGAGGAGGTCAGTACGATGCAATTTATGGTTGGGCAAGCTATAAGAATTATAGATGGACCGTTTACAGATTTCAATGGCACAATAAAGGAATTAAATAATGATAAGGAACGCCTGACTGTTATGGTGACAGTGTTCGGACGATCAACACCGGTTGAACTCAGTTATAATCAGGTAGAGTTAATGTAGGAGGAAGGAGGATGGCAAAGAGAAAAAAGGCTATGATTAAATTAATGTTACGAGCAGGAGAGGCAACCCCTGCACCGCCTGTTGGACCTTCCCTAGGACAATACGGTGTTAATATAATGGACTTCTGCAATCGCTTTAATGAAAGAAGTAAGGATAAAGGAGATGATCTCGTTCCAGTTGTTCTTACTGTTTATCAAGATAATTCCTTTGATTTTATTATGAAAAAACCACCTACATCCTTTCTTCTTAAGAAAGCTGCGGGTATTTTGAAAGGTTCGTCCGAACCTAACAGGGAAAAAGTTGCAACAGTTACAAAGGAACAGATTAGAGAGATTGCTAAAGTGAAGTTTGATAACTTAAGTCCCGATAAGATGGGAAAGGCTATGAAGGTAGTTGAAGGGACTGCTAATTCTATGGGTATTTTAGTAGAGGAAAGTGAATAATGAGACGGAGTAAAAGGTATAAAGAATTACTAAACAAATATGATAAAAGTAAGAAATGTACAGTGGCGGAAGCAATCCGAGACCTATGCAATTTAAGATCTGCTAACTTTGATGAAACAGTCGAATTAGCCGTAGAGCTAGGTGTAGACCCAAGAAAATCCGACCAAATGGTGAGAGGCTCTGTGGTTCTTCCTCATGGAAGTGGGAAGGTTACGAAAGTGCTTGTTTTTGCAGAGGGAGAATTACAGGTTGAGGCTGAAAATGCTGGTGCTGATTGGGTTGGAGGCGATGAATTTGTTGAAAAAGTCGAGAAGGGATGGTTGGAATGTGATGCAATTGTTGCAAGTCCTGAAATGATGCCTAAGATTGGAAAATTGGGTAGGATATTAGGTCCAAGAGGTTTAATGCCAACACCTAAAAACGGAACGGTGACCAGAGAAATAGGAGCTTCGGTGAAAGAGATAAAGAAGGGGAAAATTAGCTTCAAGGTAGATCGAGGAGGGAACTTGCATCTCCCTGTAGGAAAAGCTTCTTTTAAAGAAGATGAACTTTACGAGAACATTCTTGAAGTAATAAGGATGATATGGAATCAGAGGCCACCATCTGCTTCAGGTGCATATTTTCGCGGTATCACTCTTTCTACGACAATGAGTCCAGGTGTGAAAATTGATATTAATCATGTAAAGAATGAGATCATTCATCAGGGATAGCGATGGGATTAGAAGAAAAGAAAAAAATAGTTGAAGAGGTAAGAGAGAAAATAGATAGGGCCAGTTGTGTATGTTTTACAAGCTTTAAAGGGCTTTCTACTTCAAAGATGAATGAATTAAGGAGGGCTCTATCTACTAGGAGTGCTGAGATGAAAGTCTTCAAGAACCGGTTGATCCTAAGGGCTTTAAAGGAAGATTCGCTTGAAGAACTTTCTCGTTTTGTTGAAGGTCCTATGGCACTAATATTTGGGTATGAAGATCCAATCCAACCGATCAAAGTTATCTCCGATTTTAAAAAAGAGGAGGATAAACCCGAAATTACTGGAGGGTATCTTGATGGGGATATTTTTGATGCTCAGAGTCTTATGAACCTAGCTTCTCTCCCAACAAAAGAAGGGATGTATGAGAAAATTGTTATTTCACTCTCTTCACCTCTAAACAGAATGGTATATATACTTTCCGGAATACCAATGAAGTTGTTGAACGTCCTATATCTCTTAGCGAAACAAAAGGAGGAATAATGGCGGAAGAGGTAAAATTGTCAAAAAACGCAGAAAAGGTTATTGATTTAATTGGGAAAATGAACGTTTTAGAATTGAAGGCATTAGTTGATGCCTTGGAAGAAACTTTTGGAGTGACTGCAGTTGCTCAAGTGGTCCAGGCTGCACCAGCAGAAGCGGTTGGAGCTCCAGCTGCAGAAGAGGAAAAGGTCACCTTTGATATCATTCTTAAGTCTTTTGGTGATAGTAAACTCTCAGTGATCAAAGAGGTTAGATCCCTGCTTTCGCTAGGGTTGAAAGAAGCCAAGGAGTTTGTGGAATCTGTGCCACAGCCACTAAAGGAAAGAGTAGCAAAAGGACAAGCTGAAGAAATTAAGAAAACCTTAGAAGAAGCAGGTGGTGAAGTAGAATTAAAGTAATCAACAGAAGATATTCACTACATAGTAAGAGAAGAGCGTCTTTAAGAGCCTAAAGTGTATATAGATACGTTTTATCATTAGGATTTTTGTATATTACAAAAGGAGGTAATCCGTGGCTTCTAAAAGGAGATTTTTTGGAAATGGCGGAAAGTCTATGGGTTTAGGTGATCTAGATTTCCAGCCACCCAACTTTTTATCAGTCCAGCGTGACTCCTTTGAGAGGTTTACTCAATGGAAATATAATGATAAGCCCGAAGCCCGTCTCAATAAGGGGTTGGAATCAGCCTTTCGAGAGGTATTCCCAATAGAAGATATTCATGGCAGATATAAGGTAGAATACCTTTACTACTGGTTTGAAGCTCCCCAATATACTCCCGAACAAGCAAAAGAGAAAGAAGTTTCTTATTCTGCTCCTCTTTACGGGCGTTTTAGACTTATTGAATATGAGGAGACAGAAGGATCATCTGTGTTGAAAGAAATAGCAGATTTTGAGCCAGAGAAAGAGGTTCGACAATCAATAGAACAGGATGTCTTCCTTGCAAGCTTCCCTATAATGACTGAGCGAGGCGATTTTATTATTAATGGAGTAGAAAGGGTTATAGTAGGGCAACTCCATCGTTCACCCGGTGTTTACTTTGAGGAAGAAAAAGTAGATGAAGCGAGAAGTAAATACAATGCACAGATAATACCTGATCGAGGTTCATGGCTTCGTTTTGATATAAAGCTGAATGAAGAGATTAAAACTAATCTGAACGGACGACGAAGCTTTCCTGTCACAATACTCCTGAAAGTTTTGGGATATCTTGAAGATATAAAGGAATTAGAAGAGGAAAGGGAGTCATTGCTTGACAGTCTCAGGGAAAAAGGGTATAGGGAAGAATTTGTTTCTAGAATTCATGGGATTGATGAGGAGATAAGTAATGTGACAGGCAGATGGAATTCTAAAGAGGGTATCCTTTTACTATTCTATGACTCTGAAGAGACTGACTGCACAGAAGAGTTAATTGGAAAATTTCTTTCTAAGGATGTAGTTTCAAAGGAATCTGGAGAAGTATATGCAGAGGCGGGAGATAAGATTGATATTGGAAAAGTTAAGGAACTTCAGGAATATGGAATTAAAAAGGTTTCTGTTCTCTCTATACCCGATGATATATCTCCTCTTTATTTAATAAATTCTTTTAGAAAAGATAAGACAAAAGATGGTAGAGAGGCTATCCAGCAAATATATAGATATCTCAGGGGAACAGATGCTCCTAATTTAAAAATTGCTCGAGACTATTTCCATTCCTCTTTCTTTAATCCTATGAATTTTAACCTATCCAGAGTGGGCAGGAGGGCAATGAACCGGAAATTAAATCAAGATGTTGATGAGAATGCCCTGGCTTTAGTTCCTCTTGATTTCATAAACACGATAAAAGGGTTAATGGAGATTGGAGACGGTAAGAGAGAGGAAGATGATATTGACCATCTTGGAAATAGAAGGGTGAGGACTGTTGGAGAACAATTGGAAAATCAATTCAGGATCGCACTCAGGCGGATGTCTAAAACGATTACTGAAAGGATGATTGTAAACGAAAATGAGGAAATTACCCCCAAAGAATTGATAAATACACGACAAATCAAAGGCCTTATAAATTCATTTTTTGCTACCAGTCAGCTTTCGCAGTTTCTTGATCAAATAAATCCTTTAGCAGAGCTTACCAATAAGCGGCGTCTGTCGGCTTTGGGTCCAGGAGGATTAACTAGGGATACTGCTGGTTTTGCTGTTCGCGATGTTCATTATTCACATTATGGACGTATCTGTCCGATTGAGACTCCGGAAGGGCCCAATATTGGTTTGATTACTAGTCTTGCCTCCATGAGTAATATTAACGAAGATGGATTTATTGAAACGCCTTACAGAAAGGTTGAGAATGGTATCATTACAGATAAGGTTGAATATCTTGATGTTACAACAGAGGATAAATATACTATAGCACCGGCGAATCTCGAAGTGGATAAGAATAACAGAATAAAAATTGAGTACGTGATAGCAAGAAGAAAAGATTCTTATCCGCTTGTAAAGAGAGAAGAAGTTGATTATGTAGACCTTGTTCCTCAACAATTAGTCTCGGTTTCTTCTTCTCTAATTCCCTTCATAGAGCATGATGATGCGAACAGAGCTTTGATGGGTTCAAATATGCAGCGGCAGTCAGTTCCTCTGATAAAACCAGAGTCTCCTCTTGTGGGGACCGGCATCGAAGAAAAGGTTGCGCGAGACTCACAATCAGGAGTGATCGCAAAGAGGGGAGGTATAGTCCATAAAGTCACAGCAGATGAAATATGGATTAAAACGGAAAAGGATTTAACTGTTGAGCCCTATGAGATTTATCATCTCAAAAAGTTTGATAGATCCAACCAGAACACCTGCATAAATCAACGACCCATTGTGAAAAATAGACAAAGAGTTAAAAAAGGAGAGATAATCGCTGATGGTTCAGCAACGGACCAGGGAGAACTAGCATTGGGTCAAAACGTTCTTGTGGCATTTATGCCGTACTTTGGTTGGAATTATGAAGACGCTATTGTCGTATCGGAGAGATTACTGAAGGAGGATATATTTAGTTCTTTTCACATTGAAGAATATACCTGTGAAGTCCGAGATACAAAGTTAGGGCCGGAAGAGACCAACGATGAGATCCCAAATATTTCTGAAGAAGCGGTAGCTGATCTAGATGGAGAGGGTATTGTAAGGGTCGGAGCAGAAGTGAATGAGGGCGACATACTTGTAGGAAAGGTTTCGCCCAAAGGAGAAACAGAACTTACTCCAGAAGAAAAACTGCTGCGTGCCATATTCGGAAAAAAGGCCGAAGATGTGAAAGATACATCTCTCAAGGTCCCGTCTGGTGTTCATGGTGTAGTTATAGGGACTACTATTCTGGAAAGAACAGCCCGAAAGGAAAAGATAGACAGAATTGCAGAAGAATATGAGGCACGTCTTAGTGAAGTGAAGAAGAGAAGAGCGTCTGTTGTTGCTCGTAAATTGGTAGGCAAGAAAGCGAAAGACACTCTTTACATTGTAAAAGAGGATAAAACGAGTGGAGAGAAAAAACAGAAAGTCCTAGTCAGGAAGAATAGTACATTCAGGTATGATCATGTATCAAAGATTAATCAATGGAAGGAACTAAAAGGATACCCTGAGGTAGAGAAGTTCATAGAAGAAGCAAACAAGGCAATAGAGCGTCTGGAGAAGGCAAGGAGTGAGGCTATATCAATTGCCGAGCGAGGAGATGAGCTACCTGCTGGTGTGAGTAAAATGGTTAAGGTATACATTGGTCAACGCAGAAAGGTTTTTATAGGAGATAAGCTTGCCGGTCGACATGGTAATAAAGGAGTTGTTGCAAAAATAGTTCCAGAAGAAGATATGCCCTACCTTGAGGATGGGACCACCATTGATGTAGTCCTGAATCCTCTGGGTGTTCCTTCAAGGATGAATGCGGGTCAGATTCTTGAGACACATCTTGGTTGGGCAGCGCATGAATTAAACATAAAGGTTGGTAGTCCAGTATTTGAGGGCGTTTCTGTCAATAAGATTAAAGAACTACTTAAGGAAGCCGGGCTACCTCTGGATGGTAAAGTACCGCTTTACGATGGCAGAACAGGAAGATTGTTTGATGAAAAGATAACAGTTGGTTATATATATATGATGAAGCTTTACCATATGGTGGAAGATAAACATCATGCAAGGGCTACTGGTCCATATTCACTCATTACACAGCAGCCTCTTGGGGGAAAGGCACAATATGGTGGTCAGAGGTTTGGAGAAATGGAGGTGTGGGCTCTTGAAGGCTACGGTGCTGCACATACATTACAGGAGATGCTCACTGTTAAATCCGATGATGTTGAGGGGAGAAATAAAACCTACGAGGCCATAGTTAAAGGTAAAGCACCTCCAGAACCAGGATTGCCTACCTCATTCGATGTTCTTGTTAAGGAGCTACGGGGGTTGGGATTGAATGTTGAACTCCTTAAAGAAGGTGAGGAGGAAAAATATGAGATTTAATGTTGGAAGGCACAAGGAAGGATTGCCCAAGAATTTTGATATGATAAGATTTTCCCTGGCGTATCCAGAAAAGATACTGTCTTGGTCTTTTGGAGAAGTTAAAAAGGCTGAGACGATTAATTACAGAACCCAGAAACCCGAGATGCAAGGGCTGTTTTGTGAAAGGATATTTGGCCCGGTAAAGGACTTCGAATGTAACTGTGGAAAATACAAAGGGCCAAAATATAAAGGGCATATATGTGAGCGTTGTAAAGTAGAAGTGACGAAATCAAGTGTACGGAGAGAAAGAATGGGGCACGTTGAACTCGCTGTCCCGGTAGCGCATATATGGTTTTATAAAGTCACTCCCTCAATAATAGGAATGCTCCTGGATTTAACTCAATCTCAACTTCAGAGAGTTCTATATTATGAATCTTATATCGTCACAGATCCTGGTAAGGCTCCACTTAAAAAGGGGCAAATTCTGTCAAGTGATGATTACCACGAACTTCAAGAAGAATTTCACGGGGCTTTTACAGCTAAAATGGGTGCAGAAGGAATCTATGACCTTCTGAAAGAGATTGACCTTGATGCTAATTCTAAAAGATTAAGGGCTCAGGTGAAGAATATGGGTTCGAAATATAAAAGGAAGAAGGCATTAAAGAAACTATCAGTTTTGGAACCTTTCCGTAAGTCAGGTAATAAGCCGGAGTGGATGATTCTTAGAGTGCTTCCCGTTATACCCCCCGATATAAGACCCCTGGTTCCTCTTGAAGGTGGTGTGTTCGCCACTTCTGACGTGAATGATCTCTACCGTCGAGTTATCACAAGAAACAATAGATTAAAAAACCTCGTTGAGATCGATGCTCCTGAGATAATCCTCAGGAATGAAAAAAGGATGCTTCAGGAAGCAGTGGATGCCCTTCTAGATAATTCCAGAATAAATCGTCCTATAAAGGGAAGAGGTAACAGACCTCTTAAATCTATAACTGATTCACTTAAGGGTAAGAAAGGAAGATTTAGAAGGAATCTCTTAGGGAAGAGGGTTGATTATTCGGGAAGGTCTGTCATTACTGTTGATCCTACTCTGAAATTACACGAATGTGGGCTTCCCAAAATAATGGCTAGGGAATTATTTAAACCTTTTATCATAAGAAAACTTGAAGAGCAAGGTGTGGTGGATTCAATAAGAAAAGCCAGAAAAAAGCTTGAGACAGATGATCCTATGGTATGGGATATGCTGGAGGAAATAGTTGATGGATACCCTATTCTTTTGAACAGGGCACCCACCTTACATAGAATCTCGATAGAGGCTTTTCTGCCCAAGCTAGTGGAGGGAAATGCCATTCGTATTCACCCGATGGTTTGTCCCCCATTTAACGCTGATTTTGATGGAGATATGATGGCCGTTCATATTCCTCTTTCTCCTTATGCTCAATTGGAGACCTATTTCCTAATGTTGTCTTCTCGAAACATTCTCTCTCCTTCCAATGGAAATCCTTTGATGTCTCCAACGCAGGATATAGTAATTGGTGTTTATTATCTTACAAAAGAAAGATTGACAGAAAGGAAGACTGATCGCTTCTACGATGATATAGGCGAAGCCATTAATGCATATGAAGAAGGAATAGTAAAACTACATGATTGGATTAAATTCAAGTTTGAAGGAGAATGGATTGAGACAACTATAGGGAGGGTAATATTTAATGAGATTGTTCCTGAACCACTGAGATGGGTGAACGAGATACTTACAACTAAGGAGTTACATGCCTTGATTCTTAAGTGTTATAAGAAGTTAGGAATGGAGAGGACCGCTCTTTTTCTTGATGATATAAAAACTCTGGGATTTGAATATTCAACTCGGTCGGGGCTTACCTTCGGTATAGAAGATATGATTATTCCTAAAGAACGAGGCAACGTTATTGAGAATGCACGCAAGAAGGTTAAAGAAGCCGAAGAAGAATATAAAGTGAAAGGGGTTATTACTGAAGGTGAAAAATATAATAAGGTTATCGATGCTTGGACAAGAGCTACTGATCAGATAGAAAAACTACTAGCAGAATCCCTACGAAAGGACAAAGAAGGGTTCAATCCAATTCATATGATGGCTGCTTCTGGCGCAAGAGGGAATATGGATCAAATTAGACAGCTTTGCGGGCTTAGAGGTCTTATGTCTAAACCTCAGAAAAAACTATCAACTCAGGCAATTATAGAAACTCCTATCCTTCATTCCTTTAAAGAAGGCCTGAACGAAATGGAGTATTTTATTTCCTCGCATGGTGCACGAAAAGGACTGACCGATACCGCACTAAAGACGGCTGAAGCAGGATATCTCACAAGAAGATTAGTGGATGTAGCGCAAGAGGTAGTTATAGCAGAAGATGATTGTGGAACAGTTATGGGTGTTGAAGTGAGTGCACTGGTGGAAGGAGGTAAAATTGTTGAACCCCTGAGAGACAGAATAGAGGGTTCATTTACTGCAGATGACGTTGTACATCCTCTAACAGGAGAAATCATCGTTCCGGCAGAGGAATGGATTACAGAAAAGATCGCGGCAGAGATAGAAGACTCAGGTGTTGAATCAGTGAAGATCCGTTCGGTGCTCACCTGTGAATCTGAAAGGGGTATATGTCAAAAATGTTATGGAAGGGATTTATCAACGGGTGAATTAGTGAGGATCGGTGTAGCAGTAGGAATAATAGCTGCTCAATCTATTGGAGAACCTGGTACTCAGCTGACTCTTCGGACATTCCATATTGGAGGGATTGCTTCAGGTATAGCAGAGGAATCTTCTCAGAAAGCTCCAAGAGATGGAACTATAGAATTTTCTAAAGGGCTTTTGGTTGAGACTTATGATGAGAATCGTGCTATAACTCTTTCAAGAGATGGTGCAATCTACTTGGTCCACGGTGGAGGAAGATTGAAGTATCGAGTTCCCTATGGAGCAACACTTGAAGTAAAAGAAGGAATGGAAGTGAAAAAAGGAGATGTTCTATTTGAATATGAGCCATATTCGAATTTGATAATAGCCGAGCAAAAGGGAACAGTGCGATTCGTTGACATTAAAGAGGGTCTAACATTGAAGGAGATGGTGGATGAGTCTGGTAAGAGGCAACGAATGGTAGTGTATGAGAAGTCACGTAAATATATTCCCACCATAGAGATTATATCTGGAAGGAAAAAAGTAGGTATCTATTCCATTCCGAGAGGAGCGTATCTGTTTATTGAAGATGGTGCTAAGGTTGAGGTTGGTACTCTACTGGCTAAAAAACCACGAGATATAGCGAGGACACAGGATATCACTGGAGGACTTCCCAGAGTGGAAGCTCTAGTAGAAGCGAGGACTCCGAAGAATAAAGCGATAATTTCAGAGATAGACGGAGTTGTTAGTTTTGGTGAGGTTTCCCGAGGTAAACGCAAAATTTTTGTTGAGTCTGGCAAAGAAAAGAAAGAATACAAGGTTCCCTACGGCAAATACTTTACCGTGCATGAGGGACAGAAAGTGAAAGCGGGTGATAAGCTGTGCGAGGGCTTTATTGACCCTCAGGACATCCTTCGCGTGAAGGGAATTATCGCAGCGCAGCAATATCTGTCAGATGAGATTCAAGAGGTTTACAGGATGCAGGGTGTCAAGATTGATGACAAACATATAGGAATTATAGTTCGTCAGATGTTTAAAAAGGTGAAAATAGCTAACGGAGGTGATACTTCTTTACTGGAAGGACAGGTAGTAGATGATAGAAAAGTTAAGGAGGAGAATAAAAAGATTATAGCTGAAGGTGGGAAACCCGCTACCTTCAACCCCCTACTTTTAGGTGTCACGAGGTCTTCCCTTTCTACAGATTCTGTAATAGCAGCGGCATCTTTTCAACAGACAACCAGCGTGCTGCTTAACGCTGCGTTAGAAGGTAAAGTAGATCACTTATGCGGACTTAAAGAGAATGTGATAATCGGGGGTAAAATACCAGCAGGAACAGGTTTTAGAGAGTATGGGAACATTAAATTAAGATTTAAGGAAGGAGAAATAGAAGAAGCCAAAAGAGCATAGGAGGTGCTTCATGCCAACAATTAATCAACTGGTTCGTAGAGGGAGGAAAAAAGTAAAAAAGAAGACGAAATCACCTGCGCTTGAGGGATGCCCACAGAAGAGAGGAATTTGTGTTAGGGTTTATACCACGACGCCCAAAAAACCTAATTCAGCGTTGCGGAAAGTGACAAGGGTGAGACTATCAAATGGAATAGTTGTAACTGCATATATTCCTGGTGAGGGACATACGCTTCAGGAACACTCCATAGTGCTTGTAAGGGGAGGAAGAGTTAAGGATTTACCCGGAGTGAGATATCATATAGTTAGAGGAGTTTATGACTCAACTGGGGTTGAAGGTCGAAAGAAGAGTCGCTCCCAATATGGAACAAAGAGACCAAAGGAGGAGTAGATGGCAAGAAGGAGAAGGGCTCCAAAGAGAAAAATTGGTCCGGATTATAAATTTCACTCTGTTCTTGTCTCCAAATTCATAAATAACCTGATGAAGGATGGGAAGAAGACAATAGCTGAGAAGATATTCTATGTGGCTGCCGATCTAATAACTGAGAGGACGGGAACAGAAGGGATTGAAATCTTTAACAAGGCGATAAATAATGTAAAGCCAATGGTTGAGGTAAGGCCCAAAAGGATCGGCGGAGCAACCTATCAGGTGCCAATTGAAGTTAGGCCGGATAGAAGGGCTTCACTTGCCATTAAATGGTTGATAGGATCGGCAAGGAAGCGAGGTGAATATACAATGAAGGAACGTCTCTGTAACGAATTGATAGCAGCATCCAGGAAGGAAGGAGCTGCATATAAGAAAAAAGAGGATACCCATAGAATGGCAGAAGCCAACAAGGCTTTTGCACATTTTGGATGGTAAGCCAAGTAACGTGAATTTATTGATATTTTTCAGTCCTTTATGCTGAATTAACCAGTCTTCAAATTAAAGTATCTCAATGAATTATAGATATTCCCACAGAAAAAAGGTTCCTATCTCTGAGATTCGAAATATAGGAATTATGGCCCATATAGATGCGGGGAAGACCACACTCACAGAACGTATACTCTATTACAGTGGAAGGGTTCATCGAATGGGGGAAGTGGACGAAGGTTCAGCCGCAATGGATTATATGGATCAGGAAAAAGAAAGAGGGATCACTATCACTTCAGCAGCCACCACTATCTACTGGAAGAATAAAAGAGTTAATATTATTGATACTCCAGGGCACGTGGATTTTACTATGGAAGTTGAACGGACACTCAGAGTTTTGGACGGTGGTGTAGTTATATTCAGTGGGGTGGAAGGCGTTGAGGCACAATCGGAAACTGTATGGAGACAAGCTGATAGATATGGACTACCCAGGATAACTTTTATCAATAAATTAGACAGGAAAGGTTCAGATTACTTTAGAACAGTTGGAATGATGAAGGATAAACTTAAGGTGGTACCTTTGATCATTAACTTTCCTATATTTTCCAATGATGTGTTGCAGGGAATAGTTGATGTTATTAATATGGAAGGATGGGTTTGGAAAGATAAAAAAGGTGCGGAATATGAGAGTATAACTATTCCTCTGGAATTTGCAGATAAGGCAACCAGTTTAAGAAAGGAATTAATTGATACAGTCAGTCTATACGATGATGAGATAATGGAAAAGTATCTAGAGGGTGAAGAAATTACTCCAGAGATACTTAAAGAAGCAATTCGGAGAATAACTATTAGATCTAATGTCTTCCCGGTATTGGGTGGTTCTGCGTTAAAGAATATAGGTGTTCAGAAGGCGATGGATGCTGTTTTAGATTATCTGCCTTCTCCCCTTGATGTTCCGCCAGCAACAGGGAAGAATCCAAAGACGAATGAAGAAGAGATAAGAGAGAATAAACCTGAGGGTCCCTTCAGCGCCCTTGCTTTCAAAATCCTGACAGATCCGCACGGAAAATTGGCGTTTGTGAGAGTTTACTCTGGCAGAATAACGAAGGGTGAGAAGGTTTTAAATGTTAACACTGGGAAGAAAGAAAGGGTTTCTAAAATAATACTTATGCATGCCAATGAAATGGAGGAAGTGGAAGAAATTGAAGCTGGTGAAATTGCTGCCTTCCGTGGTTTGGAGGGTGTCTTTACAGGGCATACACTTACAGTTGAAAAAGATCCTATTCTTTTGGAGCCACCCCAGGTTCCAAGCCCAGTTATCTTTACTTCAATCACTCCTCGAACGCTTGTGGATCAGGGGAAGTTAACGGTCGCTCTGCATAAGATGAATGAAGAAGATCCTACTTTTGAGGTGAGGAAAGATCCCAATACAGGTGAGACCTTAATCTATGGCATGGGTGAACTTCACCTTGAAGTGATTGTAGAGCGAATTAGAAGAGAATTTTCAGTAG
>Ga0315549_1003646_pt1 | contig 13579 bp, 11 predicted proteins | sample SalMarSW160200MG_FD_203101 | JGI IMG/M metagenome (GOLD analysis project Ga0315549, IMG submission 203101) | Salt marsh sediment microbial communities from the Plum Island Ecosystem LTER, Massachusetts, United States - Salt Marsh Sediment SW1601-200 ... | reverse complement strand
AGCCCAGCAGCGGCTTGATCCGGTCAAACTGTTTGAACATGTCAAGCTCACCAAGGAAAGCTGAGCCATGGTCAGGATTCAAAAGATTGCACAGCGTTCGTATTATGGTCGTCTTGCCGGCGCCGTCCGGTCCTACCAGAGCATACGTTTCACTCTTGTCAACATGGAAAGAGAAGTCCTCAACGGCCCGAATACGCTTGTACGCTTTGGAGAGATGGGAAACTGCTAAGAATGCCATTATCTTTCGATGGTTACAAAAACCGGCATGCCGATCTTCAACATCCCGTCGGTGTTGGGAATCCTCACTTTAACTGCATAGACAAGATTAGCGCGAGACTTTTTAGTCTGTACGTTTTTAGGCGTGAATTCCGCTTCTTCCGAGGTCCAAACAACTTTGCCGGTATAATTCCTACCGCCCGATTCGGTGTCAACAGTCGCTTTGTCACCCACCTTGATCTGTACCAAATCTGCGGCGGGCAAATACGCCTTAACCCAGAGCGTATCAAGGCCTGAAATCTTGGCAATCGGCCTGCCGGCCTGCAGCAACTCACCCGCTTTGACGTACTTTTCAGTGATGGTCCCAGCCATCGGTGATACCGGGTAGCAATCCTTCAGTTGCCGTCTTATTCGATTTATGTCAGCCTTAATCTTTTCAAGCTCCGCCTTGCTGGCAGAGATATTTGCGAGAGCGCCTTGGCGACCAAGTACTGCCAAAGCATATTCATGCTCAAGCTGATCGAGCTGTTTCTTAGTAGCGGTGCCTGATTTTACAAGGGTAGCAATGCGATCGCGCTCTGCCTGTGCAAATCGTTCCGACTCCTTTGACTTTTCAAACTGCAACTTCGCCGTTTGTAATCTTGCCTGAACTACCTCTTTACCAGCCAGGGCGGATTCCAGTTCCAGCTCCAGTCGGCTGGGATCAATTGTCAAAAGGGTATCGTCCCTTTTCACCTGGGAGCCTTCATCAAACCGGAGCAAGACAACTCGACCAACCGTTTCCGCCGACACGATGGCTTCATCGGCCTCAAGCAGTCCGGACCCACCAATACGAGCGTTCTCACCACCGCAACCAGTGAAAGTTAGAAGCTGCGCGATTGCGAGCACAAAGGCCGGCAAGAGATACTTCGCGTCCATTTTTTAGAAACCCTCCTTTAGTTGTTCCGAGCCAAGTGAGAAGTAGTAGGCGCTTTCCGCAATGTAGTAATCAGCAGTGACGGAGGCCTCTGCCGCCTCCGCCTCACTCAGTTCAGCTTCAATTTCAAGCAAACGATTTGATGACAAAACCCCCTGGCGATGCTTTTTAGTAGCCAGACGATAGTTGTCGGAGGATGTGCGCTTATTGAGTCGAGCCGTGTTGTACATCTGACGAACAAGCGCTAATCGCTCCAAGGCAAGCCGGGCCTCACGATCGAGCCGCTCGGTCACGTCGTCGCACTCCTTCTGGGCAGCTTGGTAAAGGAGCTTTGCTCTCTGCACTTCACGTGCTTCTTTTCTCCCTATGTTAAACGACCAAGTCAAATTGGTGCCTACGGTAAAGTAATCCCTCCAGGTTTTATTGAATAGATCGAGGTTCGGTTTGCCGTAGGAATAGCCGCAATAGGCAGAAATAGTCGGGAAATAGGCTGATTGTACCTGCCTGAGCTGCGACTTGCTGAGCGCCACCGAGGCATCGGCGGCGCGCAATTCCGGCTTGGACATAAAAGGATGAAGGAATTCCCTGGCGACCGGGGGAGGGAGTACGTCAGAAATAACTAAGCTGTCTCTGGCAGGCAAATTAAGAAGTGAGGTCAATTCGATCTTAGCGGAGCGACGCCTACTAACGGCCTGTTCTACTTTCAAAAACGCCTTGTTATAAGCTAAGTCGGCATCCAGCAGATCAACAGAGTCAGCCGCCCCGGCTTTGAAGAGTGACTCCATATCCTTCATAATAATCTTGGTCCGTTCCATTGAAGCCTGGGCAGCCTCCAGGAGCCGGTCAGCTTGGTACAGCGACATATACTTCACTCGTGTTTGATACAGCACCACATTAAGGCTGGCTTCTTCCAGCGCCTGGTGCATATCGAGGCTGAAGTTGGCCGCCTGGATACCGCTAGTGATTTTCCCCCCAGTAAACAGCGGCACAGACAGCCACAGATTCGTTTGATAGTTCTCTTTGCTACCAACGTCACGCGAAATAGTCAGATCGGACGAGAGGGTGATGTCAAATGAAGGAATATCATCGTTGTAGTATGCAAAAGCCTCCGCAGAGAGTGTCGGGAGGCGCGCTGCTTTGGCCGACTGTAGCTCCGCCAGAGAAGCCTTACGCTCAGCCTGGGCTTTCTTGAGTTGGTATGAATGTTGAACCGCCAGCTCAAGCGCCTGTTTTAGAGAAAGTTCTCTTGTTTGGGCAGGGGCGCTGGTCATAATACAGACTGTCAAGGCTAAGAGCAACCCAATCGTTTTCATCGTATCTTCACTCCATGTAAGAAAAGATCTATTACTGCTTCCTTACGCTCACTGACGAATTGGTCCCGGTCGGTAACATCCCAGATTTTGTCGATAATCGGAGCCAGGATGAAATAACCGACGTTCATCAATATAAACGATACAAATGTTTGGCGGACATCCACTGGCCTAAAGTGACCCTGCTCGATTCCAGCCTGGAAAGAACTTACGATCTGCTTCGGCAGGCCTGAGCTGGCAATCATATCGGCGATCATCTTGGTATTTTCGCTTCCTGAATCAGCCAGCTCACGCAGGAGGATATTGACAAATTCAGGATTTATTGAGAATGCCGCGGCGTATACTTCGGTAAACGACTTGAGCAGGTCCTCGAAGCGATCTGAAACAGTGACAGTCTGGCCGGCCGCCGTCAGAATTCTTGAGAAATGTTGCTTGATGACTTCTTGGTGTAAGGCCTTCTTGGAGGAAAAGTGGTAGTAAATCATGGCCTTATTCACCCCTGCCTTTTGGGCGATCCGGTCAACGCGAGCTCCAGCCAAGCCAAATTCGGAAAACTCTGCTAAGGCAGCTGTTAGAATTCTCTTTCTGGTGCTGCTTTCTTCCGGGAACATTTCGCCTGTCTTTGGTTTCTTCATTTATCAGCTATTTTCAACTAACCGCTTAGTTTAACCAACTTGTTAGTTATAAGTATGTAAACTTTTTAATAATTTCAATAGCTTTTTCTTTCCCTTAGATTTTTTCTTACAGCCTCAGATATAAGACTTGATATAAATAACAGGGCAACCATAAAAGAACCCGGTTCAGTAAGGAAAGGCTGTCTTATAAATCCGACGTCATCGCGATCCCGCCGCAGGCGGGCGTGGCGATCTCAATTATGCAACTCTCTCGATAACAAGAGATTGCCACAGTGCTTCGCACTTCGCAATGACAACCTCGGAGGATATTTTTTGACTTATGTAGCCCAAAATCACACTTTTGGGACAATCTCAGGACATCTGCCTAGAAATCTTGTAAAGTTGACACCTAATGAGCGTGATCGTATCATGCCACCACAAGAAATTGTAAGACTGAGCCGAAGTGATGCATGTTTATGAACTGCTAAGCGTGGGGATGGTGATCCTGTTGGGTATTCTGGGCGGTAAGCTATCCCACCGCTTCAAGATCCCAAGTGTAACCGGATACATGCTGGCTGGACTGGTTTTTGGACCATCCGTGCTGGGTCTTATATCTGCCTCAGCTCTTGAGGACATCCATATTATCAATGATATCGCCTTAGGACTCATACTTTTTGCCATCGGGGGCGAAATCGAGCTCCAGCATTTAAAAGCAATGGGTAAAAAAGTAATCATGATTGCCCTAGCTGAGAGTCTTGGGGCATTTTCCCTCGTTTTGTTGGTATCTTTCGCAATAACAGGCGATTTAGGACTTTCGATACTTCTGGGGTCTGTAAGTATGGCAACGGCACCGGGGGTTACATTACTGGTTGTGAGGGAATACCGGACAAGAGGACCTTTGACTGATACCCTGCTGGCTGTTGTTGCTTTGAATAACATTCTTTGCCTTGTTTTTTTCCGCCTCTTTTTCAGCTTTTATTCTTTAGCTCATGCCGAACCTTTGTTGACAACCGTACTTGATCTGTTTAAGGAACTGGTCGGATCTATTGTCATCGGAGGAGCCGTCGCAGCCATGATTACTTTCTGGGAACAAAAGATCGATGATTTGTCTGAATTGCTTTTAGTCATCATTGGCGGACTTCTTTTGGCAATAGGAATGGCTAAAACCATTGGTATATCACATTTGATGGTCTGCCTGATAATTGGTGCGGTAACCAACAACCTCTCAATGATGCATCGCCTCGTTTACGCCGAACTGCGTCAGACCGAGATACCGTTTTACATCGCTTTCTTCGTTCTTTCAGGCGCCAGCCTTCATCTTGGCGCGCTTCCCCATCTGGGCCTATTAGGAATAGCCTACCTGGTTGCCAGGCCTATGGGGAAGTATATCGGGTCTTATATTGCCGCCAGAAAGTACCAAGCCGGACCTCAGATAGCCAGGAACCTCGGAATGACACTTATCCCTCAGGCTGGTGTGGCCATCGGGATGGTGATTACCGTTACTGAAAAACATCCGCAGTTGGGCCATTTGATGGCCACAGTAGTATTGTCGTCGGTCATTATCTATGAAGGGTTTGGTCCTTATCTCACCAAGTTGGCGCTGTTCAAGGCCAAAGAGATACATTTGCAGGAGTAACCAGTCTACCTTGTGAAGTTAGAAATCGGCCACTTCCTTTTCTGACTATCCGATTGTTAGTCAGGAAAGACCAAGCCGGAGAGTCAACAAAATCTGTCGCTAAGGAGCATTATTTTATATTGATATTCGACTGGCGACTTCCGTATAATAATTGAATGCATACGCGGTAATTGGATATATGTTTTTTCCGATAATTAGATAATAAAGCGACCTCATCGACTGTTCAGAGAGGCGGTAAATGAATAAGCTAATCAAGGAGGATACGATGGCTACCGAAATCAAAAGAAACAGCTGGTCACGCTTTTGCAAAAAGTTCAATGTGACCAACCAGTATCGCCAGTCAACCATGAGCGTGAAACGTCGGAACAAAAGCGACGTTGTAATCAACCAAGGCTCTCCCTTCATGGGTGTTACGATAACCAAGAAAGGCCGGTTAATCGAAGGAATTGAGCTTCTTACTTGCCAGAATGACCCCGAGAAACTGACCGAGCCAATCGTTACAGTGAAACAGCCGGTTAAGGTCGCACTGGAAAAAGACGCCAGCGGCAAAGATAATCGCCTTTCTATAGAGGGCAAAGATGGCACTGTGGCCGATGTTGTTCTTTCCGGCGAAAAAGACCCTCAGCAGTATCATTCATTTGTTGAAAAAGTAGCCTACTCAATATGCGAGCGGCGTGGTTTCACATCAGGCAGCGATCTCGATGACTGGGTCGAAGCCGAAAGGAAAATCAAAGAGGCCGAGCTCCAGCTTATCCGGTGAGCGAGATGGCGAACAGTAGGGCAGGTCTCTCCGAGACCTGCCTGTCCGCCTATTTGTACCCTCACAATTAAAAAAATACAACACCTCCAAGGTAAAGAGGCTGTTTAGTGCGTATCCTGTGGCGGAGACTGATTGTCCAGGACAATTCGGGCAATGCGCTGAAGTCCATCCAGCTTAGGTCTGGTCAGTGGAGTTCCTTTAGTCAGATCGAGAAACTCTTTTCTCGACTGCAAGCTCAAGACCCGGCGAGCATCAAGAAACTCTCCCACCCCGTACTCCGGCAGGAACTCCTTGTGTCGAGTGGCAATGGCCCCCCCGTTGTAGGGACAGACTTCCTGACAGATGTCACAGCCGAAAACCAGACTGTCCATTTGTCTGGCCAGCGCGTCCGGTATATCACCAGATTTCTCAATAGTCAGATAAGACAGACAACGTCTGGCGTCAATGGTCTTGTCGTCTACAATGGCGCCGGTGGGGCAGGCGTCGATGCAGAGTCGACACTCTCCGCAGCGGTTGTGATTTGTTATTTTAGTACGGTCGGGTTCAAGTTTCAATGTGGTCAGAATCTCGGACAGAAATATCCACGAACCGAATTGGCCATTGATGAGCAATGAGTTTTTACCAATAAAACCAAGCCCGGCTTTTTCAGCGTAAGCCTTTTCAAAAAACGCGCCATAATCAACCCACCAGTAGAAGTCATGGGATGACTTTTGGCCAAGGTTCTCGCGGAGTTTGTAAATCAGATGTTTGGCCTTTTTTGCGATGACTTTGTGGTAATCCTTGCCGCGTGCATACCGCGACACCCGCCCTGACCCCTCAGGTACTTCCTCCGTGTTGGGCTGATAGTAGTTCAGACCGAGCATGATTATCGATTGCACGTTCTCCAGCAGCTTCGATGGGTCGACTCGCTTCTCTTTCGTTCTCGCCAGCCATTCCATCTCACCGTGGTAGCCCTTCTCCAGCCAGCGATAGAAATGCTCTCTGGCCTCAGGAATGGCCTCAGGGGTGGTGATACCGCACAGGTCAAACCCGCAGGCAAGGGCAAGGTTTTTCACCACTTGTGCGTTCATAGGTATATGATACATGAAATATCCCCGTTGACAAACAAGACTTCAGCTCCGTAGGTCAAGCCTACTTAAAGCTTGACATTCCCGCCTCTCTCGCACAACATTTATTCGTGTATAACGCATCAAAATCGACATTACGAGGAGCGAAGCGACGTGGCAATCTCGTTACCAAGTCATGAAAACAGGATGATCAGAGGCGGAATCAATGCCAACTTTTACTGAAGCTAAATCCAGCTTCGACACGGGTATCGGGAAGGCAAAGGAACTCTCTGCCTCTCTTGTCCCTGTTGATGGTAAAACCAAGAAGAACATTTCTGTTCGCAATGCCAAAGGAGAAGCGCTAGAGGAGTACTATAAATGGCAGTTTATTTACGGCCTTATTCATAGCGGACTTTATGCCAAGGACTACATCGGAGCCGAGGTCCGCTTCCCAAAAGGCAGCAAGTCATCCGCTCCGCTTCGTCTCGACGGGTCTATCTTTGATGATCCGGCTTGGCTCCAGCACTACAACGACTATTGGCAGCAACGCAGCCCTGATGACCTTGAATGGCTCAATGAGCACCTTCTCGCTGTAATCGAGTTCAAACGTGATGACAAGGACATCGAAAAAGTCTTCACCGGGCAGCTTAAACCTGCTATGAAAGAAAAGGACCCTGCCACCGCCTATATCCTTGGCATGTATTACGGCCGCGAACGCCTCTACCTATTCCACCGACGAGACGGGTTATTTCTCCGATATGACGAGGACAAAAACCAGAAAGGTAAAGATAGCAAGGTGGGCCACCTTTCCCTTCATCTGCCGGACCCTTACATCTACATCCCCTCCTTCGATGACCTTCGCCACCGTGTCCATAGCCCTGCTCACATTGACCGCAGCCGTCGCTCTTATACTGAGCTCGATGTTATTACCTCCATTGCTACTGTGCAGCTTCAAACAGCCCTTTCCGAAGTTCTACGTACCCTCGACAAGGCAGGGCTCGTGGACCAACGCGGCTATCAAATCCTCATTGAGACCTTCGCTCTTAAAATCTTTGACGAAAAGCGTAATCAGAAATACTCAAATAAGAAGTTGGAGTTTTATATCAACGACCCAGAAGCGGCTTTTCATGCCCTCAGCGAAAAACCCATTCAAGACTTTATCAAGCGTATGAAAGCCATACGCACCGTGGCCAGTGGCCAGTATGAAAAGATGCTGAGAGCTAATGCCATCGACTGGAAGAATCAGAATCATGTTCGCGCAGTCGTCACTGTATGCAGGTCATTTCAAGATTTCTCGTTCGTGCGGTCATCCAAAAGCGACCTATATCAATTAGTTTTTTACAACTTCGCGAATCACTTCCAGCAACAAGAGAAAGCACAGTTCCTTACACCTCTCCCTGTGATTAACTTTCTCGTAAAAATTGTGAATCCCCGTAATGGTGAGACGGTGTTTGACCCGTGCTGCGGCATAGGTGATTTTCTCTCATTAGCATTCGTGAACGCGCAAGAGAAAGATGTTGAGTGGCAACTGGATGACGCAAATATCTATGGAGTGGATCTTGACGAAAATATGATAATGCTAGCGATGCTTAACATGCTTCTAAACGGTGATGGTGCGGCGAAGTTAGTTTACAGAGTCGACAAAGGGTCTATCCTTTCCAAATTCATTGAAGGAAACCCCCCATATCTGAAAGAGTTGATACCCGAACGACATCAGGATGGTAACTGGCATGATTGGCCAGATGGCACAAAACTCATGCAATTTGATGTTCTCCTAACCAACCCTCCATTTGGCGAGGACAGAGCCTATAGGCCACAGACTACTAACGACCGCAAAGTCATAGAGATGTATGAAACTTGGAGCCTCTCTGGTAAAGGAGATAACATTGATCTCGGCGTTGTTTTTCTCGAAAACGCTTATCACGTTCTCAAGCCCGAAGGACGGCTAGGTATCGTTCTATCCAACTCTATAGCTTCTATCAATCGCTGGTATCAAGTGCGCAAATGGCTGATGGAAAGAATGCGAATTGTCGCACTTTTTGATCTTCCCTCTAACGTTTTCGCAGAGACAGGCGTCAACACTACCCTCATAGTCGCTTACAAACCAAAGAATTCCTCAGCTCTCAATAAACTTGTTGAATCGGATTACTCCGTTTTCGTGAGCGACATCCAGCGAGTCGGTTACGAGAAGCGAACCAGCAAGCGCAATGTCTTCTTCAATCCCGTTTATCGCATGGATGAAACTACATTCGAAGTGATGACTAACGCCGATGGCCACCCAATCCTCGACGAGGATTTCACGCAAACCATCGCAGACTTCCGACAATGGGCGATAGGGCAGGAAGAAACCCTTCAGCGCCTATTCCTGAAGGAGGCGTGAGTAGTGGACTATCTTCGCGTCCCCCGCGAAGTCTCTTTTAGAGAAGTGTCCTCCCGCGACGCCGTCTGGTCGTCCTCCATGTTTCGCCGTGTCGTTATTCCTAACGTGAATGTCAAGCGTGTAAAAGACCTGCTCCATTTCTCCAATCCTTTTGAAAAGGGTGTTGAGCCAGGTTCTATACATTATCTGCGGAGTTCTACCCATTTCTTCATAAGAACAAAGGCGCTTCAGGATCATAGTTACCTCCTCTATCCTAAAGGGGATGCGATAACGCCGATCAGCCCGAAAGTATTTGATGATCCCTCATTAGCCGATGGCGATATTCTCATGTCCAAGGACTCGAATGTCGGTGAGTGCGCAATAGTGGATGGAGACCGTTGGCGAAACCATATGTTTAGTGGCGGAATTGTTCGGCTGTACCCGGCTGCTGATCGATATTACTTCTTTGCTTTCCTGAAGCATCCCATTTTTAAGATACAATTCCAGCCAATAGCCCGCGGGGCAACAATAACGCATGCCAAGACACTCTGGCTAGATTACCTTATTCCCTTTCCGAGTCAGAACAACTCTGAGCGAGTAATTCGCTATGTATCCGCGCTCATGCAAGCCATTGTTGAAAAAGAAAAAGCCATTCGCGACAAAGCGGACTTGATTCACGAAGTCATACAAGCCGAATTGGAATCGAAACAGAAGAGCCGACAGTTTCAATATATTTTTCCGTCAATTTCCGATTTGTCATCACTTCAACGACTTGATGCAGTCATTTATGATCAGGAATATAAGTCGAAAATCTTGCTAGTTGAAAACTACTCACATGGTAGCGATACACCTCTACAGGCGGGATTCACGGTAACACCAGGTCCAAGCCTTGAAATCAAGATCATTCGCACACGAATCGATTCGGAAACCTACCGGCCTAATTATTATACTCTCATTCTTCCCACGAACATATCAGTTTACGGTACAATGAATGTTCTCCCTTACCTGGGTACTGCAAAAAGTCTTCCATTGCTCAAAAAGGGAGATATTGTTTTTGGTGAGGCAGGTTTTCAGAAGGGCCGTTCTATAGTGCTAATAGATCATTGGACGAAATGCACAACCAATGCGCACGGCCTATATGCTCGCCGCTCTGACGGCGATATTCAAAAGGCCATCTTCTTCCGCTGCATCTTTAACTGGTATCGCACCATGCGTTTGATAGACATCATGGCTGTTGGTGGTTCTGGTGGTCATTTCTCGCCTGAGTATTTTGATTACGTGCGTATTCCCAAGTTTCCGGAGGATAAGCAAGCAGCGATAGCACGCCTGTACCATCATGTCGCGCCGCCGCCCCCAGATAGTCCAACACTCGACACCTTTATGGATTGGCACAACCGCTGGAACGCTAAGCTGGGCATCTGGGAGCTTGACCGCGAGATGAAAGCCCTTCAATGCACCCTCTCCAAAGTGCAAGAGCAAATCATCGAAGGGAATACCGTTAAAGTCCCGCTAAATGGCGCATAAACGTGCCAGCAATCTCTGATCGCACTTCTCCCTACAAATTCGCAATAACTTTTCTGTTGATTCTTTCCCTACCCCCTTTTGTAACAGAAAGGCACAATTATGTCAGGCACTAACCCGAAGCAGCTCGAGGCCAATCGGTGCAACGCACAGCGCTCCACTAAATCAGGCGATGCCTGCGGCCCCCGGACATCAGCAGGCAAAGCACGTGTGAAATTCAACGCGTTGAAACACGGCCTGTTGGCGAAGTCCGTCATCCTGCCCATCCGCAGCCGCTCCGAAAAACAAAGTCACTTCGATGCCCTCCTGGCGCAGTTGATCGAAGAACTCAAACCAGTCGGCATCTTGGAAGACATGCTGGTGGAGAAGATTGCTGTGTCGTACTGGCGCCTGCGCCGCGCCCTCCGCGCCGAAGCCGGCGAAATCAGCGACAACATCCGCGATTTCCGCCGCTATCGGTTCGACACCGACCCTGCGACCCTCGCCCTCCCCTCTTCATCCGACACCCTCAAAATCGTCCGCTACCAAAATGCCATCGAGCGTCAGCTCCATCGGGCTATTACGCAACTGCAACGCCTGCAAGAGCATCGTTGCCTTTCCCACCCCGACCCCTCGGAGACCCCGCCTATCGACCCAAACTAAAAAATTACCAAACAAACCCATTTCTTAAGCGCTGTCGGGAATCCCTTTGTCACGGGTGTGTGGCCGCGATCTGTGATCGAGGCTGGCCAGCGTGTCGGAACCGCAGGGGTTCCGACCTACTTCTGAAACGTGACCTATTTCTTCACCTCTTCCATCAGGTACCTGTGCATGGCGCGAGCGGCTATTTTACCGGCCCCGGCCGCCAATATAACTGTCGCGCCGCCGGTGACAATATCGCCTCCGGCGTAGACTGCCTTACGGGAGGTCAGCATCGTTTCTTCATTCACGATGATGTTCCCCCACTTGTTGCATTCAAGGCCGGGAGTAGTCTTGGGGATGAGCGGGTTGGAAGAGTTGCCGATTCCAACCACCACCAGATCGACCTCCATGACGTAATTGGAACCTTCGATTGGTATAGGTCGGCGGCGTCCGGAAGCATCCGGTTCCCCCAGTTCCATCCTGATACACTCCATCGCCTGCACTCTGCCGTCACTGTCGCCTATGTACTTGATGGGTGTGGTCAGCATATGGAACTGCACACCCTCTTCTTTGGCATGGTGGATCTCCTCGTCTCGGGCAGGCATCTCTTTATCGCTGCGGCGATAAACGATATAGGCATTCTCCGCCCCCAACCTGAGGGCTGTGCGCACGGAATCCATAGCGGTATTGCCACCACCGAGGACAGCCACATTCTTGCCGTGTATAATCGGGGTGTCATGGTGAGGAAAATCAAAAGCGCGCATCAGATTCGAACGTGTGAGGTACTCATTGGAGGAATAAATGCCAATCAGGTTTTCGCCCGGAATACCCATAAAATTTGGCAGCCCAGCGCCAGTGCCGATAAAGATCGCATCGTAACCCATCTCAAACAGTTCGTCGATGGTGTCCATCTTGCCAACCACGGTGGAGTTTTGGAACTCTACGCCCATATCAGCCAGAAAATCGCACTCCGCCTGTACAATAGATTTGGGAAGACGAAACTCAGGGATGCCATACACGAGTACTCCGCCCGGTTTGTGCAGCGCTTCAAAGATGGTTACGGCGTGACCCAGTTTTATCAGGTCGCCTGCCGCTGTAAGGCCGGCTGGACCGGAGCCGACGATAGCCACTTTTCGTCCGGTGGGAGGGGCAATCTCAGGAAGCTGGACCAGGTTGTTTTCCCGTTCATAATCTGCAACGAACCGCTCAAGGTACCCAATATGCACCGCCCCGTATTTCTTGTGGAGAGGACAGACGATTTCGCACTGCTCCTCCTGGGGGCAAACGCGCCCGCAGACAGCCGGCAGTGAATTGGTCTCTTTTATCTTTCGGGCTGCTGCGGCATAATCTTTTTCCCGAATCAGCATTATGAATCCGGGAATGTCGACCTCAACCGGGCAGCCCCCGACACAGGGGCGTTTCGGACAATCCAAGCATCGTTCGGCCTCAATGAGAGCCTGTTCTTCGGTTAATCCGAACGGCACCTCTTTGAAGTTCCCTGTTCGTTCTATAGGGTCCTGCTCCGGCATCTTCTGCCGGGGTATCTGCATTCGTTCTTTCGGCTTCAATTGTTTCGCCACATTACACTCCGTTAATACATGCGTAATCGATGATGTTGTACTAATGGGCTATTTTAGCCTTATTTTTCTTTTCATTAGGGTAGGAGAACTCTGCCACCTCTTTAGCGATCTTGCACCCAGGGTCGGTCAGGAAGCGCTTCATAGCTATTCTTTCCTGTTCGTGGTAAGCACTCATTCTCTTGGTCAGCAGGTCGAAATCAACCTTATGGCCATCGAAATCCGGCCCATCCACACAGGCAAACTTGGTTGTGCCGTCAACGGATACCCGGCAACAACCGCACATCCCGGTGCCGTCGACCATAAGAGGATTGAGCGAGACCCAGGTCGGAACATCGTATTGCTTGGTAAGATCGCTGACCACCCTCATCATCGGCACTGGCCCGATAGCCATCACCATCCCGATTTTCACTCCCTCGTCCAGAATCTTCTTCAGCACATCCGAGACAAAACCGTGATGGCCATACGAACCGTCATCGGTGCAGACATACAGTTCGTCCGCCACCTGTCTGTGTTCCTCTTCGTAAAGAAGAAGATCCTTTGATCGGGAACCGATGATGGTTATGAGCTTATTGCCTGCTTCTTTGTAGGCTTGAGCTATAGGATAGATCGGTGCAATACCGATACCTCCACCAACTACACAGGCAGTGCCCCATTTTTCGACGTGCGACGGTAGACCCAGAGGACCAACGCAGTCGGATATTTCGCTGCCAGCCGAGAGGGTAGTCATCAAGGCCGAAGTCTTTCCTACCACCTGATAAACAATGGTCAATGCCCCGTTCTTCCGGTCCAACCCGCCTATCGACATTGGTACTCGTTCTCCTTCTTCATTCACTCTCAGGATAATAAACTGGCCGGCTTTCGCTTTGGCCACGACTCTGGGAACCTCGACTTCCATCTTCCAGATCAGATCGCTCATCTGCACGTTGTCTAAAACCTTTGGCATCATTCCTCCGCAATCATCTAAACTTTTGCAAGGATAACAGATTTCGCAGCAAAATCA
>Ga0315549_1003644_pt1 | contig 13582 bp, 17 predicted proteins | sample SalMarSW160200MG_FD_203101 | JGI IMG/M metagenome (GOLD analysis project Ga0315549, IMG submission 203101) | Salt marsh sediment microbial communities from the Plum Island Ecosystem LTER, Massachusetts, United States - Salt Marsh Sediment SW1601-200 ... | reverse complement strand
TCAGCAGAACCTGGTCCAAGTTTCTTCAATTCTGCCGCCGAAGTGTAAGGTTATCAGCTGCGAAAATGGATTGAAAAGACTGATTCCGGGACAGATATGTTATAGTGTGATGGCCCGGGCTGATACCAATGAGCATGGACGGTTGATTGCTTCGTCGGTTGGTATTGCTATTCCTACAGACAAGAATGACTGGGGTTATCTGAGTGAAGTGCACGGCTATGGGATGAATCATCAGGAAGCTGCGGATATGGCAGAAGACCTTGCAGCGGAGATGCTTGGTACGACGCTGGGTTTGGAAGTTGACCCCAACCAGGCGTGGTCTGAGAAGGAGCAGGAATATAGAGCCAGCGGCTTAATCATCAGAACTTCCAATGTGACCCAAACCGGCAGAGGACAAAAAGGCCTCTGGACAACTACGGTGGCTTTAGCGGTGTTTTTGTTTGATTGAAGAAATTATAGGGGCCGTTGAAGATGAAAGAGGTATTTAATTTTGGACAGCTGCCGGGCGAATACTCTAATCTCGAAACCGCCCGAATAGTGATACTGCCTGTTGCATATGACGGCACAAGTACGTGGAAAAAGGGTGCTGACAAGGGTCCGGAGGCGATAATCGAGGCCTCAGTGAATATGGAGCTATATGATATAGAGACCGATTCGGAGGTTTATAAAAAAGGTATATTCACAGACAGTATTATAGAAGCAGATGTCTCTGCCGGCGAAATGGTTGAAGCAATTAACCAGGAAGTTCGCAATTACATCGAACAAGGCAAATTTATTGTGGTTGTAGGAGGGGAGCACTCGGTTAGTATAGGCGCTATTAAGGCGCATAGTCAGGCATATGAGGGTCTTAGTGTTTTACAGCTTGACGCACATTCTGATTTGAGAGAGCAGTACAACGGCTCGAAATATAATCATGCCTGCGTTATGGCCAGAGTCAAAGAGATGTGCCCGGTTGTGCAGGTTGGTATCAGGAGTATGGACTTTGTGGAAAAGTCGTTTTTGGAGCGGGATAACATTTTTTTTGCGAAGGATATCTACAATAATACAGACTGGTTTTCCAAGTCAGTCTCAAAATTGTCCGATAAGGTTTATATAACCATTGATGTTGATGTTTTTGACCCTTCTATAATGGCTTCGACGGGGACGCCGGAGCCGGGCGGACTATTGTGGTATGAAGTGCTGGGATTTTTGAAACTTGTTTTTGAACAGAGAGACGTTGTGGGTTTTGATGTAGTTGAGCTGTGCCCCGATGAAAGAAATAAGGCGCCGGATTTTATGGCTGCAAAGCTTATCTACAAATTGTTGAGCTACAAATTCAAAGATTGAAATGGACAAAAAAGATTATTTAAAAGAACCCGTAGAGCATATCGATATCAAGTCTATCGACTCGAGGGCGATAATCGAGGCGATGAAAGATATGTCCTTTACGGCAAAAGAGACGGCCAGGGCTGCTGAGATTTTTGATATGATGGTCAATGACAATGAGTGCACAATTATGCTTTGTTTAGCAGGCAGTACAAGTGCAGCAGGATGTATGCAGGTCTATGCGGATATGGTCAGGTATAATATGGTCGATGTTGTCGTTGCAACAGGAGCAGCGATAGTCGATATGGATTTTTTCGAGGCGCTGGGCTTTAAGCATTATAAAGGCAGTACCTCTGTTGATGACAAGAAGCTGAGAGCGCTTTACATCGACAGGATATACGATACCTTTATCGATGAAGAGCAGCTGCAGATATGCGATAACACAATCACCGAAATTGCGGATTCACTGGCACCGGGCTGCTATTCTTCGAGGCAGTTCATCAGGGAAATGGGAAAATATCTTGTTGGAAATTCAAAGAAACCGGAATCGCTGGTGCAGGTGGCGTATGAAAATGATGTGCCTATATTTTGCCCGGCATTTATAGATTCCAGTGCCGGCTTTGGTTTAGTGAAGCATCAGGCGGAAAGGCAGGATGGGTATGTCAGCATCGACTCAGTAAAAGATTTCAGGGAGCTGACCGAAATAAAAATGGGGGCTTCGGTTTCGGGATTATTTATTATTGGCGGTGGAGTGCCGAAGAATTTTGCTCAGGATACGGTCATTTGTGCCGAGATACTAGGCAAGGCCGTCCAAATGCATAAATACGGTGTGCAAATTACTGTTGCGGATGTCAGGGACGGCGGCTGTTCAGGTTCTACATTCAGGGAAGCCAGCTCCTGGGGCAAGGTGGACAATGTATATGAGCAGATGGTTTTTGCAGAGGCGACCAGCGTGTTGCCATTGATAGTCAGCTATGTTTATCATAAGCGAAGCTGGGAGGGCAGGTCGCAGAGAAAGTGGAATAAGATTTTCGAATAACGAAATTTTCAGATAACGAAAGGGATTAATAATGGAAAAATGTAAAATAATCTCCGTACTGGTGGTGTTATCTGTTTGCCTGGTAATGTTAACAGGTTGTGGCGATGCGGCGAATGAAAGAGACGAAGCGCGTATCGAGTTGGAAAAGGCAAAGGCTCAACTGGCAAAGACAACAGCGCTGCTGGAGCAGGCTCGAAGTGAAAGAGACGAATTGCAGGAACGTATGCCCGAAGTTTTAGAAGAGTTGGAAGATGTAAGGTCTGAGCTTGCTGAAGGTCTCCCATCCCAAGAACTATTGCAAGGCCGGATTAGTGAGCTTACAGAGCAGTTAAATGCCGCGGTTGAGCGGGCAAACAAAGCGCAAGCAATGGTTAATAGGCTGAAAACCCAATTGAATCAGAAGGAAGAGATTATCCAGGAGCTTGAGCAGGAAAACAGTGAGTTACAGGCGGCTATCCAGGAGCTTGAAAAGCAGGCAGAAGAGCAATATGTGGAGGAAGAGATAGAGGAGCAGCCGGGTGAAGAGATGCCTGTAGAGCCAAACGAAGGGACGGAAGAAGAGAGCGGTGAGGAGTATTAACTTTAGCTGATGTTTTTGGTTGATTTTTTGGTTTTGTAAAAATTAGCGGCAGAGCCTGCGTAAGTGGCGGGGCTGAGTATGGAGATTAGTGCTTTTTCTTTGTAGTGGTATACGAGCGGGTGGTTACGGAAGTACATTCAGGCCTTTTTTCAGGGCGTATTGTCGGGCGGAGGTGAATTCTTCGGAGGTGGGTCGGCGGTTTATTTTAGGGTGAGAGCCGGCTTTGTAGCAGGGGCGGTACTGGTTCATTATATTGATTGTCGTTTTGGGGCTAATTTCCTGCACTAAAAAATCAATTATCTCAAAGCTTCCAGCCAGGTTCTCCGGTAAAACCAGATGCCTTACTAAAAGCCCGCGCGTGGCCAGCCCTTTATCCAGTTGTAAATCGCCGACCTGCCGGTGCATTTCCTTCACAGCAGCAAGATTTATCTGCGGGTAATCCGGCGCTGAGCTAAGCTGATTTGCAACTTTGGAATCCGAATACTTCATATCCGGCATATAAATATCAATGTAGCCGTCAAGTAATTTTAGTGTTTCGACCGAGTCATATCCGCCGGTATTGTAAACGGTCGGCAGTGTCAGGCCTTTTCTCCTGGCTAATTCGAGGGCCGCAATAATAGCGTGGATAACGTGCGTGGGAGTAACGAAATTGATATTGCTGCAGCCGTAATTTTGCAAGTCGAGCATAGATTGAGCTAATTGCTCAATAGTTACCTGACGTCCGTTACGATGATGACTGATATCGAAATTCTGGCAGAAGATACAGCCGAGGTTACAGCCGGTAAAAAATATTGTGCCCGACCCGCCACTGCCGACAAGGACGCTTTCCTCGCCGAAATGTGGACCGACAGAACTGACAACCGGCAGAGCAGTAATGCCGCAGAATCCGATTTGCCCTTTGTTGCGATTGACTTTGCACTTTCGCGGACAGAGTATGCAGGGATTGGTCATCTCCCACAGCTTTTGCACGGGCTCACTAAAAGAAGCAATGTTAGCTGGCAAAGATATCATAGTCGGATTTTATATCAGGAAAGAAGCTCCGGTATTATCATCCATTCGAGCTGCCATAGATTTTCCTCGTTGCAGTTCAGGCAGACGATGCCGGAATTTTTGAAAGCCACGGTATCGGCTGATTCTGAGCCGGCTAAAAGCAGCGAGGCCAGCTTGCTCAGGAAAGGCAGGTGTCCGACAATCATAATGTCCTGCCGGCTTGTGTTAATTTCGTCCCTTATTGCTGTAACATCATCATTCGGACCAAGGCCGTCACGGGCAGTTTGCATTTGGTTTATCCTGACAGCTTCAGCCAGGACCTCGGCGGTCTGCTCAGCACGTTTCTTTCCACTGTGCCACAGATGAACGACAGACAGGTTCAATGGCTTTATGAATGAGGCGACCTTCTGTATATCGCGTTGTCCCTGTTCGGTCAACGGCCTTTCCGGGTCAACTTCTTTTGAAGCTGCTTTCGCGTGTTGAACAAGATATAATTTCATTTTCAGTCTCCCTTTAGCGGAAATTATATGTGATTATTATAGCATAACCGCCGAAGTTGACAATTCAATAGGGATTAGCAGGTTTGTCAGGCGGCGTTTGGTGTTGTAAAAAAAAGGGATTTCAACTATACTGTTTTTTGGCTGAGCCGGGTGAAAATAATGGAAAAAAAGGCAAATTTTACGGAACAGGGCTTTGAACTTGCGCATCTTATAAATGTGCAGCAAAATCCTGACAGGAACCAAGAGTATCAAAGGCAGAAGCGGGATTCACTTGCTGCTCGGTTAAGGTCGGGCGACCGTACGGCAGCGACTGAGCTTGTTGATTTATACTACGAGCAGATATATTTGTATATGAGGCGGCTCGGCCATAATCACCAGGAAAGTGAAGACCTGACACAGGAAAGCTTTCTGAATGCCTGGCGTCATATAGGCCAATTGCAAGATGGGAAGGCATTAAACGGTTGGCTGTATCGGATTGCAGGAAATGTTTCAAGGTATCACTGGCGAAGGCAGAAAGGCAGAAAGACGGTAAGTATAGAAGAATTTGATGTGGCAGACAGTAACGCGGATGATACTAACAAGGCCGTGTATAATGAGCAGTTAGAGCGGTTAGAGAATGCAATTGCAAAGTTGCCTATGAAATTGAGGCAGACGGTTGTTTTACATTATTTGCAGAACTTGGCACTTACCGAGGCCGCACAAGCAGCAGGCGTAAGGCAAGGCACTTTCAAGAGCAGACTAAGCAGGGCGTTAAAAGTATTGAGAAAGAACATTGATTGAAGGTTACACAAGATAAGTAAAGCAGAGGACTGCGATGGAAGAAGAAAGGCTGAAACAGTTATTGAATAAATTGCCGGAGCGAATGTCAGAGCCGGTCCGCCCCGGTTTCACTGAGGATATAAAGGCGCAAATTCCGCAGCAGCTTCGCCTGCATAAAATGGGGATGGATACTATCAATATTATAATTGATTTGCGAATAAGCAGGTTGGCTGCGGCAGCTGCGATAATTGTAACGATAATTTTGTGCGCTCATTTCTTTGGTCTTCGGGAATCAACAGGCGGTGAAATAATTCAGGCGATAGAATATTTTCTGGCAGGTGAGCAGGCCGGCAGGAGTGGGATGCTCGCGGACATGAAAGTAGTATGCGAGGAGATGGTTAAGGAGGGAAAGGAAGTTGTATATTACGGCGCCAGCGCTGACTTGGCGAACAGATTTGAGGTGCTGATGTATTGGAAACTTCCAGATGGTAAGTACAGGGTAATTTTCAGCGATTTGAGTATAGCGACGGTCAGCTCAGATATGTTAATATTACTGCAGTCACACATGCTTCAGGAGCGGAAACAAAAATGAACGTTGCAGCGGGATGAAAGCCACTATTTTGTCGGCTTGGGGCCTAATAAATAATCGCGGTTGCCTGCTCTATTTTTTTGATGATTTCATTGTGGTCGGAGGGGTTGGATATAAAGTCGTCAAATCCTTTTTGGCGCAATGCGGTTGACTCAGAATCACTTAACTGTTTGGCGACAGCTAACACTTTTATAGTCTGCAAATCCTCATCAAAATGCAAACTTCTGCAAATCTCCGTCGCATCTATATCTTTGGCAAAAAGATTAATTAGCAGGACATGGGGGGCGAATTTTTGAGCGATTGTTCCGGTCTCAAAGTTACTGTTTGCTGTTTTCACATTGTAGTCGGCCTTATTCCGCAAAGCGTCAGCCAGAGCCGAGGAGGCACTGTCGTTACTGTCCACGACAAGAACCCGGATTTTGCCGGATGGGAATGTTGTCGTAGGCATATTATGAACTTTCATGAATCGAATAAGCTCGCTGACGGGTATTCGTCGGTCTTTGCTGCCGGGTATGCGATAGCCCTTTAGTTGGCCGCTATCAAACCATTTCGAGACTGTTCTGGGAGCAACATGGCAAATTTTAGCCACATCGCCAGTCGTCAGTACGTCTTTTCCTTTTGCCATCTTTTGGTTCCTACTAAGTGTGTATTTACACCGCAGTTATATTCGGCTTCAAATCAGGGTTGTTTAACATAGAAATTTCAAATTTCGACTGAGCGGCAAATAGAGAGCTATCCCGTAAATCCTGCGTCCCATAAATGGTTTGGTTATCTTAAGTCTTCTGCATCATCGCCAGGCGAGTATGAGGAAAGTCTTGACTTATCGGCTATAAACAGTATAATTTTCTTTGGCTGTTTTGTTCGCCTATGCTTATATGGGCTTTGCTCACTTTTGAATCAGGAGAAATTTTATGCAGGTATATTTATCCCGGCCGGATATCACTGAAGAAGAAATCGAAGCGGTCTGTGCAGTATTGCGAGGTCCTAATCTTTCGCTTGGGCCCAAACTCGAAGAATTTGAGAAGGCTTTCTCTGAATACATCGGCACAAAACGGGCGGTTGCCGTCAATAGCGGGACGAGCGGCTTGTTTTTGTGTATGAAGGCGCTTGGCCTTGGGCAGGGTGATGAGGTTATTACGACGCCGTTCACTTTCATATCTTCTGTAACAACTATTATAATGGCAGGGACCACGCCGATATTTGTTGATATCGACCGTGAAAGTTTGAATATAGACACTGCAAAAATAGAATCCAAAATCACAGAAAAGACAAAGGCCATTTTGCCGGTTGAGGTTTTCGGCAATCCTTTGGGTATGGATAAAGTCTGCGAAGTCGCTGAAAAACACGAACTTGTTGTAATCGAAGACAGCTGTGAAGCCCTTGGCTCAGAATTAAATGGCAAGAAGGTTGGGACATTTGGCAAGATAAGTGTGTTTGCCTTTTATCCCAATAAGCAGATAACCACCGGCGAAGGTGGAATAATTATGACCGACGATGATGCTTTGGCAGATTTGTTTGTTTCACTTCGTAATCAGGGAAGAGGTAAAGGGGATGGCTGGTTAAGTCATGAACGTCTGGGTTATAACTTTCGGCTAAGCGATATCAATTGTGCGCTTGGAATCGTTCAGCTTTCAAGGATAGAACAAATCAAGGCCAAACGCAAGCAGGTTGCGAAATGGTATCAGGAGATGTTGGCTGAAGATGCCCGACTGATAGTGCCCACGGAACCGGATGGTTGTGATATGAGCTGGTTTGTCTTTGTAGTTCGACTTGCTGGGGAGTTTGACGTCCGGCAGCGAGATAAGATTTTACAGGAGATGAAAGATAAAGGGATTCAGGTCGGCAATTACTTTCCGCCGGTGCACCTGCAGCCGTTTATTGCAGAGCAGTATGGCTTTCAAAAGGGCGATTTTCCGATAGCTGAATCCATCTGCGAGAGGACTATAGCTTTACCGTTTTATAATAATCTAACTAAAGACGAGGTTGCGATTGTCAGTAAGACGCTGAAAGAAGTTCTGGATAAAAATCGGCCATAATCCTGCACGGATTACTACTTTTCCGCAAGAGGGGGTATAGAGTCATTTTTTATTGTCTGTTTTTGTGTTTTCTATTTGGCAACGGTGTTTTTTTATCTTAGGTTTTAATAGTAACACACCAGGTAGTGGCAGTTCAATACAAAGGGCGGTTAGTTTAGGGACGGCCGATAAATCCGCCTCTGGCGGGTAAATTCGCCTGCGGCGAATAAAATTTTTACACTCGGAAGGGAGGAGTTCTTAATGAGGGGCTGGAGAATCAAACTCATATTTCTGCTGATGGTTTATTTTGCCGGCTTTGCGACTGCAATCTATTGCATTGCACCGGTGCCTGAGAACCGAACCTCAGAAACTCGCGAAAGAAGCTTTGCATTTTCGGCGGTAAAATCTGATGAATTTGCCAAATCTTTTAATTCAGGGATGCACAAGTGTATTGATTTTGGCAAAGATGCCGCCATGCGTGTAGGCAAGATTCTCAAAGAAAAAATCGAAGAAAGACAGCTTCAAAGCGAAGGGTAGCCAGCAGCGAGGCATGTTTGCCGGACTGTTGTTAATTGCTGACATATACATTTTTAAAATTCAATTTGGGGGGGTGTATATGTTGCAACCGTGGGCCGTGGGTTGCCCCCGCCGTTTTGCTTCGTTATAGGAGAATTAGCGGGGCCCCACGGCCTTTGTTATGCTATACAAAAAAACGCCGCCGAATAAATCACCCTCGCAGGCGTTCGTTAAATGCGACGAAATATGGTTTTTTTCAACGACCCTATTGACTTGCCCGACATGTCATGCTATTATCCTTGCTGTAAGAAATGGAGAATTTGATGTTGGGTGTGTCTAAGACTCACGATGTAATGAGAGCATTCGCGACGACCCAATTTGGTACGTCTCTGGTTATGAGTGAGATGGTTCTGCTTTTGCAGGCTTTTAGCCTCTAATGAGAGAATATATGCGAGACATAAAAGAATCATACGGACGGATCGGCGATAACGAAAGCAGCTTCGACATCGAATTTTGGCAATGGCAAGGTGACCAGGCCATTTTCAACGCAGCACTCGACATCATATTAGATTACTTGATGATCAGGCACGGACATGTTGACAAGCCCAGACTGCAGAGAACTGTTGAGTCTTTTGGAAAAGCATAAGGTACGCTATCTTGTGGTCGGCGGATATGCAGTCATGAAGTACACCGAGCCACGTTTCACGAAAGACTTGGATTTATGGATCTCCACCGATAAGGAGAACTCAAATGCGGTTTATACGGCGCTGAAGGAGTTTGGTGCACCCCTCAAGGGTCTGGCTCCGTCCGATTTTATTTCTACCAGATGGGCAGTCCACCATTCCGCCTGGACATTATGATGTCAATACATGGAGTGCCTTTCGAAACCGCATGGGAAAACCGGGAAAAGGTTCAGGTGGAGGGATTGGTTATTCCGTTCATATCGAAAGTGGACTTGATAAAAGCAAAAGAAGCCAGCGGCAGGCCTCAAGATTTGATAGATGCCAAAGAGCTTAGAAAAGCAGGCAATTCGTTCGACCCGGATGCCCACGGCGGATGAACCCGGCCCGCCGCGGCAATTATCGACAAGAAACCTTCTTTATAGTGGCTGACTATTAGGAATACGTGGATTTAACGGCGAGGTCGAGCACGGTTGTAGCGGGGAGTCTCTGCGTGATTATTTCCGTTGCGAGGTTGACCCATTTTTTACAGCCATCGAGCACAACACTGTCGCTGCTTGCAATAATTTTATCTGTTCTTACCAGTTCATAATCGGGGCTTAGCAGAAGTTCGATATCCCAGTTCCAGTTATTTTTTTTAGCCAGCTCACCGATGAGCGTTTTTAATCTTCCGCTGTTTGAGACCGGACTGTCCAGAAGCCACAGGGCCTTGACTACGCCGTTCTCTTTGAGAAACTCGCCTATAAGCTGTACGGCTGGTATTGTTTCAGTAACTTTGCGATATGTGCCGTGTACACTTGCCAGGTCGCGGAAACAGCCATCACGGCCCTTAAAGATGACACCGTCGCTCATTGCTGCTTCAATCGTTATCAAAACGTTGTAGCCATCGATGACTATATATTGTCCAGTGACATCGTTAATGTTAACTTCGCGCTGTTTTCGAGACTGTAGCTTCTGGTCGGGGCAGGCGCTTCGCATAACAGCCAGCCGTTGTCTTTCCGTAAGTGAGAACCTGTCGCCGACTAATTTCAGTGCGCTTTTGTCGGCATAACCCTTCGTCAATAGAAGCGAGAAATCGGCAAGTGCATAACGTAAATCCTCTATTTTGTCGGCGGCAAACAACTTTGCATCGGCCGGATGCGGTCCTCTGTGTGTTCGTTTGTCAGGCATTAGAATAATTAGCCTTAATTAGTATTCTGCTGGTTTTCTGGTTTGGAGGAATTGCCGGATTTTTTGCGCATCTGCTGAGTAATTTGGCCACCACTATTTATTACATCCTTAAGGAAGCCGACCGTAGCTTCTTTGATGTCTTTTATTGGTTCTTTTTTTATGAGTTTACTCGGTGGGTCAGACCAGTTTCCCTGGATTTTCAGGCGTGTCAGCTTGTCTTTCAAATTGTCGAAAATATTGACAATCGGGATGCGTTTGATGATAGCATCAATTTGCTTTAGTAGTACCGCTTTAACATATATGTTTATCTGCTTTGTTTGCAGATTAATTGTCCCGCCCGGTTCTGCTCTAATGGCAGCGAAACGATTGGTTATGTGAGCAGTTTTGATAGTTACGACAGGGCCGGCATTGGTAAAAGAGCACTGGGCATCGGACATCTTCAGCGGGTCAAGCTGCGATAAGCCTACAGTATTAAATATGTATGGGACTATCGGAATGACGCTTATATCGGCATCATCAAGAAAAATTTGCCCTTCGCCGATGAGGTTTTGCAGGTCTTTTCCTTTTCCGGAAAAATTGTAGTTAAATATAACCGTGCCTTTTGTTGCCTTCTTGCCCGGACCACCGAGAATGGATGTCATCTCTACAAAGCTCATATTTTGTGCTGAAAGGCGACCACTAAATTCTATTGGCTGGTTTTGTTTGCTTTCGACGTAGAATGAGCCGGTTATACTGCCGTTACAGACGTTTGCGGTGATGTTCTCGAAATCGAATTGTCTGTCTTTTACATTGGCTTTGGCGGTTAGATTGCCGGCGATGATTTTTTCATCCATAGCCACGGTCCATTCGTCAAGGCTGATAATACCTTGCGGTTTTAGTTCTGCCGGTTGTTTAAGACTGCCGGTTATTGTTAAATCCGCCTTAAGGTTACCCTCTGCTGAGAGATTCGGGATATTCAGTGCTGTAAATACTGAGGTCATCTCCGGTTTTGGAACTGCGTGTTTTATGTGTAGCGATATTTGTGTTTCGAATGTTTTTGAATCAATTCTGCCTTTTGCCAGCAGCGATTCCGAAGGCACTGAATTAATCCGTTTCAACAGACAATCGTAGAAACCACCTTTTTTGGCAGTTAGAAATTGCAGATTGCTATAGAGAGTTTCTTTTCCCTGAGCATCGGCTATGGAGATTTCAAGAGCATTTATGGCAAGATTCCGGATATCCACAGTTTTTTTTGAACCTGCTTTCTGTTCGGGAGGATGCACAATAGGTATAATAAGTTTTTTATCTTCAGATAGTATCTGTAGATTTAGTCTGCCAATTTCTATACCGGTCACGACAGGATGCAGACCTGGCCAGTTGGTGAGGGTGATTTTTACCATCTCGGCATAACAGCATTGTCTGCCGGACCTGTCTAAAAAAAAGATTTTTCCGATAGATACCGGGCCGAAATAGTTTATCTCGATATCTTCCGGCCTAACCTGTCCGTCCCAGAATTTTAGTAGTCCTTTTTCTACTTTCCGATGTACTTTGGCGGGAATGAGCCAGAAATGCCCGATTATCGTGATAAGAAGTATCGAGAGAATAAGGACACCAAAAATCCAGACAAGATATTTTGGCCGGTGTTTTTTATCTCGAGATTTTCTGTCGTTGTTTTGTTTTTTAGACATTTCACGCACACAATCACGGTATTATATAAAAGTTTGTATAATAGTTCTTTGATGCTTTAATATTAGTGTACACATGTACGCTGTAATGTCAAAAACGAATTGACATAATCGCTCATTCTTTCTACCATTAGGTTTTCATAATGTTTTTAATCAGGATGAGCTTATGGCAAGCCATAATTTGGCACAAATTAAGATAGACGATTTGGAAATCATCGGCTATTCGGTGGCGGGGGAAGAGACCGTGGTCGCGATGCCTCAGCTGGATGTTTGCTTCGATGTCGGCAAGGCCCCGGATCAGATTATCTCCATAAATCACATCTTGCTCACACACGGACATATGGACCACGCAGCAGGTATTGCGTATTATCTTTCTCAGCGGAACTTTTGCGGCCAGTCAGCCGGTACAATATTGGCGCCTAAAAACCTTTTAGGCTCGATACGTGATGTTATCGATGCCTGGACTCGGCTGGACGGTAACCAGATACCTGCTAATCTTGTCGGTGTGAAAGCCGGTGACGAATATCAGATTAAGCCCAATTTATTCGCAAGGGTATTTCCGACAAAGCATACAAAAGGTTCTGTCGGATATACCGTGGTTGAAAGGCGGAAAAAGCTCAAACCCGAATATACAAAACTTGGCGGGCCGCAAATCGTGGAATTAAAAAAACAGGGCGTTGAAATCGATTATCCACTGGAGATTCCGATTGTTACCTATCTTGGTGACACCCAGTATGTTGATTTTTCACAATTGGAATATATCGTCAATAGCAAAATTTTAATAGCCGAGTGCACATTCTACGAGGGTGAGCATACCACAAGAGCAGAAGCCGGCAAACATATGCACATAGATGAATTCGCGGGATTATTAGATAAGCTGAACAATGAGCACACTATCATCACGCACACGACGCAGCGAACACCGATGCGGGAAATTCGCAAGATATTAAAAGAGTCCTTGCCAAAGGATATGTACGATAAAGTCGTCCTCTTTATGGACAACCGATACCGCCGGTAATAATTAGCCACAGAGAATTTTAGCCACAAAGACACGAAGTCGCAAAGATATAAATATAGCATAATTTTGGTGTCTTGGTGCATTCGTGGCGAGAAGCCAAGCAATATCCTAATCGCAATTGGGGTCGGTGCATTCCAGCCAAGTGTTCGCCACGACAGCAATATCGAAGAAATTCACCCGGCAGTCTTTGTTAACATCGCCTTGCGGATATGGATGACATTCATCACCACACTTCCGGACATCTACAAACACAGCCGTAACGGTCTTGTCGGTGTCCATAAGCACTGTTGTACTTGCCGAATTCGGGTCGTTTACATCTCCTTCCCAGTAGTCAAAGACATAAACATCCGGACAATCAACAAACCGATCGGCACTGATATCAACTATGGTGCCAGACAGATAGTAATGCTCTCCAATCTCCGGCGTCACAGTATTGACATCCGGTGGATTCACTTCCATCGTTAACACAAAGTCATAATGACTGTATTTAATTGTGGCGTAATCCCAACCTTCGGATGGGCTACAGGAACCGCTGCCTTTGCTTTGACCTGTAACGTAGATATTACTTGAGCCATCTACTGCTATGTCGTGTGCCTCATCACTGCTATTTCCCGGCCCATTGTACCTGCAGACCCAGATTTTATTGCCATTCGTATCGTACTTGATTGTGGCATAATCGTTGCCTGTGCCGGAACCGACGCTATCACCTGTTACATAGACATTACCGGAGCTATCTACTGCTATGGCGTATGCCACA
>Ga0315549_1003640_pt1 | contig 13586 bp, 11 predicted proteins | sample SalMarSW160200MG_FD_203101 | JGI IMG/M metagenome (GOLD analysis project Ga0315549, IMG submission 203101) | Salt marsh sediment microbial communities from the Plum Island Ecosystem LTER, Massachusetts, United States - Salt Marsh Sediment SW1601-200 ... | reverse complement strand
TAAAAGGGGGACGCTGGGAACGCGCCGGTTAAAAGAGGCATGGAGTGGGAGGTGAGGCTTTTAGATTGTTAGCAGAAGAAGTCAAGTCCTCTATGGGTTAAGGGGTAGCGATCCCCGCTGGGCACTGAGCTATAATACATTGGTGATGCCCATTTGAAAATAAACAAAAATGCAGAGAGCGTCGAGGCAGTGTTTGGCTCCTGGTGAGTCAGAAAGCGTTCAAGGAAATACGAAATGAGATGCGTTGTCGGAGTCACAGACAATGATTGGAGCAAGAATGGCCTAGGGCTCATGGCGTAAGGCACAAGGCAACCACGTCTCATTGGGCAACGGGGAAAATGGGAATTTGGGGTAAGGGTCGCCACTCCGCCACACAACCGGCGGATAAAAAACTAATGGGCAAGCCCTGAACCTACTGCCGACCGTACTGAAACCCGAAGCCTGTATATCAGGATACCAGAGAATTCAATCAAAAATGGGACGTCAAAGTGAGAAGTCAATTGATAAATACGTTAATTTTTCTCGTAAAAGGAGCGCCCATGAAAGGGAGAGTCAAGTATTCGCCTGACAACCTAACCTAGCAAGGCAAAATGATGGTCGTTCATACATTAATTGACCTTTCAGGTACTTATCTCTGGTTGACCTCACTGGAAGCACCATGGTATCCTTGTTTACAGAAAAAACGAATCTCTCTTACCATATGAAGGAGGATAGTAATGGCAAAATCAAGGGATACCAAGAAAGATGCTAAAAAGAAGGCGGTCAAATCAATAAAAGAAAAGAAGAAGGCAAAGCGGGATAAGAAGCAAAAAAAAGAGTAAGGAATCCGTTTGAGTTATGTTGCATCATTACGCTGCCCCGAAAAGAATAAAGGAATTCCGTGACGTAGTTGACCCCGGTTACATACAATCAATGCCAATGTACCTGGGCAGGTTCTGCTGAATAGCTCAAAGCATCACAGGAATGAAAGAACAAAAGGGGAGGGGATAAATAACCCTGCTCAAGCAGGTTGGGCCTGAGGCGCAGGGCTCACGGCACAAGACACAGGGCAACAAAATGTCATGGGGCAAAGGGAAAGGATGTCGGCTTGGGAAGATAGGGCCCAATGACGGTGATCTAATCCAGGTCTATGGCGTTTTTTTGAAGTGCGAAATCAGTTTGCGATTCCCTCAGGTAGATCCCCTTCTCCAGAAAGGGAAGCCACAATAACAGAGCATGGGTCACCTGCAACTCTGCCTTCCGCACGATATCCTTGGTTGCTTTGTGATCCCTCTTTGTCATGGAGTAAAGGAGCACATGGGCCATTTCCTTTGCATCTCTCATGCTCAGGCAAACATCGTAGAGTTCGCTTTGTTCATGTGTGAGGGGGGCAGTTTCGGTAAATTGAGGTTGTATGCGGGTCAGCTGGGCTGAAAATTTATCAACGGCCCTCACATCTTTTATCCTGAAGGCGGGCACGTAAAAATAGATATCCCTTTTCTCGAGCGCATCTCCGTCCATGACACGCGGGAGGGGGAAAAGCTTGAAAAACTCCTTGAGCGTCTTGTATTGAGCATCTCCAGCATTGATGACCGCGGTCAAGCGCCAGAATGGCAAATATTTCCAACCCGGGGTGGAGTCGTCCTTTTCAGCGATGCTATAGGGCACCGGCACGTACTCTCCGCCCCGTTCCTTCCATGCCTGGCCACAGACCCTGCACACGTGAATCGTGGCGTGCGGCGTGAACGGAAACTCCCACCCGCAGTTGGGGCACCGAAAGGGTAGGAATTTCAGCGGCCTGTAAGGGATCTTATCTGACGCCGGATTGTCTTTGAGCTCATCCATATCAACGGTGCCCTTGATGACCTTGTGGGAAAGGGCATCCACAAGGAAAACGGATTTCTGAGAATTACGCGCGAGGGTGAAACAGTAAAAGGGAAAGAAAAGAAGCGAGTAGCGCTCCCCTACCAGCTCGGATTTGGCCATTTCGATCTCTATGTCGCTGCCGCTTCGTATCCTTTCTATGGATTGCCGGACCAGGTTGGTTGCCTCCTTGAAGGAGACGGTTTGCCTTGCCAAAAGGAAGTCTTCCCCCATCTTCTGCTTGTTAAAGGGCCAGATCTTCACTGTTTGCGCCCTCAGTCCGATAGAGGGGGGACCCCATTTCGATGAGTCAAAGGCCGGGAAGGTATGAAACCACGGTCGAGCCTTGAGCTCTTTGAGAGTTTCCCACGCGCTCGTTCCGTATGAGGCCGAAAAATGCTTTCTCCCAAAGATCCACTGAAAGAACATGCCGCTCACGCGCCAGTAGGGTGCATACACGAGGTGGTGCTCTACGATCTCCGCTCCCGTCACATCCTTGCCTCGCAGGGCACGGATCAAGGCATTCCCCACCTTCCGGGTGTTTTCTCGGGGTGCGATAAAAAATGATTGTACCTGATTTCGACCGGTGGGCTTGAGGATAGATCCACAGTAGAGGCACTTGAATACGGTGTCCTCTTCTGCGAGGACAACCTCCGCGCCACATTGGGGACAGGTAACGGCAATGTCCATAGAGATCGGTGTTCGTTACTGGTTGCTTGTTGCTTGTTGTATCAATGCGCTCCTCTGAGAAAGGAAATCCCTCCGCGAGCAAGGTTCGAGTCAACAGTATGAAAAGACTAGTTGATCTTCTTCCCGCAGTTGTTGCAGAAGATAGACCCGGGAAGAATCTCGGCTCCGCAGTGGGGACATGTTGCCTTGATCTTTTCCAGCTTTGCCCCGCAGAACATACAGAATGTCGCCTTGGCAGGCACATTCTTGCCGCAGTGTGGGCACGTATTCTCGATAATAATCTGATGCCCGCACTGGGGGCAATATCGGGAGGCCGCGTCTATCTGGGAATGGCATTTTGGACACTCGATCTTTTGGACCTGGCCTTGGGTCGTTGCCTGCATGGATTGCTGAAGGATGCCGGGCATCATCATGCCAAGCCCTGCGCCCAGCCCTAGACCCATACCAGTACCGGCGGAGCCGCCTTCGCCCGGCTGGCTGGCTGCATCGCCCATGGCCTTGGCCGCCTTGTATTTCATGAACCTATCCAGATCGCCTACAGCACCCATGCCGCTTTTTTCATCGATCATCTTCTGAACCTCGACCGGCGGGGTGATGGAGTTAATGAAACAATCCTCAAGCAGGATCCCGAATCTCCCGAAATCCTCTTGAACCCGGGCCTTGAGCGCTACACCTAGCTCGTCGTAGTATTTCGGCAGGTTGAGGATCGTGTCGAGGATCTCGCCGACCATGTCGTTAAACCTCGATACGATGATCTCCCTGAGGTAATCTCCGAGCTGTTCGGTATTGTAGGCCCCCTGGGTACCTACCAGGGTGTTGATAAACAGAAGCGGCTGGACGATCCTCATAGCATAGACGCCGAAGGCCCTTAGCCTCACCAAGCCCAGCTCGTTGTCCCTGAACGCCACGGGCTCGGTAGTGCCCCACTTCACATTCACAAAGCTCTTGAGGTTGGTGAAGTAGACCTCGGCGCGAAATGGGCTCTTAAAGCCAAAGGGTAGGCTCAGGACCCTGGTCACAATGGGAAGGTTGAGGGTTGAGAGGGTGTGTCTTCCCGGACCCAAGAGGTCGAGTCCCTTGCCATCCCTGAAGAACACGGCAGCCTGATTTTCCCTGACGATCAACTGGGCACCGAGTTTGATGTCAGCAGATCCCTTTTCGGGGATCTTATGGACCATCTCTTGCCCGGTTTCATCAAACCATTCCAACACTTCCATAAAGACCATACGCGCCTCCTTGAGCGGATAGCTGCCCGCTGAATGCTACAGTTTCAAAAGGCGTTCCCGCTCGTCAATCCGTTGTTCTATCCCCAAAAGGGCCTCATCGAGCTCCTTGAGGAGTTCGAGGTCGACTTCCTTCGCCTTCTTCGATATCTTTGCTACCAGCGGGTCAACCTGATCGATGTCATTCTTGAGGGATCTGTCAAAGTCAAAGAGCCTTTGGAGGGCATCCTCGCCTACCCGGTCCGAGTCGAATACCGGAGCGTATCCCCTCGAGGCAAACTCAAGCCTCCGGGAGAGCGTATCCATCTTTCGGGCAAGGTCATCGAGATCTTTTAGAAACAAGAACGATCCTCCCCGGGCGATGCTGGTCTTCAATCTCTCAATGGTTTTCACGTGGTCAGATACCTGCGAACTGAGGGATTCTCTAAATTTTTTATCGCTCTCCCTGATCGATTCCTTGTCCTGATAGGAGCCGATCCCCGGCAGTATCCTGGCCGCCCCTTTCAGGGCCTCGCCGAGTCCTTCTTTCATGCCCATAGAATCTCCTCTGTTGGATGTTTGTTGGCCGCCCGGTCTTTTGGCCGTTATCGGATAGGAGCGGGCGAGGTTTGGTATTTCTTTTGTCGGTTTTTTGAGATGAGCATGGTGAGCCCTTTGCCTTGTTTTAGTTTATCGGAAGATAATAGCATTTTCTTAACAACGGAAAACCTGTTTTCCAGCAACTCACCAAATTTTCCTCAATTTTCATGCAAAGATGCCCTCCGCTCTGCACGAGGGAGGGCATCCGGATTGTGAGGCGTTAACAAAGACCCTCTACTCCAGTGGGTCTGTACCATAGCCAAGCTCTTCCCAGTTGAGGACATAGGCGTTTTTTCCATGGCAATCAAAGCAATTGAAGGCTTTCTCACTGGGAACAATTGAATGGCTTATACTAAAGTTGAATTCCCTGGTCACCAGGGTGGCATCACTGTATTTTCCCTTCTGGTATTTTCGCATTTCCTCCACCGTGGTTACCCTATCATTGTTTGCATCCGCTGCCTTGACCTCTGGGACAATGATAACATCGTCGAGTGCTGAGCCGCTGGTTTCGATAAACCACGTTGCCTCCACCACATTGAAGGGGTATATCTTGGCCATAAGGTCCGTTGGTCCTAAGATAGGCAGATGACCGAGCTTTTTCCCCGCGTACCATTTATGTTCAGGGATCCATCCGGGCGCCCTCATTTTCGTGAGCGGTTTTCCATCTTCGGTAAATTCATTCCAACTTCTGCTCTCTATGGCCTTTCCGGGCCTTGGTCCGGTATGGCACGTGACACAGGCAATCTTGTTGACATGTTTGCTATCCAGGATATCGCCCTCATCGACCTTGCCGTGAGGCCTTTCCTCATGGCATGTCAGGCACGAGAGGGTTCCTTTCATGGTGTCTTCGGTGGTGTCAATAGCATATCCCTTTGCGAACTGGTGGTCGCTATGGGGATCCGAAAGCCTCGCGTGACAGTCATGACACCGCATTCCCACCGCGATATGGACATCATGCTCTTCGTCGAATAGAGAACCTCTTTTTTCATAATCCTTGACATGGCACTTGAGGCATTGCGCTATGGTTGGTTCCCCTTTGCCGTCCTTAGTCTCATGGCAGAGGGTGCAATCAGTCTTGCCGGTCGTAGGATCCCTATAGGTTGACGTGTGACACTTGCCGCATTGCTCCATCCACCCCTTGATCCTTCCCTGTTTTTCAAAGCTGAAATTCGGAAGCGCACACCACTTCTCCAGCATGCCGAGGCCGTTTCCCCAACCCCCAAGAGCAGGGCTCCTTCCGAGCTGGCCGTGGTAGGAGCTTTCAACCACGTCTTTTGCCTGAGCATTTGTGGAAAAGGTAAACAGTACGAGTGATACCATAAGTAAGATCATTGCGTTATTCTTTAAGGATTTCACGATCACCTCTCCTTTTTTTGTAATCCACGATTTCCGCCAAGAAATAAACATGTATCGGCAAAACATGTCAAGATAATTTTGATGGTCTCGTAAAAAGTCGACATTCGTGTGATTACGGGCAAACTGCCTACCATCAGCTGCACCTTCCTACCTGTACCGGCTGGGGACGACTAGGCCCAGGCACGCAATCATCCGAACCTATCGAGAAGGTATTCCTTTGCCCCTTCAGCAGGCTTCTTTGCCTGATCTCCTGCAGTTCATAAAAAAGAGATAGCGTTCTTGCTTCCATCCATATTATAAAGGGTGCGGTTGTTTTATGATAAGTATGTTCATATAAGACTTTAGTACATGACCACGGCGTTTCCTCTCGGCCATGAGCCCCTCGGCCTTGAGCTCGAGGCCGAGGGGCGCTTCAGGGTTCATTATGAAAGAAACGTATCACTGAGCATCGAGATGTCTTTTTTTGGCCTATGCCCTTTCAATAAAAGGCATTGCACGGTCCCGAAAAACGGGATGAATTGCCCCTCGGCCCTGAGCCCCTCGGCCTTGAGCTCGGGGCCGAAAGGCTCGAGGCCGAAGGGCAATCAACCCATAAAGGTAGTATGCGGATTGGATTCATCCGGTTTTTCGGGACAATGGTCAAAGCATCATCAGGGCATAGCAAAAAAAGACATCTCGATGCTCACTTGCATTTAGTGTCTTAGAAGAAAGGAGAGGCGAGATGGATTTTGAACTCAGCAAGGAGCAGAAGGATATCGCAAGGGCGGCCAGAGAATTTGCTGAAGGTGAGTTTCCTGACAGGGCGGAGGAATTCGACCGGGATGAGACCTTCGATGAGTCCCTCCACCAGAAGGCAGCCGAGCTCGGTTTTGTGGGGACATTCATCAAGGAGGAGTACGGCGGGCCTGGCATGGGCATGCTGGAATACTGTCTTATATTCGAGGAATTCGCAGCCGTTGATCCCGGGATCGCAGTTGCGATCCTTATTTCATCCTACGGAGCGGAGATTATACAGGAGTTCGGCACCGAGGAGCAGAAAAGGCGTTACCTGCCTCTCATCGTACAGGGCGAGGCGGTCATCGGCAGCGCCTTTACCGAGCCTGACGCCGGCTCCGATCTCGCCGGCGCTACGGGAACTACGGCGGTGCGGAAAGGCGACGAGTATGTCATCAATGGCTCAAAGATGTTTATCACCAATGGAGACAGGGCGAACCACCTGATCTGTTTCGTGGTGACCGATCCGGATAATCCGAACCGGCATAGACGGCACAGCATGATCATGGTGGAAACGGACCGGGAGGGATTTGAGGCGAACCATTTGACGGGCAAGCTCGGGGTGAGGGCCTCTGACACGGCGGAGCTGGCGTTCAACAATGTAAGGGTTCCCTGCTCGAACATAGTAGGTGCACAGGGAAACGGTTTTGCTGAGGCCATGCACCTCTTTAACCTGGACAGGATTATCGTGGCTGCCCAGGCAGTGGGAACCGCCCGTGGCGCCCTGGATGAGAGTATCAAGCATGTGAAGAAGAGGGTGGCCTTCGGCGCCCCCTTATCCTCATTCCAGTCCATCCAGTTCAAGATCGCCGATATGTTCACCTGGATCCAGGCAGGCAGAAACCTGGTCTACCAGGCAGCCTGGAGGGTTGATAGGGGCAGCATCGATCCCAAGCTCATTGCAGCGGCCAAATCGTTCTGCGGCCAGATGTCGGTGAAATGCTGTGATATGGCCCTTCAGATGCACGGAGGGTATGGGTATCTAGCTGAGTATAAGGTTCAGAGGCTCTTCCGAGACGCCAAGATCACGGAGATCTATGAGGGGACCACTGAGGTTGAAAAGATCATCATGGCTAGAAGTCTCCTTGCATAAAAGCGATGTATGCTCAGTTGCCCGATACCAGGGGATTGAGCACGTAGGTAAAGAAGCAGTGCAATTATGGCGGTACTGCCTCCTTTCAAATAAATGGCTATACATCCAGAAATACAGATGCATGTCGATTCTCTCTGACACGAACGGAATGGGGGCAGAGAAAAGGGAAATGAGTCTCGCTGCACCGGATGCTGTCTATTGGCAGCTCGAAGAGGAGTTTCGCAATACAGCCCTGTACAGGCCCATGAGGCTTAACCGCTACGAGGTAGGCGCTGAGCTCCACTACCAGGTTACGGGGTTCAGCGGGTCAGATGAAGCATGTCTCAAGCTCGTGGTGGAGAGGTTCGTGGGCGGTGGATTTGCAGGGCAGGTTTACCAGGTAAGGGTCCTGGATATCACAGCAGAGGAAGATCCACCAGAGGGGCTTGTAGTCGGCGGGGTGTACGCGATGAAGCTGCTCATTCCTCCCGGCACCTTTTCCCGGATTTTTCGCAACATCATCTACTGGATTGCATTTCAGGGACCTTTTCAGCCTCAGGTAAACCCCGCAGCAGCGATGGCGGGAGCCCTGTGGCAGAAACTTTTAAGGAGGGGGGCTAAGATACGATTCGGTGATGAACGGGCGGTCGTGGATGTGTACGCAACCTTTGTGGACACCAACCTTGGCAGCTGCGGGGAGTTGAGCGAGTGGGTAGAGGGCCGAACCTGGAGATTGGAGGTTGATGATCGCCTTGATTTACTCATGAGGTGGCGAAGGGGCGACCAAATCGATCAAGAGAGGCTCGGTTCCCCGGAATACCGGGCCAAGCGAGAATTTATGGACCGTCTCGTCCGGCTCATGCACGAGATGGGGGCCCATGAGTGCGCGAGACAGTACGAATGGTCCACCTGGAAGAGCCAGCCAAATTGCCTGAAACGGAAAGAAGCGGAGGATTCACCGTACAGGGGGCTGGTGGCGGTGGATTTCAGGGCGGGACTCGCCCTTTTGCCCTTCCTGCCCATGAGCCCCGGGGATTTCAAGCTCATCGGCCAGGGCTTCATGAGGGGAAGTTTAGCCCAGTTTGATCGGGGTGATCTCGAGGCTCTCGAGCACTTCATGGGTGCTCACGAGGATGAGTTTTCCGATATGAACCGCACCTTGGAGTACCTGAGGGAATCAGAGAGGCTCTACCGGGATTCTATTCCCGATATCACGCACCATCACGTTCGGCTTCTCGCGAGCTCGCGGCTGTGGGCAACGGTGCTGGAGGGCGCGGTGACCGGATGGAGGGTCCGTAACCTGATCGATACGTCTTTTGAGGAGAGGCTGCGGAAGAGTAAGGCTTTAACGATTCTCTTCCTGGCAATTGGCATTATACCCTTTTTGGGGGAGATTTTCAGGAAAACCTGGGGTCAGGGGGATTGGAGAAGGCATTACGGGAGCATCCTAGCGAGCAGGAAATACCGCAACCGTGCAGTCCGGGGGAGGGTGATCGAGTTCCTCATAGCCTGGCACCGGTCTGGAAGGATCGATGGAGAGCGTGCCCTCGCAGTGGCAAGGAATCCGTGGAGGGTTTCCTATCATCTCCCGTTCGCACTCCTGCCCGCGAGGATTCATCGATTTTTCACCGACTGGCGATATGCGAGGGAGCGTATCGATTATCTCATTGCCCGGCCGGTGCGGCTCTACTTTAACGCGAAGCAACGTGAGCAATGGCTTCGCGAGATGGTGACAGAGGGAAGGAATAATCAGCTCGTGAGCGATGAGGATTCGGAGGTAATCCTTTCCAAGATCGGTGAGCCCTTTATCCAGAAATACCTCAAATCCCTTGCGGTGCACCTCTGCACCCTACCGGTTACCCAGACTGTCTCCGTGCTCCTGGCGGTTATCTATGTGGCCCTGCACCCCGAGCTTCCGCGGGCGCAGGCATGGGCGATCGGTCTCGGCATCGTCGCACTCTTTCAGGTGGTGCCTGTTTCGCCCGGATCGCTAGTGCGAGGGCTTTACGTACTGAGCCTCGTGATCAGGGAGCGAAACTTCAAGGACTATCATGTCGCGGTATTTCTCGGGTTCTTCAAGTATATCGGATACCTGGCGTTTCCTATCCAGATGGCCTATCGCTACCCGACGCTTGCGAGGTTCATGGCCGTACACTGGGCAACCGAAGCAGTGCATATGGTACCGGTGTTCGGAGAGAGAGGAGCCCTGCTCGAACGCGAAGTGTTCAATCTCTTCTACAACTGGCCCCTGACCATAGGGCGTCGTATGCAGAAGCGGGCTCAGATGCGGACCGGCATAAAACAGCGTTACTGGCACCTGGTATTGTGTGCGGTCGGTGGGGCTGGAATCTTTTCGCTCGCCGATCATGCGTACCTGAACAAAGCCGGGGTGCTTCCCGGGTTGATGGATACTTGGGCGCTTACAGCCATGGTGCCCTTGCTCTGTGGCGCTATGGCAACCCTTGGTGCCGGCGGGGCTCGGCTGTGGAAGCGGGTTGTCGGTGCGGCAATCTGTGGAGGGGCCGTGGCACTGTTCTCTATCGTGTTCTCCGGATGTATGGGATATGGTGAGATGATAGGATTTGGAGAGATTGCGGTACGGTTTGCCTGGCGTGCCTTTGCCTTTATGACCTTAACGTCTCTGGGGGCGATGATCACAGAGCTCCAGCTCCCTGAGCCCCGAGAGAAATGATTTTCTGTAATTCCCCTCTTTTAATCTCGTTTGGGTTTAATTCCCGCGGCTTGCCGCGAGTTGTCATTCCGGCGGACCCCGGATCGGAGTCCGGGGCAGGCGCCGGAATCTAGAAGTCAAACTGGATGCCGGATCAAGCCCGGCATGACGTTGACGACCGATACCCCGCTGCTTGCGGCGGGGTAGTTCATTATGTTGAATTTTCAACACAAATAGAATAATAGGATGACACATAAATGTGCTTATGCGATAATAGCTAATCATGAGAGACTATCGAGAGTTGTGTTGCCGGTAATGACTCACAAACCAGGCGAGAAGAGACTTCAGATTTTATCCTGATTGGTATTGATCGAGAGGGTGAGTGTTTGCTAGAGTAATGAAAAAACTAGTTCAATGAGAGAGGGGAATGCGCTGTGAAAGAGAAACTATCCTATGAGGAACTGGAACAAAGGGTTGAGGAATTGGAGAAGGGAGCCAAGAACCTCAAGAAAAAGGAGAGGGCACTGAAAAAGCAGGCGGAGGAACTGGAGGTTAAGGCCGATAGCATTGAACAATCAAACAAAACGCTGCGGACACTGCTGAAACAGAGGGATGAGGACAGAGACGGGATTGAGGAGAAGGTAGTTGCCAATGTGAGGGAACTGGTGCTGCCTTTTGTTCGAAACCTGAAGGAAAGCGAGCTCAATTCCCAGCAAAAGATCAACATCGATGTGATAGAGAAGAACCTCCTGAGCATTATATCGCCGTTTTCGCGTACCCTATCCACCAAATACCTGAGCCTTACCCCCCAGGAGATCCAGATTGCAGTACTCATAAAGGAGGGTAAGAACAACAAGGAGATAGCAGATGTGATGAATCTGTCGAGGCGTACAATCGAGTCTCATAGAGAGCACATGAGAAGGAAGATGGGCCTCAAGCACAAGCGGGCAAACCTCAGGTCACACCTGCTCGCCCTTGTATAAACCTAAAACCTTCCTTTGCTTTCCGCTCACGATGGACCGGTGCCTTTTGTCTTCAGCAGGGTGATCATAATGGCTTTCTGGGCATGCAGCCTGTTTTCAGCCTGGTCGAACACCACGGATTGAGGGCCGTCTATCACATCGGCGGTCTGCTCGAGGCCGCGTAAGGCCGGCAGGCAATTCATGAAGATCGCGTCAGGCGCTCCAAGGGCCATTTTCTCCGCATCCACCTGAAAGGGCTTGAGGGCCTTCATCCTGGAATCGAGCGTTTCCCGGGCAACATGGTAGCTCATCCAGGAGTCGGTATAGATCACATCAGCTCCTCGGACGGCTTCAAGGGGATCATGGGTCACCATAACGGTTCCCCCCGACAGCGCTCCTTGCTGGACCGCATAACTTACTATCTCGGGGAGCGGACTGAATTCCTTCCCCTCAGGGCAGCCCACGCGTATGTTCATGGACATCTTGGGGCAGCCATAGAGCAGCGAGTGGGTCACGTTGTTTTTTGCATCACCCAGGTAGGCTACGGTGACGCCTTTGAGCGATCCCTTGTGCTCTTCTATGGTGAGCAGGTCAGAGAGTATCTGGCACGGGTGGCTGAAGTCGGTGAGGCCATTGATCACGGGGATCTCGGCGAACCTGGCCATCTCCTCGATCTTCTCGTGTTCAAAAAGCCTGGCCATGATCAGATCCGCATACCGGCTTAATGTCTTGACCGTGTCATGAATAGTCTCCTTGCCTGCCACAAGGGGTGAGGTGGACATGTCGTAGAAGATCGCATTCCCTCCCATCTGGTACATTCCTACCTCAAAGGAGACCCGGGTACGCAGGCTTGGCTTCTCGAAGATCATGACCAGCACCTTGCCCCGCATGAAATCCCGGTACCTCTCGGGGGCCTTTTTGATCTCCTTCGACAGGTCGGCTACCGCCTTGATCTCCTCCCCTGACCAATCCCTTAAGCTTATGAGGTGTCTCGTGTTCCTGCCCATCCTTTAGCTAACAAGATCCTCGTAGTATCTATCGATTTCAACTCCTCGATCGAATATGCTGACCATCAAAGCGGCGCGCACCCACATACCATTCCTCACCTGCCGCCAGTATATGGCTCGCGGGTCGGAGTCTACCTCCACATCTATTTCCTTGCGGCGCGGCAGGGGATGGAGAAGCACGGCATCGGGCTTGAGCATGGCGAGGTGTTTCGCCGTGAAATGGAATCGGCTCGAGTCGATGAACCGGCTCTCATGGGATGCATCCCATTCATCCTGGATGCGCGTCATGTAGATTGCGTCTACCTCAGGAGTGACCCGTTCAAGGTCATCGCATACCTCATACTCCATGCCGGCCTTCTCAATCGCTGCAACGATATCATCGCCGATCTGCAATTCCTTTGGGGCCACGAAGTACTGCGTTACACCGGGATAGAGCATGAGCAGTGTGGCAAGAGACCGGACTGTCCTGCCCCGGCCGAGATCGCCCACGAATGCGATCCTCTTGCCCTCGATACCACCACGGCTCTCAAAGCTCCGCTGCAGGGTGTAGATATCGAGCAGGGCCTGGGTGGGGTGCTGATCTTTACCAGAACCCGCATTCACGAGTGGTACAGGTCTATTGGTGTTGGAGAGCAGCCAGGCGATTCGTTCAGCAAACCCACCTACCGGGTGGCGCATGATGATAAGATCGAAATAAGAGCTGAAGGTCCGTACCGTATCCTCCGGGGATTCGCCCTTGACCTCGCTCGAGGTCGTGGTGTCCCTGACTTCTGCGGGATCTATTCCCAGGATCTGACAGGCCGCGTAGAACGAGAGAAAGGTGCGCGTCGAGGGTTGCACAAAGTACAACATGGCACGTTTCTCCGAGAGAATGTCCTGGAGGAAATGGATGCCGCCCTTTGTCTTTCCGATCAGCCGTATCTTGGTGGCGAGGTCGCAGATCCTCTCAAGCATGGGCCGGTTGAATTGCTGTGCGGCAAGGACATGGTAGGGACGCTCTTCCCTGATGAAATAGGGACCTTTTTGCTCGGGCGTGAGCTTTTGAAAATCATCCCATGAGATCTTCTTTAATGGGTTATCTTGATACATGTCTGCACCTCCTGTTTCTCTTTAATGGTGCGAAGAGTATAAACCGAAGAGAATTGAATCGAGGCCTCCTTTACCTTTGCCAGCACTTTGCCGTCTGCGTAGAAAGCGGCTGGCATGAAGAGAAGGGTTGTCGAGGAAACATAAGCATAAGGTAAAATGAGGGTCTTGTCAAAAGAAAAGACAATGCTCCCTGGAATTCCGATATAAGGATTGAAAAAAATGTAAAATTTTTTCAAAAAAATCGCATCCTGCTGATTTTCCTTCCCTTGTTCACGTTGTTACGAGAAGGTGCCTGAAAGCGCACAGGCGGCATGGCAGCAC
>Ga0315549_1003637_pt1 | contig 13593 bp, 13 predicted proteins | sample SalMarSW160200MG_FD_203101 | JGI IMG/M metagenome (GOLD analysis project Ga0315549, IMG submission 203101) | Salt marsh sediment microbial communities from the Plum Island Ecosystem LTER, Massachusetts, United States - Salt Marsh Sediment SW1601-200 ... | reverse complement strand
TAGGACATAGCAATCAGCTCCTGCATTGCCGGACATCCTCTACCATAGGCGTTTTGATTTTTTTACGTGTTTTTTATAATTTAAGTATCTAACTGAACTATCGTAATCTGAGATATTTGTTTTCTTCGAGAAATCAAATTGGGGGATGCTATGAGCAGAAGACAAACCAAAAAGAAAATGAGACAGCTAAAAGAGCAGCTGCAAGCTACCAATAGAGCAAGTGATTTTCGTCTTCTTGAGTTGACTCTTGTTATGGTAACCCTTGCCGTAATTGCTGCTATCGTATATGGCCGAATCCAGCTGTGGTAGCTTAACCTGCCCTTTTTCTATTGACAGAATTTTTTGAAAATCAGAATAATCGTTTAAACCCTGCTTGTATAAATTTATAGTGGCCGGTTCACCGGAAATACAGCCTTAGCAATACCTCATATAGATTTGAGCCAAAATACGGCTTTCTCAGAAAACTCGCCGGAATGTCTCAATTTTTCTAAAAAGCACATATTTTTCCCTTGACGGGTTATCTACAACATTTTACCATAATGTTATAGTTTAGTGTTGACGAACAAAATTGCGTTTTGTCCCGTATTTTCTTTTGTTGTCATAACTTACTTTGAATAGGGACGCGTAAATAGGCAAAAGGATTGTAAGTCCTTTTACCAATGGCAGTTAAGTCGCAAAGATACTTTAAGCGCCTGTTGCAGATAAGGAAACTAAAAAAGTAACTTTTCACCTTGAAGCGGCGCTGTGAAGTGAATTTAGCGTGAAACGGAATCTGTTGAACAAAAGCATTTGTTTACCAATATAAGAGAGGATTGGTATTGAGCATAAAATCAGCTAATTTCGTTAGAAAAACAAACATATTAAGGCCAAAATGCCCCAATTACAGGCGGTTTTGGCCTCGGAACGCTGATTACGCCCTACCAAAACGGATGACGTAATTCACAGCCATTTAGATACAACTATTTCGTATCTTTGGCACTTTCCTGCCGGAAAATCCCATAGTTTGTCTTCATTGAGCGATTGTGTACTAACGCTATGGTAAGCACTAAGGAAAGGTAGGAATTATGAACGCCGTACTAATGCAAATTCAGCTTCCGGATATCCTCGCCACGATTGTTGCCTTTATTCTGGGAATTTGTCTTACTGCCGTTATCCAACAGATAATTTCAAGAACAAAAGCAAAAACCTTTGAGCGGGACCTGCAGCGACAAATCGAAGGGGCCAAAAGGGAAGCGGAAAACATAATCAAGTCCGCACAAATTGAAGCCGCTGCTGAAACTATTAAGAAAAAGGAGAAATTTACTACCGAGGTCAATCAAATTCGTTCAACGCTGCACGAAACCGAAATGAGATTAACCAAACGAGAGGATGCCATTGACCGTCAGGTCGAAACGCTCCAACAGAGGGAAAAGGGACTAAAACAGCAGGAACAGGAACTCGATAGAAAATTGCACAATGTTGACCTCAAGGAAAAACAGCTCTCTGCCTTGATGGTACAACAAAAAAATCAATTGCTCAAAATCACAGCAATGGACATCGAAGAGGCCAAGCAACTACTCTTAAAACGCCTTGAAGATGAATGTGAGCACGAGATGTCGGTTGTAATCCAGCGCAAGGCCGAAGAAGCCATCGAAACAGCCAACGAAAAAAGCCGGGAAATAATCAGCACCGCCATTCAGCGCTATGCTGCCGAGCAAACCTGCGAAGTGGCCATCTCTACCGTAGAGATACCAAGTGACGATATGAAAGGCCGAGTTATCGGCAGAGAAGGCCGCAATATCCGTGCATTTGAAAAAGCTACAGGAGTAGACGTTATTGTCGATGACACTCCCGGAATGATTGTTGTAAGCGGATTTAATCCCGTCAGGCGTGAGGTCGCTCGGCTCTCTATGGAACGCCTTATCCAGGATGGACGAATACATCCATCTCGAATCGAGGAGCTTGTCACCCAGACCAAAAAAGATGTCAACCAAAAGCTCCTGCAAATCGGTAAAGATGCTGCTGTCGAAACCAACATTAGAGGGTTAAGTAACAAGGTGCTCAGTATGCTCGGTGCATTAAGCTATAGAACAAGTTACGGCCAAAATGTACTTCGCCACAGCATTGAAGTTGCTTTTCTGGCACAGGTTATGGCCGATGAGCTTGGGCTGGACGGCTCTATAGCAAGGCGAGCAGGACTGCTGCACGATATTGGCAAAGCCATTGACCACGATGTTGAAGGCAACCACCCAACTATAGGAGCAAATTATCTCAAGCGTTTCAACGAATCACCCATTGTTCTAAATGCCGTTGCAGGCCATCACGGCGATGTACAAGCAGATAATCCTTATACACCACTGGTAGCTTCTGCCGATGCAATTAGCGCCTCTCGACCCGGTGCAAGAAGAGAGACGCTCGAAAGGTATATCAAACGGCTGGAAAAGCTCGAGGAAATCGCCAACAGCTTCAAGGGAGTTGAAAACGCATACGCAATACAGGCAGGAAGAGAAATCCGTGTCATCGTCGATGCAGATAAAGTTGAGGACGAGTCAGCTATGAAGATTGCGCGGGACATTGCCAAAAAGATAGAAGATGAGATGACCTATCCCGGCGAAATCCAGGTAACACTGCTGCGTGAGGTCCGCTGCATCGAATACGCAAAGTAGCAAAAATACGACATACGAATTATGAAATTAAACGTTCTTTGTATCGGTGACATAGTGGGTCGGCCCGGCAGACGGATTGTCGCAGAGAAGCTAAAGCCATTGATTGAAGAGTTAGATATCGATTGTGTAATAGCCAATGCCGAAAATGCAGCCGGCGGCTCCGGCCTAACGCCACAAATCTACACCAAATTACTGCGCTATGGTGTGCATCTGATTACATTGGGCGACCATACTTACCGCAAAAAGGGTATAATTGAGACGCTGGAAAAAAGCGACAATATCGCCCGGCCTGCAAATTTTTCCGAACAAGCTGCCGGCAGTGGTGTTGCACTTTATAAAACCGGAAAAGGACCAACCGTTGGAGTAGTCGCTTTAATAGGCCGTCTTTTTATGAAGCCGACTGATTGCCCTTATAACGCTATTGATAAAATCCTGCCGCAGCTTCAACAGAAAGCAGATATCATAATCGTTGACTTCCACGCAGAAGCCACAAGTGAAAAAATCGCAATGGGTTATCATCTCGACGGCAGGGTCAGCTTGTGTTTTGGTACGCATACCCACGTTGTAACCGCTGATGAAAGAATCCTGCCCAAAGGCACCGCATATATTACCGATATTGGCATGACAGGGGCGTACGATTCGGTACTCGGACGAGGCATCGAGAGCGTCTTAAAGTCATTTAGAACACAGATGCCGTTCCCGTTCGAGATAGCAACCGGCAATGTGAAAATGGGCACTATCATGGTCACTATCGACAGCAATACAAAAAAGGCCGAGCATATCGAACGAATCCAGATTGAAGCCGAGACCGAAGAACCAAAAAGTTACGATAGTGACGACGGCAAGCCGGAATACTTCAATAACAATTTCTGATTTTGTATTGCATTCCTTCGCTCAAGAACAAGCGTGTGTGCCGTATTCCAGCCCAGATACTCACTCGCTATCAGCCGCTAACAAATCCACAAGGCCGTAAACAGCAAATCCAAACACTGCCGCCAACACCACAAAGAATTGCCGCTCTCTGCTGATAACCCCTATAATTTCCGGGGCTTTATTAATCAAAGCTCGCCCCTGATTTACAAAACCATTACCAAACATTTGGAGCAATGTTGTGACATAACTCGAAAAAACCACCATTACAAGAATGCAGACACTACCCAACACGATACTGCCTGTCAGCGCAAGTCTTTCCTGTAGAACCACCCTCGCCAAAACCTTTTGCTGCTCGGCCTCTTTTATCCGTCTCAACACTCCCTCGGTAAAATCAGCCGGGACCGGCTCCGAATGTCTCTGTACAGCTCGCTCCAATACCTCGTCAAAATTGTCTTGATTAAATCTATCTATCAGCATCATAGTCCTGCCCAAAAGTTGTAGTTAAAATTTGCCTCAATTTCTCTCGTCCTCTAAATAAATATGTCTTAACCGTATTTTTCCTCGTTCGCATTATCTTTGCAATATCCGCAACACTTTTTTCTTCTCGATAGTACAATATAATTGCCATAGCCCAAAGTCTCGGCAACTGCTCGACCGCTTCCCAAACAATTTTTTCTACTTCTTTGCCTTGTATTGCCGCCAATGGCCCTTGTTCTTTGCTACTGGCGACCTGTTTTTCCGGTTCAGCTTCAAGTTGCCGCCATTTTCGGCTTTTCCGCAGGTAATTTACTGCCTGACGATACGCTATACTCCAAATCCAGGTGCTCAACTGTGCCCTGCCGCTGTACCGCTTCAATCCTTTGTATGCCGCCAAAAAAGTCTCGCTCGCCACGTCCTCAACCTCGTCTTCTCTCAGGCCTAATCGCCTGCAGCACAAAAAAACCGTCTCTTTGTACTTATCAATGAACTCGGCAAACGCCTGGTGGTCTCCGCTGCGAAGCAGCCGTAACCACCTGTCATTTTGCCCCTTTTGCCATATCCTAACCGACAAAAAAACTCCTTTTAGTATTAGTCGCAGACCGGCCTTAAAAAGTTTCAGATTTTTTTTGAAACCAATTGTACAAAACCTACGACTAACTTACAAAAAGCAAAAACACTGGAAAAATGAAAATAATTGCAGGATATTGAGAAATGAGAACGAACCACTATCTAAAACCAGCTTTAACACACAATGGCTCCATAAGGACAGACTTACCACTTATAGTAAGCCCAAAAACAAAAAGGAAAAAACTTATGGAAACAGTAATTCCAGGGCAGCTTCTTTGCGTGGGTGAAGTCTATATTAAAACACAAAATGATTTAATACGGATAAAATAATCAAATATGCAACTGCAATATAAGGAGAAAAAAATGAAACAAAACTATTTTGCAAAAACTTTGTCAGGCTCTTTGCTATGTTTTGTAATCGTTATGGCAGGTTGCTGCATTAATACAGGATGCCTGCCCCGGGCCAAATGTGAACGGAAAGTTCAGTTATCCGCTCCTTTGCAGCCAGGTTCAACCTTCGCAGCCGTAACACACAACGGCTCAATTACGACTGAGGGCGCTGACGTAGCTGACTGCAACCTTACGGCCACGATTATCGCTCGTGCATCAACCGAAGAGGACGCCAAAAAACTCGCAGAAGAAGTAAAGATAAAGCTCGAACCATCCGGCAGCAAACTCACGGTAAGAATTGAAAAGCCCGACAATAAGATGAACCGCTCCGTCAGCGTTAGTCTCGATGTAATTGTCCCGAACGAAACTAACCTGGAGCTTACCACGCACAACGGAGCCATTAAAATTACCAATATCACCGGTAATATCAACGGTACAACACACAATGGCAAAGTTGTCGCTGAGAAGACTTGCGGCACTACCAAACTTAAAACGCATAATGGCTCAGTCGTTTGTGAAGAAACTTCAGGCGATACACAACTCAGAACGCACAATGGTAGTGTGAAGCTGCATTATTGTGAAGCAGCACCCGCTACCTGCAACATATCGGCAGTTACCCATAATGGCGGCATAGACTTCACCGCTCCGCCGAATTTGTCTGCCGAAGTTGATATTTCGACCCACAACGGCTCAATAAAAACAGATATACCAATAACACATATCGGAGAGGTGAGTAAAAGGAAACTTACAGGGACAATCGGTACAGGTGAAGGCATACTTCACCTCGAGACCCACAACGGCTCAATAAAAATAAAATAACTAAGATAACTTTAATCAAACACAGATTTGAAAGGAGAAAAAAATGGACTTTGAAGAAATACTTATAGTACTGATAGTATTCACGGCGTTAACCGCATCTATAGTCACTATCAGCCTGGCAATCTATTTTGCGAAAAGACTTAAGCATAAGCAGATTATAGCAGCCATTGAAAAGGGGACACCTCTATCAGAATTAAGACCACCCAAACCGGCTGGGACACTCTGGATAAGGAGCCTCACCTTTGGTATTGCTATGATTATCATAGGATTGGCATACGTAATAGTAGGACCAGGTCCGAAGGGTCCGATGCTGTTTGTGGCTTTTATTCTCTTCGCTATAGGTATTGCATTGCTGATTCGCGGCCTGCTATACCGAAAATATCAGCCGCAAACTCAAACCTCGGATAAAACAATACAGCAGTAAATAACAACATGTAAAGCCACAGTTTTAAATAGAAATGCTTTATTGAACCCGTCCTTGAGCGAAGCTAAAAGTCCGGAAAGACAGGAAATCACATTTCACAAGACTTGGTCGCAGACCTTTTGCTTCACTGTTTATTATTTATAGTTGTGTTCGGCTTTAGGTGCTGCTGGGCCCAGATAGCAAGGGCAGAGCCAGCCAGCAAAATAACTCCAAAAAACCACTGATGTCCGTTTAAAAACTCTCCAAACAACACACTGGAAATCGCAAAGACGGTAAACGGCTGTGATAAAATCACAAGAGACGGAATGGTTACTCCGATGCGTTTTATCACTTCATAGTACAGAACATGACCAAGCCCTATCGCTGTTACACCTGATACGATAACGCAGGTCCACGGCCAAGCGCCCATTTCAAGACAATCTCGTGGTCTTCCAAAAATCATCGCCAGCAGAAAAAGCCCTAAAACAGTATAAATACTGATTACTGAAAATCCGGCGCGAGAATCAATATCCTTAAAAGAAATTTTTGCTAAAATCGTATATGTCGCCCACATAATAGATGTACTCAAAGCAATAAATACGCCGATTATGGTCTTAGTCGTGGCGAAATCCTCCTTAAATACCAATACTCCAATCACTCCAATAACCGAAAGAGCCATACCAAGCCAGAAACGGTTGCTTTTCAGCAGCGGCCTTTCGTCGACAAAGAATATAAACGAGAATACAGCTATCCAGATAACAGAAGTTTTCGTCAACAAAACCAAAAAAGCAGGCTCAATGTAGTAAAAACCTGCAGCCCACAAACTCTGCATAGCAATATTTGGCACAGCAGGTAAAAGGGCCTTTCGCCAGATACTTTTGTTAACTCGCTTTTTCTTAATAAGAAATACAAGAAAAGGCAGCCAGAACAAACAAGCAGCCAAGTAACGCAGAAAATTCTGTGTCCACAAATCCAGATGGCCAGTAAGAATTTTTATGAAATTTGGCCCAATCGACCAGAAAAGCAGTGTACCAATGCAGGCAACTGTAGCTAACACATCAAATTTTCGAACGTTTGCTCCATTCAACTTTCTAAATTCTCCAAACCCTAAAAATAGGCGGTCATAAAGTGTGACCGCCTATCGCGTAGTTCCAACTTACTCAAAAAACACCATTGCCGTCAAACCAAAAATCTAAAAGGTATTATCGAGAAAATGGGGCGTGGGCTATTTTGTTGGCTATTGTAGTTATTGAGCTATAGCCAGAGTGCTGAGGAAGAAATTTCCATTTCCATCAGCTCCTCAAGAGACATCTCAAATAAATCCACTTTGTTGTCGATTTCCTGCATATTTGCACCACCAGCAGGCCATTGGGCATCATAAATCCGAGTTGAAGGGATTAATAACTTGTCCGTTTTTAGAGATTGCGCCGATGCGATGATTACTTCCACCTCCATCAATTCCTCAAGAGACATTTCAAATAAATCTTTGGGCTTGTTTAGCCGCTGCATACATGATTGTATATTCAATAAGAACGCCAGCGAGAGCATCAAAACAAATACTCGTGTAAAAGCGTATTTCTGAGTGGACATAAGGGCTTGCCCTTAAATTAAAGCGATATATTACCCTGTCCTTGACTTCTGCCCCCAAAAGACAGAACTGCCGCCTTTTTAATATCGGTAAAGGTAAGCTAACGCTTGTTTTAGATTAAAGCCCGAATACAAAGTTCATGGAACACGGCAGCACCTGAAAACTATAAGTTCTTGCTCTCGAAGAGCTTATAAGATTTGCCTTTTATGTCTGCCTTCGAATTTAGGACAAGAGCGTCCCGCTTATAGGGCTTAACATTTGCTATAATGCTGAATAATAAACAGCACAAAGCGGTCATTGAAAAAATGGATTGTAGGCTTTTTCCCGTGCTATTGTCGTTGTCGGACCGTGGCCGGGGTAAACGACGGTGTTATCAGGCAGGGTAAAAAGCTTTTCCCTTATGCCATTGACCAACTGGCCCATATTGCCGTCCGGAAAGTCCGTTCGCCCTATCGAATCTGCAAACAATGCATCATTTGTAAACACAATTCCTTCATCTTTTGAATACAAACATATACCGCCTGGCGTATGGCCGGGAGTATGAAGCACCTCCAGCTCAATGCCGGCTTCCTCAATTACACCTTTGTCCTCGACAACCAAATCAGCCGGCTCAGTGCTGAAGGCCGCCCCTGTCATAGCGGAAAGATTGCTTTGGGCCTCTGTGAGCATTCCGGCATCGAGTTTTTGGATGTAAACCTTCATCTTAGGAAACTCAGTACGCAGTACAGCAACGCCCGCAATGTGGTCTATGTGGCCGTGAGTTAGAATAATCGCAACCGGGTTTAATTTTTTTTGACGTAGAAAATCTATTAACCTGCCTGGCTCCAGGCCCACATCGATAATCAGACAGTCCTTAGCTGTTTCGCCTTCGCAAAGAATATAGCAGTTGGTTTCATACGCACCCAAAATAAAAGTGTCGATTTTCATCTCCTTTTGTCCCTTAAAAAGAGGTAAAGCTAACAGAAATAACGCTTTCGGTCAATAGTATTTCAGCTTGACCTAAATGTCCTGGTTTGTTAAGGTATTCAGGATTTAATCAATAGTGGAAAATTAAAAAATGAAGAGCTTTAAACGAGTATTTAAATATATCTGGCCTCAATGGCCGAGGATTATCTTTGTCGTCATCAGCGCGATTATCGTCTCCTCGCTTCTATCACTGAGTTTTATGACGGTCATACCGCTTTTAAAGGTGATGATGGGCGAGGAAGGTCTGCACGGATGGGTGGAAAGGGAAATCAGCAAACAGCGATACGGCATGACTTTCTACGTACCGGAAAAAATAGATTTCATTGAAACTAATATTGCCTATGTTCTGCTGGTAACAGACACTAAGGACGACAGCCTCGCTCAAAAAGCAGAACTGCAAAAACTTGACAAAATTATTGGCGTCTCCACAAACACAGGCAACCTTTTAGTACAACAAAAAGAAGACAAAATCCCCTGTGCCGAACTGCTTGAAGCACTTGCAACCGCTCCGGCCCAGACCAAGCTTACAATTCAAATACTCAGGGACAATAAAGAAGGTATTGCCGAGATTAAAACTTTAACATTCAACGCAGGCCCGAAGCCATTTTATGTGGACTATTTAGAAAAGTGGTTGAGTTTTCTGCCGAGAAAACAAACAAAGGAAAATAAAGCTAAAGCGGTTATCTTCATTATTCTGGCTATGGGAGTGGTCACGATAATTCGCTGCCTGGCAAAGTTCTATCAGGACTATATAGCCCAGAAAGTTGTGCGTATCGGAATAAATCATTTACGAGAAGATGCCTTTGGACATGTAATAGACATGCCTATCGGGTTTTTTGCAAGCGAGCCCCCAAGCGATACTGTCAGCAGAATCGTACGTGATACCAACGTGATGGGTAAGGCCATTAAAATGATGCTTGGAAAAGCCCTGCGAGAACCGCTAAACGCGCTTTTTTTGTTAGCAGGAGCAATGTGGCTAAATTGGCAGCTTACGCTGATTTTCCTGTGCGGCGCACCTTTTGTGCTGTGGCTGGTGATTGGATTTGGCAAAAAAATGAAAAGAGCTACCAAAAAATCACTAATGGCCAGCTCACAAATGCTGGCAAAGCTCCAGGAAACTATGGCAGGACTCAAAGTCGTCAAAGTCTATAACCGCCATGAGTATGAACGAAATAGTTTCAAGACTATAAACAACAGATTGTTAAAACAACTGCTGAAAATATCGAAGGTCGATGCCGCTACTATGCCGACAATGGAGGTGCTTGGAATGGCAGCAGGCTCGGTTGCACTTGTTTTCGGGGCATACTGGGTCACCGGGGGACAAATGGATGGCAGCAAGTTTTTGGGATTGTTGATTTTGTTGGGCTGTGTCGCTGAGTCGGCGAGAAAGAGTTCCGATATCTGGAATATGCTGCAGGAGGCAAATGCCGCCGCGGAAAGAATCTTTGCTGTTATAGATGAGCCAGTCGAGTTTGAAAAAGCCGATGCGACCGAGCTACCTCCGTTAAAGGAAAAAATAGAATTCAGGGATGTTGTCTTTATCTATCCAGGCAGCAACAGGCCGGTACTAAAGGGAATAAATCTTACGGTGCAGGCAGGGTATAACGTTGCTATCGTTGGGCCCAACGGCTCAGGTAAAACTACTCTGGCAAACTTACTCCCGAGATTTTACAACCCCGATAGCGGACAGGTTCTTATAGACGATACAGACATTCGCAATGTAACACTGTTCAGCTTGCGAAACCAGATTAGTATGGTCACGCAAAATGTAGTATCATTCAATGATACTATAGCCGCAAATATCGCATACGGTAAATCTGACGCAACCGAAAAAGAAATAATTGCTGCAGCTAAGCGTGCCTTTGCCCATGAATTTATCGAGCCGCTGCCGAACGGCTATGATACCGTTATCGGTGAGCAGGGTGTGGGTCTCAGCGGCGGCCAGCTGCAGAGAATTGTTATTGCAAGGGCAATCTTGAAAAATCCGGCAATACTTATATTCGATGAGGCAACAAGCCAAGTTGACGCCGATAGTGAAGCCAAGATTCATAAGGCCATCGAGGAAATTATGCACGAAAGAACCAGCTTTATAATCGCTCACAGATTCAGTACCATTATTACCGCAGATGTGATAGTCGTAATGGATGACGGCCAAATTATTGCTCAGGGCCAGCACAATGGGCTGATACAGACCTGCTCATTATATCAAAGTTTATATGAAACACAACTGGTAAAAGCATAATTTAGAAGCGACTTTAATGAATCGCTACCAGAGTGTCTAAACACGGGATATCCCGAAGTTAGGTCAAAGCTACTGCCTCTTTGTAAATTTTTTGTATGGTTGTATCTAAATTTCGTACTTTGACTTACAGTAAATTGCTCAACTTGCCGATTAAAATTTAGGTGATTTAAGACTAATATCATTGTATCTCTTGATTTTCGGAACTGAAATTATGGCTAATCTGTCACGGCAACAAAAAGCACACGAACTTTTTAAGAGATATAAAGGCAACCCAATACTAACGCCGGAAATCTGGCCTTATCCGACAAATGCCGTCTTTAATCCCGCTGCAGCCAAGCTAAATACTGAAACGCTGCTGCTGGTTCGGGTCGAGGATATGCGAGGTTTTTCACATCTGACCGTTGCACGCAGCGCAGACGGTTTCACAAACTGGGAAATTGACCCTGAACCAACTCTCGAAGCCGACCAAAGTTCTCAGGAGGAAAGGTGGGGTCTGGAAGACCCAAGAATTATCTGGCTTGAAGAACAAAAGCAATTTGCAATTACGTATGTCTCCTTCAGCGAAGGTGGCCCTGTTGTTTCGCTGGCGATTACAAAAAATTTCAAAACCTTTGCACGCCTCGGCGCCCTCTTACCGCCGGAGGATAAAGATGCCTGTCTGTTCCCCCGCAGATTCAGGGGACGATTTGCACTGATTCATCGTCCTATAGTTCGAGGAGAGGCACATATCTGGCTCAGCTTTTCGCCCGACCTTAAGCATTGGGGTGACCATAGACTGTTAATTAGGTCAAGGTCTGCCTACTGGGACTGCCATAGAGTCGGCCTTGCCTGTCAGCCTGTAGAAACGCCACAGGGCTGGATGATATTTTATCACGGAGTACGAATTACCTCAGCGGGTGGTATATACCGCCTCGGACTTGCACTTTTGGATTTGGAGGAACCGTGGAAAGTCCTGCGGCGAAGCGATGAATGGGTCCTGGGGCCGCGAGCAACATACGAACGAATTGGTGATGTAGGTGATGTAATATTCCCCAGCGGTGCTATCGTTCAAAAAGAAACCGACCAGCTCAATCTCTATTACGGTGCGGCTGACAGTACAGTCGCCGTCGCAACAGCTAAATTAAGCGATTGCATAGACTATATTATGTCCTGCCCAGAAGCAGAAGGATAATTGCCAACAATCCCAGTACCATAATTTAACCCTCACGAACGTTTTCGCAGCAACACCGGGCCGCCAAGTGTAAGCAGGAAAACCGTCGCCGGCTCAGGAACATTCGTAGCACCGTATGCGCTTGTATTGTCATTGTAAAATTTTGCCGCTGCATACGAAATGATATATCCACCCTGTGGCGAGCTTAAGGTTACAAAGTCGCTTTCAACAAATGACCCGGCACCACTAACCTGAAAGACGAAGCTGACGGTTTGACCCGGATTAACAACCGGCGGGTGAATACCTCTGCCGCCTTTAAGAGATACATCAAAACGACCGAATCCACCAACGATAAAACCGTCCTTTGAAAAACCTAAATCCCATCCCTCGGTTGCAGAACTTTCAGACGCATAAACATCGGTCAAAGTCAATCCCTCTACGTTGTCAGTAACATTGAAGTATATCCTGTTCATCTTAAACGCAGGGTCACCTTCGTTTTCAGGTGTCAGGTTGCTTACACTAAGCGTCAGCGTATTATCCACCACTGAAAAATTTATTTCAGCATCAAGATACTCAGCCAGGTAAGGCTGGTTCTCGTCTTCCGAGCAGTGGTCACTAAGTCTCAGGACCGTGCCTTCAACCGGTGATACGCATATTGCAAAAATAACGACTAAAACTGTAATAGATGAAGTGACTAACTTTTTCATCACTACCCCCCTTCCTACATAAACCAATTTAGTTAATGTACAACTATTAAAAACCTAAACATTAGCTTTTTTGGAACAATGTAAGATAAACTTTGCTGCCCCCATATCGAGTTTGATTATTATAGCAGAAGTATTTCTTTAAGTCAAGAACAATCCCGCAACAGAAACCAATATAGCTGCATAACTTGTCCGAACGTCTTATTTGAAAAGACACATATCTAATCGTTTGCTTGTTTTGAATATTTTTACCGGACCACAAGTAAAAATAAATGCCGGCTATGTCATCGTTTTTTAGGTTGTCTGTATCGTTTTATTTCTAAAGTAGTTGGACCATTTCTTTTAACATGATTCGATAATTTTCATGCTAAGTCCTCTTTCTTTCCCTTCGCAAGATAGCATGGATTTGGGGCATTTGGCCTGAGCAAGCAGGATTCTTTTCGTATTTTACCTTTAAGGAAATTTAATATTATTTTTGCCAAATTAACATGGTCGCCATCTTCGTGATTACCTGTTTTAACATAGGTGTGCATAAAAAAGCCAGATTCTAATTACTACAGAATCTGGCTTCGGAGGAGGGTGATGAAAAGCTATAATTGCGCCCAAATACTCCGTTTTACAAATTCTACTATATTATATATATTATCGAAAATAAAGCGAATATTTCTTTAAAGGAAACAAACAAAATCACAAAAAATAAAGTATAATTTAACTTAAGAAAAATCAAGTATTTAATTACAAAATTTTTAAAATTTTTCTACTTTTT
>Ga0315549_1003636_pt1 | contig 13593 bp, 11 predicted proteins | sample SalMarSW160200MG_FD_203101 | JGI IMG/M metagenome (GOLD analysis project Ga0315549, IMG submission 203101) | Salt marsh sediment microbial communities from the Plum Island Ecosystem LTER, Massachusetts, United States - Salt Marsh Sediment SW1601-200 ... | reverse complement strand
CCCCCATAAAAAGAAATTAATAGAAGTATCACCTCTATTGGGCGGGAAGAAAAATAAACGCTAAAAGGGTGGTGTCCCCCTCCGGCAGCGGGCTTTGACCTTAATGATTACCCAAAATTGGACGAAATGAGTACACAAAATTAGCGTAATCGGGGATTGTAATTTACCTGGGGTTAGTACTAAAATACTATAGCTAGATAGCCCGAATGGGTCATAAAAGTGTTTTAGGCAGTCGGCTGGGGATGCCCGATTTTCCGTGCATCTTAAAGCTGTACTTACCGTTTGGAGTGCGAGTTAGATGGCTAAGAATGATATAGATAAGTGGGAAACGGAAGAGCCGGGGAAGCTTGTTGACGAGTTTAAGCAGAGGCTGACCCGGGCTTTCGAAAAGGAAAGAGAGCGCCTCACCGGGGTGGCCAAGCAGCGGTCGGCGGAAATTATCCTCGACGCTCGTGAAGAGGCGGCTCAGATTATCGAAGACGCCATCCAACAGGGAGAGAAGGAGGCCGAAGAGAAATCGGTTACCATCATCACTGAAGCCGATGTCAAGTCAAAGGACATTAAGGAGGCTGCCCAAAAAGAAGCCCAGGAGCAAGCCGCCAGCTACATGGTGGAGATGAAGCAGAAAGCCGACCTCATCGTGGCTGAACTGAGGGAGAGTGCCCGGGAGGTGGCGGAAAAGCAGTCGGAGGCGGCTATAGCCAAGGCTAAGGAAGAGGCGGCGCGGCTCATCAACGAAGCTGAGGACGAGGCTCGGAGACGGGCGCAGGAGGAGACCAAGCGGGAGGCGGAATATATTATTGCCGAAGCCAGGCAGGAAGCCTCGGTAATCGTGTCCCGGGCGGAGCAGGAAGCGGCGGAAAAGGCGGCGGCAATGGTTGCCGAAGCCGAAAGGCAGGCTCAGAAAATCACCGCCGAAGCGATTGATGGGGCTCAGGAGGCGGCTAAGCTGGAGACGGACAACATAGTTGGACGGGGTCGGGAAGAGGCGGCTCAGATTATCGAAGAAGCCAGGGAGCAGGCCCGGAAGGACGCTGAGGGGAGGGCGGCCCGGATAATCACTGAGGCCGAAGAGAAGTCGGAGCAGATTAACCGGGAGGCTACGGAGAGGGGGCAGAAGCGGATAGAAGCGGAGACAGACCGGGTCGTCAAAGAGGTAAAATCAAAGGCGGAATGGGAGGCGGCTCAGACTATAGCCGAAGCCAAGCAGCGGGCGGCGCAGATTATGGCCGAAGCCAACGACTGGCTGCACGCCGAGGTTGGTAACCAAGCCAAGAAGGAAGCCCGGGAAAAGGCTAAGAAAGAAGCTGATTCTATCATCGCCGAAGCCAGGGAGAAGGCGACCGGCGTTATTTCCAAGGCACAGCAGGATGCCGGCAGCAAGGCGGAAAAGATAATGGCAAGTGCCAGAAAGGAAGCGGCCAAGGAATCGGAAAAAATTGTCAAGGAAGCCAGTGAGCAGTCCGATAAAGAAGCCGAAGAAAGAGCGGAAAGGATAATCGCCCAGGCAAGGCAGAAATCGGAGCAGATTACCCAGGAAGCTACTGAACGGGGACGGCGGCGGATAGAGGCGGAATCATCCCGGATTACCGCCGAGGCCAGGTCGAGGGCGGAATGGGAGGCGGCGCGAATTATCGCCGAAGCCAAGCAGCGGGCGGTGCGCATTATCACCGAAGCCAGCGACTGGCTGGAATCGGAGGTAAAGACACCTACCCGGAGCCTTTCGGAACCCGGCCCCACCTATAAGAAGGCGGAAGCCGAAGCGGAAGCTGAAAGTGAAGCCGAAGGCGATATCGGCGACGGCTTATATCAGGGGATGCTGGAGCTGGAGATAGTATCGGTAGACCCCAAGCAGGTACCCGATTTCGTCTCACACCTGCAGCAGGTCCCCGACCTGCAGGTGGTATCCTTCAAGGGCTCGTCCAGCGGCGAAAGCATGGTGGTGGTGGTGGTCAATCGCCCCCTGCCCCTGCCGGCAATTCTCCGGGAGATACCCTCGGTGGAATCGGCAATCGGCAACGGGGGCAAGATTCAGGTAACCCTCAGGTAATTTCAAAGCGGTATTTTACCCCCCCGTTTTTAAAGTATTGTATTTTTCCCATACCCTCCCACCCAAAAGGCTGCGCTTTTAGCACTTTCTTCCCCCGCCCTTAAAATGAAGAAGGGGGCTTTCGCCCCCCCCCGAAAACTAATTACTCGATATCATATGGAGAAATCGTTGGAGGAGAAGTAGTCGTTGGGGGAGGAGGGGCACAGCTTAATTCATGCCATATCCGTTCATACCAGCTTAACTTTTGCCTTGGCCGTTCCTCCCAGCCATAGTATTGCTTGTCACTGGTAATACTAATTCTTATAATGGCGTTTATTGTAATAGCCCCGGGGAATTTCGGATGATCTCCACGTACCTTAATCTCCCAATCGCCTTCCTCTGGGAATTTAATAGTGGCGGAAAACTCCACTGAATCATCTTTCTTTAAATCGCCTACCCATCTCAAATCACCGTCTGCTAGAATACCGTCTTGTGGCACCTCGTAACTTTTATTATGCTCCTCTACTCTTTTCCAGAAGCTAACTCTAGCTGAGTAGTCCGGGTAGTCAATGATGGAACTTATACGGCAGGTCAATAAAACTTCCTCTCCTACACTTGGTAGTTTGGATATATCAAGTTCCAGAAGCACGGGCTCGTTCTCGGTCGGCGTTATCCCAACGCTACCTCGTCCATATGGGAAATAGGAAAGGTAGCCAAAGGGGCCAGATTCGAATTCAGAAGTATTCATTAACACAGCGGTATCCTCGGTAACAAGAACCCTTATTTCCTTCTCAAGCTGGTTTTGGTAAGTTTTCAAGCCTTCACTGAAGAAGTATCCCGTGATTACCCATACCCCCTCCCTGGGAAGCTGTATGGTCGCGGTCAGTTCAGGAAGACCTTCTTCGAAGATGTTTCCTTCCCATGAAAGTTCACCGCTGACCATGACCTCATCCAGTGGTATTGGGTTACCATATTTTGCCTGGGAATAGCTGCCTTTAATGTCGGCATAGGAAAACTCCACCCATGCCCGGGCGTTCTCCATATCTTCGAAGTTTGAAAAAGAACTGACTTTGGCAATTATGAATGTTAGTTCGGCTGTCTCACCCAGTTTGGGTAACGGGGATAATGATAGGTCAATCAGATCAGGTGCCGGCGTATACGGAAACAACGTCGTATCTGGAATATCGGTCTCTGTGCCATCACAACCCGGTATAGCCAGCAGGGTAATGGCAAGGACTAATAATAATGGGAATATCTTTCTAAAACCCATTTTCCCTTATATAACGTGTAAAGTGTAAAAATGATAGTGCCATTCTACTAATTCGTCAATACCCACCCCCCAAAAAAGAAACTGTATAGAAGTATCACTTCTGTAGGGTGGGAGGGTGGGAAGTAAAACGCACTCTAAAAAACAGCAAGTACCCCCGTTTTATAGCTTTTCCCGCCCGCCGCCCTTATAAGGAAGCCAATTCCCCCTATTTTTAATCAAGCAAAACTCCCCCAAAAGGGTCGGTACCCCATCTTTCTTCCCCCCCTATTTGCCTGGCTTTGTTAACTTTTCCTCCCAAATCTAGTACTAAAATACCACCGCCACTAGCTCGATTAGGTGATTGTATCCCAACAGAAATGGGGGCATACTCAAAAAGACGGGTAGATAATCAAGTTAGTTGGGGAGTATTAATGACTACCGTTAGCAACGGAAAAGACACCAGACGCAAAGGAAACAACAACCAGGATAGGTTGCCCGCCAGACTATTGGCAGTAAGTGAGGTAGCCCACTTTCTGGGCGTTCACACCAGCACGGTCAGGCGGTGGGAAAAGAAAGGCTTGCTCAAGTCATACGCTATCGGGCTTCGGCACAGCCTCAGATTTAAACAGGAAGATGTCCTCAGTTTTCTCAACAAGTCCCGTAAAAACAGTATTAGGGTGACTTAGAGGGGATTGACTCACGAGGGGGGTGAGCTTTATGAAAAAGCAAGACAATGGTAAACAGGAGGCCGAAGAGCTGGGTGCGGTCTTTGACCAGTTCCGGCGCAAGCTTCCCGAGCTTATCAAACAGGAGAAGGAAAGGCTAACCGAGGGAGCCAAGCAGGAATCGGCTGGTATTGTTGCCAAGGCGCAGGAAAAGGCAGCCGAGGTTCTTAGTGCGGCCAAGGGGAAAGCCAGGGAAGAGTCCGCCGCGGAATCGTCCCGACTCCTGGCCGAAGCCGAAGCCAAAGCTAAAGAGATTACGGAAACCGCTAAAGCCGAAGCCAAGGAGGAAGCCGCCAATTATCTGAATGGGGTCAGGGAGAAGGCAGAGCTGATAGTCGAAGAGCTAAAGGGCAATGCCAAGAGGACGGCGGTGGCCGAGTCGGCGGCGGTGGTTACCCGGGCCAGGGAAGAAGCCGAGCAGATTATCAACCAGGCTGAAGATAGGGCCAAGAAGGAAGCTCGGGAAAAGGCCAGGCCGGAGATTGAGCGAATCATTGCCGAAGCCAGGGAGGAGGCATCGGTCATTGTGGATAGGGCGGAGAAGGATGCCGAAAGCAAGGCAGAGAAGATGGTAGCTGATGCTCGCAAGGAGGGCGAAAAGACAGCCCGCGAGGCGGTAGAAAAAGCGCAGAAGGAAGCCGAGGAGATTAACCGCGCCGCCGCCGAGCTCAAAAAGCAGGCGGAGCGAGAGCTTAAGGAAGCTGGAGACAAGGCTAAGAAGGAAGCGGAGGCAATTCTCAAAGAAACCAGGGAGCAGGGGAAGAAAGAGGCGGAGGAGAAGCTGGTCGAAATAACCGCTCAGGCCAAAGAAAGGCAGGAACAGCTTGCCCACCAGGCCGAGGAAAAGGCGATGAAGAAGGTGGAGACGGAGGCGGCTAAGGCCATGGCTGAAGCCAAGTCCAAGGCGGAGTGGGAGGCGGCTCAGATTATAGCCGAAGCCAGAGAAAAAGCGGATGAGATTATTGCCCATGCTGGTAAGCGAGCCAAGGCGGAACCGGCGCCGGCGGCCAGCGTTACGGCTGAGCCCAAGCCGGAGCCGGTAAAGATTACCCCGCCGGTAGCCGAAGAAATGCCGGAGGCAGAGCCGCTGAATCGGTTAGTCAATGAAGGCCTGGAATCTAAGGCGGAATTAACCCCGGAAACCATGGAGGTCAACCCGCTGGCGGTAGCCACCATGCCCGAAGCCGAAGTAAAGGCAGAACCCGAAGCTGAAGTAAAGGTAGAACCCGAAGCCGAAGTAAAGGTAGAACCCGAAGCTGAAGTAAAGCCGGAGCCCAAGGCTGAGGAACAACCGGCACCGCAAGCTGAAGTAGAGGTAGAACCCGAAGCTGAAGTAGAGCCGGAGCCCAAGGCTGAGGAACAACCGGCACCGCAAGCTGAAGTAGAGCCAGAACCCGAAGCTGAAGTAGAGCCGGAGCCCGAGGCTGAGGAAGAGTTATCGCCTCAAGCCGCAGTAGAATTAGCACTTCAGGCCGAAGTAGAACCAGTGCCTCAGGCTGAAGTAGAACCGGAACCCCAGGCTGAGGAAAAAGAGGCCGTGGCTGCCGGCGAAGGCGGAAACGACGGGCTTTACCGGGGAATGCTGGAGATGGATATAACCTCGGTGGATGCCAAACAGATACCCAATTTCCTATCACAATTGCAGCAGGTGCCCAACCTGCAGGTGGTGTCGTTCAAGGGTTTGCCCGGCGGCAACAGCCTGATTGTTCTGGCTATCAACCACCCCATGCCCCTGCCCGATATTCTCAAAAGGATGCCGACGGTAGAGTCGGTGGCAGCTAAAGAAAACGAGGTTCACGTGGTCTTAAAGGCGCTGGAAGTTTAGTGCCCCACCCCACGGGAAGTTTAAGGGCTGGGCTCGTTTAGAGTCCGGCTCTTTGTTTATTCTCCCGCTTTTAAGGTGAAGCCTCGATGGCGATGGAGAATCTCTCCTTGAAGCGCCGCAGTATGGCTATAGTCTTAGCCCCCAGCACCCCCAAAAAGACGGCGTTACCGGCGGCGTGCAGGGTGTCGAACCAGATAGTATTAAGCTCGGTCACCAGCAGCGTCTTCAGGGTCAGGGGATAGATAAAAGCCGTCCAGTACCAGATATTGGTGATGAGCCCGTAGAGGTAGCCCCAGACCACCCCGATAATCACCAGGGCGGCGGTATTCAGCTTTAATTTGCCCAGATAGCCGGCGGAAAGCCCGGCCAGCCCCCAGGCAATCATCTGGTAGAGCGTCCAGGGACCGTGCCCCAGGAAGAAGTTGGATACCAGCGCCGTCATGGCGCCGACGGCAAAGCCGGCGATGGGCCCGAAGACGTAGCCCGAACAGATAATAATATAGGTGCAGGGCTGCACGTTGGGCAGGACGGCAAAGGGCACCCGCAGCACCGCCGATATGGTGCTCAGCATGGCAACCAGGGCAATCTCTTTAGAGCTGGTGGCGCTGTCCTCAAACTCGAAGAAGAGCGCCAGGCAGACCAGCCCCGCCAGCACGGCGGCAAGAACCCCCCAGTTTAATATCTCGGCGTCGGGCATCAGGGCGGCGATAATAAAGGCCCCGGCGGCAACCGCCCCGATGGCAATTAAAACGATATGAGATTTCCTCACCCTATCTGCTCCAGCATTTCGCCCACGGTCAGGGTGGTGTCGGCAACCCCGTAGCCACTTAAAGCCTGCGCCAGGCGGTTAATCTGCGGCGAAAAGAGCAGGGCTTTGGATAATACCTCCCGCTTGCTCCCCTCCACCACCACCCGCCCCTCGCTGAGCAGCACCACCCGCTCGGCGCACTCGGCTATGGTTTCAACGTCGTGGCTGACCATGATGACGGTGTTGCCCCGGCGGCGGTAGTCGTCGAGGTAATTAACCAGCTTTTTCTTTAATACATAGTCCATGCCCCGCGTCGGCTCGTCGAGGACGATAACTTCCGGCTCGCCCACCAGCACCGATGCCAGGGCTACTCTCTGTTTCTCCCCGCCGCTTAGATTTCTTGGGTAGCTCTTGCGGTACTGGCTTAATCCGAACTCGTCCAGCATCACCTCCACCGCGCTGGCGATGTGGTTTTCATCCGCCCCCCGGTTTCTTAAACTAAAGGCGATTTCGTCTTCTACAGTGTCGGCAAAGAGGTGGTCGTTGGGGTTCTGGAAGACATAGCCCACCCGCCGGCTTAAGGACGCGACGGTGCTCTTTCTGGTATCCACCCCGTCCAGCCTGATTTTACCCTTGCTCGGCTTTAGCAGCCCGTTGAGCTGCTTGACCAGCGTCGTCTTGCCCGAAGCGTTGCGCCCCATCACGGCGATAAAGCCCCCCCGGTCTATATCCAGGCTGATATTTTTCAGGACGGCTCTCTCCCCGTAGGCAAACCAGACCCTGTCCATATTCAGCACCGCCTCCGGGTTCACTCCCCCCTCGGCGAAAGACGCTGTTTTAGCGTCCCGCAAAACTTTCTGCAGTCTCAGCCGGGCGTCCTTGACGGTCAGGGGCAGCCCGTTCAGCGCGGCGTCATGGCTCTTCAGCTCCCGCATCAGCCGGATTACCGGCGGCAGGCCGATGCCCAACCCCCCGATATCGCCGTTCATCACCTCACCCGGTGTCCCCCCGGCGATGATTTCCCCATCACCCATCACCAGCATCCGGTCGACCAGGTGGACCACCCGGTCCAGTCTCTGCTCGATAAGTATTACGGTCAGGCCCAGCTCGTCGTTGAGCCTCTCCAGAAGCCGCAATACCTCCTCGGCGCTCTGGGGGTCCAGCTCCGAGGTCGGCTCATCGAGGACTAAGACCTCGGGGTGAAGCGCCAGCACCGCGGCGATGGCAACCTTCTGCTTCTCGCCGCCGGACAGCTCATTATTACGGGCAAAGCGCAGCGGGGCGATGCCCACCGTGTCCAGCGCCTCCTCGATGCGCCGGGCGATTAGATTTTTAGGGTAGCCCAGGTTCTCCAGCCCGAAGGCAATCTCGCGCTCGACATCAGCCGTCACCAGCTGGTTTTCCGGGTCCTGGAAGACCATGCCTACTTTAGTCGCCAGCTCTTTAGGCGGGTGCGCCAGTATGTCCAGCCCCTGCACCTCGGCTTTACCGCTGATTTTGCCCCCGTAGAAGTGGGGCACCAGCCCGTTAAAGCAGCGGCAGAGGGTTGACTTGCCCCCGCCCGAAGCCCCGGTGAGCAGGACGAACTGGCCGTCCTCTATGGTCAGGTTTATATTTCGCAGGGCGGGCTTATCCGCCCCGTTATAGCTAAAGTTTAATCCCCGGATTTTAATCAAACTCGACTCTCCTCTTCAGAAAGGCAAAAGGCACTAGCGCCGCCAGCAGCAGGAGCATCCCCGCCGGCATTACCCACTCTATAGCCCCACCCCCGATTGAGGTCAGGTTGGGGTAGTACTGGTAGTCGCCGTAGCCCATCACTCTCACGGCAATTCCGGCGGCTAAGGGCAGCAGCCCCACCCCCAGCGTCACCGCGTCCATTTTGGAGATACTGATATCTTTGTAAAATACCCTCTTTTTGCCGTTGCCGAAGGCTCTTGCCTCCATGGCTTCGGCGACTTGAACCGCCCGGTCCAGCGAGTTGGCTAACAGAGCCGTGGTCATTTTACCCCGGTTCTTCAGCTTTTTAAACCAGCTTCCGGCGTCTAATTGCACCCCCCTCGTCCGGTAGCCGTCGCCGATGCGCCCCATGTCCTCCACCAGGCAGGGGACGAAGCGCGTTGACAGCGAGGTCACCAGCACCGACTTATAAGGCAGTCTCATCTTGAGCAGGACGGCCATGATGTCGTCGGGGTGGACGGTCAGGTTAATCAGGGTAAAAACCGATATTATCACCGCCAGCTTTAAAGCCATCACCGCCCCGAAGGCGATAGCCTCCAGAGTTATCACCGGGTAGCCTATCACCGGCAGGCGGAAGGGGGCGGTCGCCAGCACATGGTCGCCGTGGTAGCTTAAGAGGGCGTTAATCACGATGATGCTCAACCCCAGCCAGAGAGTAAATTTAAGCGCCGAGGCCCACTCCCGCCCCACCCCGGCAAGCCTGACCATGGGGATAATAGATAGAAACAGAATTAAAATATAGACGGGGTGGTTAAAGATTAAGCTCAACACCACCAGCCCCCCACCCCAGGCCAGCTTTACCAGGGGGCTTAAGCCGTGGATGACAGTGTCCTTATCCCGGTAGTTCAGTGCCCTCACGGTATCTTTACTATCTCGCTGTTATTGACCAGCACGGCGTAGGTATTAGCCAGACCGTCACTGTTATTGATGAGCGCCTGAGCGGCGCTTCTAATCCCGTTCTCATCGGTGCCGGTGACCATAAAGACGATACTCTCCCCACTGCCGACTCCCCCCGGGCTCCAGGGGTTCTGTGTAGCCTGGATTAAGCCCCACCCCGCCCCGTACTCACCGGCTTGGTCGCCCTTCTCGTCCAGCACTATTATCCTGCCCCCCTCGAAATAGGCGAAGAAGCCCAGTTTAGGCAATTCGTTCAGCTCTAAAATAAGCCCGCTTTCGGCACCGCCCAGGATAATGAGGTTACTCTGCTCTTTAACCCCGTCAGACAGCGTCTCAGCGCCGTTCAGGGTCACCTCAGCCACTCCCCGTCCCTCTAATTTAGCCGCCAGCGCCGTTGCCTCTTCGGCGAAGGGCGCATCGTAGACCACCGCCGTCGGCTTCAGCTCGCCCCGCACCCCGCTTAAGCATGGCTGGGGGAAAGCCCCGATGATGGCCGGCACGAACTGCCGGTAGCTCCAGTCCCTCAGGTCCCACTGCTCCACGTCCCCGTCACTGAGGTCGTATAGTTTAGCCCCCAGGCTTAAGGAGATTCCGTTAATAAAATAAAACCAGTCCAGCTGGCTGTTTTCTTCTGAGCTTAAGCCGTTGATGGCTTTAACGAAGCCGCCGCCGTACTTGGTCTCCACCTCGGCAACAGATTGCAGGGCGGTCATGGCGTCGGCGCCGTTGGTTAATTCGACTTCCTCGGCAAGGATTAGCTCTTTGCCGAAGTCGCGGGTGACCACCACCGTTACTTTAGCCGGCTCGCCGCCGGCGGCGGAAGGCGGTGAGGGACAGCCGCTTAATGCCGTAATCAGCAATAGCAGGGCGATTATTAATGACAGCCCCCGCCTAACCATAGCGGGCTCTCAGCCTCCAGCCAACTATTATGCCGATAATCAGCACCAGCAGGGCGGCGGCGATGGCAATCCACCACCCCAGCGCCATGATGGGGAACTCGGTCACCTGCACGTGGGCGGGCACCTTTATGCCGGCGCCGACGCGCAGCTCGCTCTCCGGGGGCAGGCAGAGGACGCACATGTCGAAGTCGTGGTCGCCGGGCACAGTAAACAGCGATGGGGCTACGGCAATCTCCACCCCCCTCACCTCCCCGGCGTTCAGGGTAAACTCGGCGGGGTCGATTTCAAACCAGCCCTCATGCCCCCCCTCGACGTAGACCTGAAAATGGGAAGCCTGGTCGGACTGGTTGATAATATTCAGGGTCTGCACCTCGGTGCCGCCGGGGCGGACGGTAAAGTCCATCTTGCCCGGGGCTACGCCCACGCTCAGCGCCAGCGCCGACGAGGCCGCCAGCACTATGCCGATAATGGGTAGCAGGACTGCGGACGCTTTAACCAGTTTGCTCGCCATAGCTCACCTCTAGTAGGGTGGCGCCTCCGATGCCCAGAAGATGATGGTACCGTTCTGGTTGCCGGTCAGGGTATAGGTCTCGGGAACGGTAAGGGTGACCACGTATTCCTCCGAGTCGTCCCTGGAGACGGTGCCGTTGAACTCGTCCCACTTCAGGTGGCCCAGCTTGAGCCCGTCAACGTAGAGGTTATCGGCGTTATCGCTGACATCGGTGGTGATGGCTAACCTCCAGGCGCCCTCGTTAGTCAGGGTGATGGTCACCGGATGGCTGATGTCCCTCGGCCCCAGCACGCCGAAGTTGATATAATCGGGGTCGACCGAAAAGCTTATGGCGGGGATAATATCAACCGTCATGGTGACACTGAGGCCTTCTGATTGCTGGGAGCTGCCCTCGCCGACGACCACGGTGACCGGGTTGCTGCGGATGTAGCCGTCCTTCTCGGCGTAGACATCGATGGTGGCGTCGTGGTAGATAGTAATGTCAACCTCGCCGTTACCATCGGTGGTGTAGTCGGTATCGGCGTGGACGATGGCGCCTTCAATCAGGTACCACTGGGCCATGTTGTCGTCGTACTCGCTGACGGTGACGGTAAAGCTGTCACCGGCGTCGGGAGTTGTATTGTTCACCTCTATTCTAAGCGGTATATCGTTATACTCGCCGTAGTAGAAGAGTACCTCCTGCTGGCTACCGTCAAGGATAAACTGGTCGACGCCCAGCGAAGCGCTGATGTAATCCACCCGGTACATCCAGCCGGCCATGCCCGCCGGCTCCTCCCCGTCAATAGAGGTAACATAAAGCGGTCCCCACTCGTCGGTGACCACGTAGTCAAAGTCGCCTTCGCTGGCGGCTTCATCCAGCGCCCCCGCCACGGTGGGGTTTTCCAGGTGGTACTCGATGCCGCTGTTGTCGGCGGTAATCCAGGACTCGTCAACGGTGACGCTGTCGTTCCAGATGGTAGCGTTCTCCCCCTCGATGCGGACATTAACGGTGACCCCCGGTTCCGGCGGCTCCGGCTCCAGTACCGCTACCGGGAAGCAGCTGCCCAGCAGGGCGATGATGGAGGAGTTGGTGGTTCCGGCGGCGCTCATCCCCGGGATGCCGTTCTGCCAGTAGAAGGCGCCGTCATCGGCGCCGCCGTCCTGCTGGAAGGTGAGCAGGTCGTCCACCGGGTCGTTGCCCGCTCCGCTGTCCCAGTCGGTGGGGACTTCACCGGCGGCGGTGATGGCGCAGATGCCCCAGGAGTTGGTGTCGGCGTTGGTCGCCCCCCAGGACAGGAAACCGCCGTTGTCCTGCTGCTGGCTCTGCATATAGGCAAGGCCGTCGCTTACGGCTGCCGAGGCGGGTGATTGCCCGGCGGCAATCAGGGCCATGATGGCGGCGGCGGTATTGTCAACATCGCTGGATTCCCCGGGTTCCCCTCCCGCGTTAGGGCCCCAGCCGTCGTCAACGGTGTCCTGGTTGGCGATAATAAAGGCCGCACTGCCCTGGATGGCAGTTGAAGTGGCCGGGTCTTTACCGGCGGCAACCAGCGCCATCACTCCCCAGAAGTCATCGTTGAGTATGCCGTTGTCACCAATCTGGATGCCGTCGTACTCGGCTTCAAGCAGGGTGACGAAGTCCCGCCCCCCGAAGTCGGTGGGGTCTTCACCGGCGGCAACGGCAGCCATTATCATCTTGGCGTAGCTGTTAGCCGCCGTGGCGAGGGCGGCGTTGGTCGCCAGGTAGTCAACTATAGAAGGGTTGGCCGGGTCGTTTTTCCAGTTGCTGGGGTCTTCACCGGCGGCGGCGATGCCCATCACCACCCAGGCCGAGGCGCTGAAGCTCTCGATTTTACCGTCGTTGCCCTGCACTGAGCGCAGGTAGTTTAAGGCGTCGCTGATTTCGGTATCGCCGGGGTCGTAGGGGTAAGCCCCCGCCGCCATTACCGGGGTAATCAGCAGGCAGGGCAGCAGGGCGGATATCAGCAAAATAGTGAATAACCGGGAACTAAAAATCTTGACCATCGGACGCCTCCTCTTGGGTTATTAAAGCGGACTTGATAAAATTCAAGTGCAGTTGATTGATTATAGAAACAAAAAGACCCCCTGTCAAGGGTTTTTGGGGGGGTTTTGGGGGGATATTTCTAGAAAAAAGTTTAAGCGCTCTCGGCGTCGAACAGCTGGTAGGCGATGCGCTCTTTTTCCAGCCGGGCGATGAGGTCAGCGGTTTCGCTGTCGACGCAGACCACCAGGGGTTTAAGACCGCTCTTGGCCGCCTCGATAGCCACCGCCACCGCCCCGTAGTGCTGGAAATCGGCTTTGGTTTTGCGCAGGGCGGCTAACGATTCCAGCCCCAGCGAGGTGACCAAGTCACTCTTAGCCAGACGCTCTTTGAGTATATTATAGTTAACTTTACTTGAGCCGCCCCGCTGGATAACGGGCACCCTCAGTATGGTCACCCGCCCCACCTCCAGGGGCACGATGCCCTCGATGCCGGAAATGCCCACGTCCTCGCCGGCTTTAGCCGCGGATATGGCGGTGCCGCTGGCTTTGGACTCTTTACCGCTGGTAGCCAGGAGCAGCCCGTTCTTCATCTTCAAGCCCACTTTCTGCCCCTTTTTCAGGTCGTCGGCGGCAATGGCGGCGCAGGTGGAAAGATTGGTGATAGCCCGCTGGATAAAGGTGTTATAGTCGCCCAGCTCGCGCAGGGTCTTGATTATCCAGTTGACGCCCTCGTTGGTCACCCGGTAGCGGGCGCGCCCCTCGGCTACTAAAAGCCCCTCTTTAACCAGCTGGGATATGTAGTCCGATACCGCCTGCGGGGTGATGTCCAGGTTTTTAGCGATTTCCCGCTGCTGGATAGTGGGACCGGCGTTGGCTATCTCCACCAGTATCTGGAAGCGGGTGGTCAGGTTTTTGTTTCTCAGCACCTCAATCATACTTCACCCCGATTGATATTCAGTCAATTACACTTGAATTATAGCACTTCTTCGG
>Ga0315549_1003633_pt1 | contig 13594 bp, 8 predicted proteins | sample SalMarSW160200MG_FD_203101 | JGI IMG/M metagenome (GOLD analysis project Ga0315549, IMG submission 203101) | Salt marsh sediment microbial communities from the Plum Island Ecosystem LTER, Massachusetts, United States - Salt Marsh Sediment SW1601-200 ... | reverse complement strand
GAATTATATCTCCTTTTGATAAATCAGTTTAATATCAATGTGATATCATTTTATACATCTACTAATTAAAAGTAAATATAGTGTTAATTCAGAGTAATACTCAAATATTATTAAAAAAGCGTAAAGAAAAGTTTTACATATAAAATTCATTCTCATAAACTATAAATTTTACTAAGTACTATGAAATTCAAGTATAGATTATTTAAAATGATGAAAACCTAATGAATAAGCTTGAAACAATTCTAAATCCGTCTGAGTCTCTTATTTTTTTAGCAGGTGCAGGTATTTCAATGGAATTACCCAGTGGTCTTCCTTCAGCACAAGAATTTGTAAAGACTTTAGTTAACATATGTGCACCCTCTGAGGAAATAGATAAAATTCTTAAATAAGAAGCATTGAGATATGAAGGATTTATAGAAGAAATTCAAAAAATCATTGACAAAGATCTTTCATTTTTAGATTATCTTGAAATTAAGAAAGAGCCTAACATCATCCATTATTTTCTTGCTAAACATGTATTGAATCATGATGATGTGATAACTACAAATTTTGATTATTTAATTGAGAGGGCTTTGATGAATTCTTTACCCTCAAATAAGATTAATTTAATTAATCCAATCATTACTAAAGACCAATATCTAAAACTGAATAAGGTAGAAAGTATTTATAATGATAAGCAATTTTTTCTATTTAAAGTTCATGGTTCAAAAAAAAACATCATCTCAAACCAAGGGACATCTGAATCATTAATTACCACACTTTCATCATTAGGGAAGGATCGAGAAGAAGGAGATACATTCACAATCGAACCCTATAAAAAACCGATAATCTCCAGAATATTAAAGGATCGTGTTTTGGTAGTTTTGGGGTATTCAGGTAGTGATGATTTTGACATTGCTCCCTTCCTAATGGAAATCCCCTCCTATAAAAAGATTGTTTGGATAGAGCATGATCCCCAAAAGACTTCCCCTGAACTCACAGAAATCTTTCAAGTTGAAGTGGAGCAAAAGGATTCAAAAATAAGCTCTCAATCTAAACAAGAGAGATTCTTGATTGAACTCAAGAAAAAGCATGGTATTGAAATATACATGATAAAGACTCATACAGCACATTTTGTCTCAGAACAATTATGGTCTCATATATTTGATCCTGCATCTAAACCAATGATCAAAAATAATGTTCCGAAAGATGATATACTTTTTAATGAATGGATAACCTCTCTAAAAAATTATACAAATATTGATGAAATTACTAAATATAAGTTTGCAGGATATGTGTACAATGGATTAAGTGAATGGAATGATTCAATTCGAGTATGGCAAAAAGGATTGGATCTTGCCAAATTAGAAAAGAATGAAAAAGAAGAAGCTGAGCTAATGACGGATATTGCGGGAATTCATATTGAAGATATAAAAAATGAAAAAGCAATGGAACTACTCTTGTCAGCTTATAAACTATATGATAGACTAGGGGATGATAAGGGTAAATCCACCTGTTTAAATAATATCGGATTAATATATTCGAAAAAAGCAGATTATACTAATGCGATTAAAAACTATGAGAAATCATTAGAACTTAGTAATAAACAAAATGATTTAGAACGTATGAGTGCGCCATTAATGAATTTAGGCGTTTTATATAGCAGAATGGGTGACAATGATAAAGCCATAGAGTATTACCAAAAACTGATGTCAATCGTGAAGCAAACGGGAAAATTAAATTATAAGGCAGAAGCTCTCATGAATATAGGAACTATTAAGTATTATCTTGCTGAATACAAGAACGCTCCTAAGCTTTTTGAAGAAGCTTTGCAGATCGATAGATTAATAGGATCTTTGCCCGAACAAGCAGTACGATTGAATTATATAGGTCTTACCTTCCAGCAATTAGATGATCCTGATCGAGCTTATGAACATTTTCTTGAAGGTCTTCAAATAGCTAGAGATATTGGAGATCTTGAAAGTCAAGCAAGTCTATTGCATATGATTGGTAACTTTCATAACGCTCAGGATGATGATGAAAACGCCCTAAAATCTTGGGAAGATGCATTACAAATCTGTAATGACTATAAAATCCTTCCAAGAAAATCAACCTTACAAAATACATTTGGATCTTTTTACTATAACAAGGAGATGTATGAAGAAGCATTAAAATACTTTAGTTTATCATTGAAAACAGCACAAGAAATCGGAGATAAAAGTTATATTGCTGAGATTCTTAAAAGTATTGCTGTTGTTTCTTTTTCAATGAAAGATTATGAAACAGCATGCAACAAATATAGAGAAATCATTAAAATTACTGATGAATTGGGAGATCTGGAAAAGAAAGCAACCTATTTAAGAGATTTGAGCACAGTTTATCATAAAATGACAAATAATATTGAAGATTCAATTAAAATGCTACAAAAATCTAAGGATCTATATGAAAAAATAGGAAACACCCAATTAGCAAATAAAGTTGACAAAGATATTGAGTATCTACGAAATCAAATATGATTCCCCTGATTATTTTAGAAAAAGAACCAAAGCATATGTTTGGTATTAACATTGAGATATTGGGTATTACCAATTTAATGCTTAGTAGGGATCAAAAAAGATCCTTCAGAAATTAAAGTGAGATGGGATTGATTTTTTTTTACAATAATATTCTCATATTACATTCAAATATTATTTGAATATAACTCTGGTATTATATACTATAATCATAAAAAAGGGTATTTGTTGATTAAAGTGTTTCAGACGGATAAAGATATGAAATTACTTCCCAATATGTTGCAAATTAATTCTTCTGTGAGATCAAGATTTAAACAGGTGGCCCAAATGAACAATCAAATGAGGTATACAAATGGTAAATATGATAATGATGATTATTTGTCTGATTTATTAGATGTTATTAAGATCAGATCCAAAATTGTAGGAGTCGGTGGGGCGGGTAATAATACAGTATCTAGACTTCAGGAAATAGATTTAGAAGGTGCTAAAACTTTGAATGTCAATACGGATGCCCATGATTTATATTATTCTAATTCTGATAATAAAATATTAATTGGTAAAGAAACATGTAATGGATTAGGGTCTGGAAATAGTCCCTTTATTGGTGCTGAGGCTGCTGAAGAGGATATGAAAAGATTAAGGAACGGATTAAAATCTGATATCGTATTTATAACTTGTGGATTGGGGGGTGGTACTGGTACTGGGGCCGCTCCTATAATAGCAAGAGAAGCTAAAAAAAATGGTTCTATTGTTGTTTCATTCTGTTCAATTCCTTTTAGTTCAGAAGGTAATGAAAGAAGATCTAGAGCTCAAATTGGACTTAATCAATTAGCGAATTTCTCAGATACTATGATAACCTTTCCAAATAACAATCTAGTAAAAATAATTCCGAAAGTTCCTCTTATAACAGGATTTAAAATAATGGATGAAATAATAATTCGAAGTATTAGAGAAGTTGTAAGCTTAATCAATAGTTGTGGATTAATTAATATAGATTTTGCTGATGTTAAAAAAATATTTGAAAAAACAAGTAAATATCCTTCTGGATTTATTGGAATAACTGAATCATTAGGTGATAAATCTGATGTTATAACCAAATCTAAATTAGCCATCCACAATCCATTATTAGAGTTGGATGCTAATAAAATTGATAAATGCTTGGTTTCTATTTCTGGAAATCACCATCTTACCTTATCTATAATGGATAGTATAGTATCAACTATTTCTAATGAAATTCCTTCTAATGCTCAACTAAAAGTAGGAAATGCAGTGGATCCCAAATTAGGTTCTAAAATTAGAATAATGGTTCTTGGGAGAGGACCTGTTTCTCCATATGTACGTGCGGCTATTGATGATGATGAAGATTTATTTATGAAATTAATGTCCTAAGATATAAAAATAAAAAAAAATCCAACTTCTCTCACTATTAATTATAGAATTTGTCGTAGGTTCTTCTTATATAATTATTAAGACACATAGAGACATAATTTTTAGATTATATTAAAAATCTAAAATCATAATAATTTTAGGAAAAGCTGTATTAAATTCATTATTAGTTAAAAGAAGCAATAATCGAAACATTATGCTCACTAATCAACATATAACTCAACTTAAAGACTGTACTACAGATAAAGAATTAAAAAAACACTTTAAAAAAATAGCATCACAAAATCCAGATATATATTTTCCCACTAAAGAACTTAGAGTTTTAGGATATATGAGAAAAGAATGTATTTCTTGTGGTACATCTTTTTGGACCGTACATAAAGATCGTAAATTATGCGGGGATCCAATGTGTTCTGGTGGATTTCAAATTACTATAGACAATCCTTCTAGTATTAAATTATCATATATAGAAGTATGGAAAAAGATTGTGGAAATATTGGAGCCAAGGGGGTATGTCCCTATTAAAAGGTATCCATGCGTAGCGAGATGGAATCCTACCACGGAATTTACTATAGCTTCAATATCAGCATTTCAACCATATGTAATTGCTGGAGAAGAAGAGCCTCCAGCAAAAAAATTATTAATCCCTCAATTTTGCTTAAGGTTTAATGATATTGAAAACGTAGGATTGACGGGATCACATGCATGTGGCTTTGTTATGATTGGGCAGCATACCTTTGTTTCACCAAAAGAGTGGAATCAAGGAGAACTTTTTATGGATATGCATGATTTTATCACTAAGGGAGTAGGATTATCTAAAGAGGAGATAACAATTCACGAAGATTCCTGGGCAGGTGGAGGATCTTTTGGATGTAGCCTTGAATTTTTTAGTAGAGGTGTTGAATTATTTAATCAAGTTTATACTATGTTTGAACAAACATCCTCTGGACCACGAGAATTAAAATTAAAAGTTCTTGATATGGGATTAGGACAAGAGCGTGTAGCATGGTTTTCACAAGGAACACCTAATATGTATGAAGCTGTTTTTCCTCAAGTTCTTTCCAAATTAAGAATAATTGCTGAAATTGATTTAGATCTAGAATTATATAATAAATTTTCTCGATATTCTGCTTATTTAAATACTGATGAAGTAGATGATATGGATGCAGCATGGCAACGTGTTGCTTATGAATTAGGAATTCAAGTTGAGATTCTACATAAAAAAATTTTACCTATGACTGGACTTTATTCTATTGCTGAACATGCTCGAAGTCTTCTATTTGCAATTCATGATGGTAAATTACCCTCTAATGTTGGAGGGGGTTACAATTTAAGAGTAATCTTCCGGCGTGCTATTGGATTTATTGATAAATTTAACTGGGATATTGATATGGCTGATGTATGTGAATGGCATGCTGAAGAGTTAAGAGAATTATTTCCTGAGGTATCTGAAAATTTAGATGAGATTAGAGAAATACTTAATGTTGAGAAAAAAAAATATTATTCTACAAAAGAAAAAGCTACAAAAATATTAGATAAAGTATTAAAAAAAGGAGATATTGATACAGAATTATTAATTGAAATGTATGATTCTAATGGAATTAGTCCTGATATGATTAAAGAAGCTGCTAAAAAACATAATATTCAAATAAAAATTCCTGACAACTTTTATAATCTAGTAGTAGAGAGACATGAAAAATTAGAACAAATAAATGCAATTGAGATAAAAACAGAACTTAATTTAGAGGGTGTTCAAGAAACAAAACCACTTTTTTATAATGATTATACTATTATAAAAAATGAAGCTAAAGTACTCAAGATTATTGATAATAAGGTTATTGTAGATGAATCAGTTGCTTATCCCACCTCTGGTGGTCAATTACATGACGTTGGAACCGTTAATGCCCAAAAATTTAAAGAAGTTTATAAACAAGGTAATTATATTATCCATTTATTAGATGAAAAACCATCCTTTAAAGAAGGAGATAAAGTTATAATTGAGGTAGATAAATCATGGAGAGACCAATTATCTCAACATCATACTGCCACTCATATTGTAAACGCTGCTGCTCGTATAATCTTAGGTAACCATATAAATCAGGCAGGTGCTAAAAAAACCCTTAAAAACTCTCATTTAGATATTACACATTTTAAACAACTGAATAAAGAAGATATAAAAAAGATTGAGGAAAAAGCAAATGAAATTGTGGATGCAGGAATAGATTTAAATCTAAAATTTATGCCTCGTTCTGAAGCAGAACAAGAATATGGAATGGAGATATATCAAGGTGGAGCTGTTCCTGGAAAAAATATAAGAATTGTGGAAATACCTAATATAGATATTGAAGCGTGTGGAGGTACTCATTTAAATAATACAAAAGAGGCGGGTAAGATTCATATTCTAAAATCTCAGAAGATACAAGATGGTGTTGTTAGGTTAACTTTCACAGCAGGAAAAGCTACACAACAAATAAAAAACAGAAATAAACATATTATCAAAGAACTTGAATCATTTTTGAATTTAGATTCAATTAGAATAGTAGGTAGAGTAAAAGAATTATTAAGAAAATGGAAGAATATTAAAAAAGCACTAGCTTCGGGAAAAGTGAACAAGAATGATTTAATTCTAAATTCTTCTGAAGAATTTATGGGAAATATATTATATACTCTTTCCGAAATATTAAATTGCAAATATGGGGAAATCTTACAGAAAATTAAGAGATTATATGATGAATGGAATGAATCAAAAGAAAAGTTAAACCAAATTAAAAATATCCTTGATAAGAGTAATATAATAAAGTTAATATCAAAATCTGATTTATATAATGGATATAAATTAATAATTGAATCTTTTACTGAACTTACCCAAGAAGATTTGAAAAATATAAATCAAACTATTTTAAAAATAGAAAAAAATGCAATATCAGTTTTAATTAATCAAACTGAAAAGGGATTTTTAATTATGGGAATGATGGGAAATAAACCAGCAGAAAAATTAGAATTAAATCTTGGAAATCTTATAAAAAATTGTGTTAATAATTTTAAAGGGAAAGGTGGAGGACCAAAAGATTTTGGACAAGGATTTATCGAAAGGAATAATATAAATATTGAAGATATTATTAACTATATAAAAAAACAATTATTCATTTAAAATGCCAAAACCAGAGACACCTCTTTTAACTGTAGATGCGGTTATACTATATAAAGATGAAAGTATAATACTAATCCGCAGAAAAAATCCTCCTTTTGAAGGAGCGTATGCTCTCCCGGGAGGATTTGTTGATATAGGTGAAAGGGTAGAATATGCCTGTCTTAGAGAGGTTAAGGAAGAAACAAATTTAGATGTAAAAATCATAGAATTAATTGGAGTTTTTTCTGATCCAAATCGAGATCCACGAGCACATACAGTTAGTATTGCTTTTTTATGTGAACCAAAAAATTATAAGAATAAACCTAAAGCTATGGATGATGCAAAAGGTCTAAATATAATTCCTTTTAATAAAATATCAAACCTAAATTTAGCTTTTGATCATAAAAAGATATTAAAAGAAGCAGGTTTTATTGATTAATCATATTTAGAAAGATCTTTTTTTTTTATAATATTTCTTATAGCAGGAACAACACAAAATACCAAATTTTATATTATTTTGATATAAGTTAAGAAGTTTCTGGGTTTTTTTTTGTATTTCAATAAAATTCTCTCTTAATTTTAAGAGATCTGGTTCTTTACTAAAATAAAATTCTTTTAAAGTATGTATATGGTTTTTATTTTTGCATATTGGACATGTTGAATAAATTTCAGTAAATTTCTTAAACTCTTTTTCTTCAGTTGGAAAAATTAAAGAAAAATCAGTGATATTGTTTACAAGTTCATAATTCAATTTCAAAATTAAGAATTTGTAAAAGTCTCTTTTCTCTTTTTTATTTATAAACTGGCCAGATGAGATAGTGAAATAATCATTAATATCATTTCTATTTAATAATTCATCAATCTCTTTTTCATTAACCTCATTTTGTTTGAAATTTGATTGATATATCAATATTATTATTGGTATCTTTTTCATCAATGATTTAATGGTTTCTATCCAATATACAACATCTTCTAATGATTTTGAGTCAGATCTATCGAGACATAATAAAGCTCCACGAGCTCCATAACAAAAAGATGATGCCATAAATTCAAATCGTTCTTCCTTATTTAATGACCAAAAGATAAATAGATAAGAATCTCCATTATTAGTCATACATTCAATTGGTTTTATTGAAATACCAATGTGGAAAAAATCATGTTTCTCAAACTCTGAATTTTGTAAAAATGGAATATCATCAAGTTTTTTTACACCACCAATCAAAACCTTATATTTATATGTACTTGACATCTCATTTTTCACCCCGGAATTTGAAAAATAAAGAAATCTTTCTAAAATATATAAAACTCTCTATTAAAAAATAATACGTTATTCAAGTATTTAAAAAATTCTATTTAATCTCAAAAGTGTTTCCATAATGATCTTTAATAAAAAGATAATATGAGTTTTTATCTTTTCTTGGTACTTTGATGATTTTATAACCCAATGTATTTGCTTTATTTATAAAGGTGTCTCTATCTTCAATAGTAAAACATAAATGAGTTAAAGTATCTTGAGATGTACTATCATCTTCAGTTATAAAAACTTCTGCTGATAAATTTGAATTTTCATAACGTATAATTTTCTGTTCTTTTTCAATTCCAAAAAATTCATTCATTAAATCAGAAGAGACATTAAAACTGCGTACTTTAGTTAAACCCAGTAAATTAATGAAAAATGAATCACTATCTTCTTCTGAATTTGTAGCAATAGCAAAATGGTCTAATTTCATTTTTAATCATAACTCTAATTCATTAAGTATTACACTTAATTTATAAATATTAATTGAAGATAATTTAAAAAAAAAATCTTTACGATATTATAATCAATTCTTTATATTCCACTAACCTTTCAATATTAAAAGTATTATTTTCCATCTCAATTTAGAAGATATAAAACATTATATCATAAATTTTTTTATATAGATTTTTTAATTTCACTTTGTTACCATTTACATTTTTATTATACTTGGTTATTTTCTAATATAAAACTAATTCAATGATTTAATATGAAATCTAAAACAAAAAATAGAAAAAATCATAATTCATGGATTTTAATAACAATTTTATTAATAAGTTCAATTAGTATTTTTGGGATGTTCTTTATTAGAGGTAATCAGAATAATTTAAATAATCCTAATATTACACATTTAATAACTTCTGATAGAATGTTTCCAAAGATCGATCGATATCTAGAACCAGATTATCTCTCGTTTAAGCAATCAATGATTCCTGAAACTTTACCATCATGTGATCCAGACATATCAGACCAGCTTGATATGCAATTAAGTAATATTTCACCTTATAATTTATTAGTACCTCATACCTCAACGTCCGAAGATCAATCATCTTTGGGATCAGATATGATAATGTCAACTTCCATTGCAGAGTTGTTCCATACTACGCCTAGAGAGGAATGGATGTCGACTTATTATCAATTTATAGTCCAATTTTCCTCAATAGATGTGATGAATACATTTATATTATGTGATAGTAATTCTGAGATAGATCGGTGTCAGACCATTCCTTTTGCAATCATTAATACAAATTTGGAATCTATTAAGACACTTCAAGGGTCATCGGATGTCATTACAGTATTTTTAGATAGTACTTATGAAATAAAACCCCTTTCAATCGATGGACTAGAAGGAGCTGCCTCTGCATATTCTTCCGATAGTAGTGTAAATTCTTTCGAAGCAGATGATGAGGGTTTTTTTACTTTTCCGACTTATCCAATCTATCAAAGGATCGGTGCGCAAACTTTACACGATTTGGGAATAACAGGAGAAGGAACTACCATTGCAATTTTAGATTCGGGTATTAGCCCAAATCATCCAGATCTAGATGATATGGATAATGATCCGAATACTAACGATCCAAAAATTATCAAATTTGCCTCGTTTATTAATGGAAATAATGGTGAGGTGACAACGGATCAAATTGATCCAAATCCTTATCATGGGACGGGTGTAGCAGGGATAGCAGCAGCTAACGGAAGCTTTATGGGAGTAGCTCCTGGTGCCTCAATTTTGAGTGCACGGATAACTGATGGAAATTGGATTAGTAGCTTTAGTTCTGTTCTAAGAGCCATCGATTGGGCAACCGTCGAAAATGCGGATGTGATCTCATTATCTATCAAATTTAAAACTCGCTTTTCTAACGAATATATGCAATTAATAAACGCAGCTATGAATCTAGCATGGGAAAACGGCGTGATCTGTGTAGTAGCAGCTGGAAATGATGGTCCAACTCCACATACAATTCCTAGATTAAATCTTGGCTCACGAATGCTCACTGTTGGGGGAAGTGATTATTACGATCTACCAGTGTTTTTTTCCTCACGAGGTCCTACAATTAACGGTGTTCTTGGTCCAGATATAGTCGCTCCCGCAGCTGAAGTATTAGGGACATGTGCTGATGATGGGTATTGGTCTATGTCTGGTACCTCTTTATCCACTCCTATAGTTTCGGGTGTGATGGCTCTCTTGAAGTCAGCTTATCCAACTATGGATATTGACTTAATTCGTGCGGCTATACTTACTACAGCGACAGATCTAGGACGACCATATGTCGAACAAGGGAATGGAATGGTGAATGCAACTGCCGCTTATGAATTTCTAGCAACATTAGATACGGTCTATGCAAGTCCTGGCATTTCTGCCGATGATCCTCTTAAATTAAGCCCTGGTGAAAAATACGAGTATATCCTAGATATCTTTCTAAATCAATCATTTAACTCGCTAAATTTAGAGGTTTCTTCCGAGCTCTCATCGTATGTTACCACAACTATTCAGAATACAGACTTATATGGCTGGATTCGAGCAACAATCGCTATTACTATGTCTAATTCGGCACTTAATGGATATATTAGAATTAAAGATGGAATGACTAGCTATTATGAAGTTCCTTTAGTCATTGAACTTGATCAAAGTGGGAATGATGCTAACTCTGGAACTGATGCTGGAGAATCCTTATGTGGCGCTCTCCACTTGTCTTTGGATCAATCCATCCAAGGTGAAGTTATCAATTTTGAAAAAGATCTGTATAGCTTCACAGTTGTGGCAGGACATGCCTATACGATTATTCTCTCGGAATTGTCTGATGATTTAGATCTAGTCTTAACCGATATAAATGGAATGGAATTAGTGGCTAGCAAACGAATAGGTACTAAAAATGAAGATATCTTGGTTGTAGCTCCATTTTCCACACAATATTTCATTGAAGTCACTTTGGACAATGATCTTACAACTTGGCAGGAATATTCGGACATAATCTCGTATGAACTCGTAGTGTCGGAGACAATCGCGCCTCCAGGGATCTATGAAACTATTTATGCTGAATTATCAGATTTTAGAGATTTTGACGTGGATTTTAACTCTATAACCTTTTATTTGGATCTCAATGTCTACAAAGCTTCCGAATTCATTATTGCTGGCGAGATTTCTCAAGTCCGTAATGATTATCAAATTGGTAAATACGTTATTAACCATTATGTTATCTGGGAATTCTTTGAAGAAGGAACTCATAGACTTCAAATCAAGGTTTATGCAGATGAATTTAATAGTTTTCCGTTCACCGGCGAGTTTATTATGAATGAAATTAGTTTAGAGCAAGCCTATGAGAAAGACTGCTATAGAAGGAAACTAGAATATCATATTGATGATTTTCGGACTCCTTTTTTGTCAAGTGATGATTTTAATACTCCTCTTTGTCAACTAGTTTCTACTGAGATATCTTCGATTAATGTTGACTCACAAGGTTTACCTGAGTTACTTCAAATCAATTGCACAATCGATTTCCAAGAATCTGATGCATACGAAATAGAGTATCATATACGAAATTCAATGTTTTCAGAATGGCAGATTTCTAATTATGATTGGTATGGGATTAATAAGCAAGTAATTAGCACTGAAGTTTTAACACCAGGAATATATGAAGTCTCTGGGACATTCGCAGCACTAGCATTTTTTAATTATCCTCAATTGGTTCTCGGAGGCTTGGTTATTTCTAAAGAAGGAGGTGGGGAAACAAGGATACCATTATACCAATTAATTTCTGAGGATGTCAAATCAGAATTCGATCCACTCATAGATTTTTCAATTAGTGATCGTGCTGTTGATCAGGATAACAATGGTAATAATGATACAATCGAACTGATTGTTTCAGTAACTGCCAAACAACAATTAAATGGACAATTTACTACGTATACTCCATTCAGTCAAGTATCCTGTATTGCTATTCCTTATGAAACAGAATCAACAGCGGAAGATCTTATCTTTGAGGAAGGTACTAATAACTATATTATCAGCTGTGATGCACGTCGATTTGCTGCCAGACAATTAGAAGCTCCCTATATCTTCAATTTTATTGGAATAACCATTTATGAGTATTCATTTTTTCATAAGATCCATTATTTAACGGAATACTATGATATTACTACGTTTGATCTTCCATCAGCTTATATAGATTCGGATTCCATCAGCTTAGAGATATTTAGTAATGAAACTGATAGCGGATATCTCTTGGAAATGGATGTAATAGCAACAGAATATCTTGATAGTTGTTTAAATATCGATTTGATCCATTATGGTGTAGATCCTTCTGAAAAACAATTTGATCATACATTTGGAGACTTAGAAGTCGTTAGCACATTAGAAGAAGGAACCAATCATTTTGAGATCTTCGTTGATGGCCAAGAGCTAGTCGAGAGTGGATTTCAAGGCAATATTGAAGTTGTTTCGATAAATCTAACACGAATTGATCTTGGAATCTCTGAAACGCTGGACTTCATTCCACATGCCACTTTACTTGAGGATAACGATGATACCACCATAAATAATGTTCCACCAAATAGGTCCATAAACCCTAGCCCAGCAGATGGAGCAACGGATGTTACTACATCACCCGATTTAAGTGTTGAGGTGAGCGATCCCAATGGAGATACTTTAACAGTACGTTTTTATGATGCTTCAAACGATAATATAATAGATGTAGTATATAGTGTTCCAAATGGATCAATTGCATCAATCAACTGGCAAAATCTTGAAAGTGGAAGAGAATACAGATGGTATGTTATAGTAGATGATGGTATTGATCAGAGACAATCTGAAACATGGTCATTTAGAACAGTTGGTGAACAACCTCTTATATTAGGTGATGTTAATAATGATGGATTCATTGATATTGTTGATGCATTACTCACTGCTCAATATTTTGTTGGACTTAATCCAAATAATTTCCATCTCGAAGTAGCAGATGTTAATGCAAATGGATCAATTGATATTGTTGATGCTTTACTTATTGCTCAATATTTTGTCGGACTAATTAATGAATTTCCTGCTAACCTTTAAAGTAAAATTTTATTTTCTTTTTTTTTCTTTTCAATTGAGGGAATTTTCAAGTTTATATAATTGACCAAAAATTAAAAATCTCCAAATTTACCCCAACGGAATTCCTAATTATTCCTAATCGAATTTCGTCGTATTTAAAATAATGATCTAAATTGATCAAAATAGCAATATTTTTATCAAAAAGGAATAAAAACTCGATTTTTATCAAAAAAATAATCTCTCTAATTCAATGACATAAA
>Ga0315549_1003629_pt1 | contig 13605 bp, 17 predicted proteins | sample SalMarSW160200MG_FD_203101 | JGI IMG/M metagenome (GOLD analysis project Ga0315549, IMG submission 203101) | Salt marsh sediment microbial communities from the Plum Island Ecosystem LTER, Massachusetts, United States - Salt Marsh Sediment SW1601-200 ... | reverse complement strand
TTTTATCTCATTGTTATCTTTCGTTCGTATTCGTTCTGATGCAAATTACACCTTCTGTCCCCTTGTCTCCCATTTGCCACGGAAGCTGATCCAGAAGGAGAGGAAGATAAGGCGAAGGTCGAGCCAGAAGGACTGTTTGCTTGATACCCGCCTGCCATCGCCATTATACCTAATCTTTTCTGCTGGGTCACTTTTTTACTATCTAAGTTATCTAAAGAATTCTGCTCAGAAAGGCATTGGCGGGCAGGTAGAGGAGATCATAGTGGAACTTGCGCCGTGGGGTGATAGGGAAAAATAGATCCGTCCCCTTTTCTCGCCATCACCAATGAGTTTTAAGACCGAACTTCTGATATTCCTTAAATTCACGATCTTTCGATATCAGAGTCATCTTCCGTTGGATAGCCTGCCAGATTATAAACCGATCGAACGGGTCTTTGTGCAAAAGCCTCGGTAGCTTATGAAAACTAGCTGCCTCGGACGGGCTTATCGGCAGGATACTAAGGGCCATTTGGTCAGCGAAGCTGGGTAGTTCATCGGGCTCAACACCAGACAATTGAAGCTTGCCAAGCGCGTACTTAAGGGAAATCTCCCAAAAGGCTACCACACTGACAGCCACGTCATTGTCCGAAGATATGATCTTCTCTGTTGCAGACCGGCTCAATTTTTCTGGGACGAAAACCGTCCACAAGAAACTATGAGTATCCAACAGAAAATTCATGATGTCAGCATCTCTTCATCGCTCAGCTTGAAGTCCTCATGGATCACACAGTGGCCCCGATCCCTGAGCAAGCCCAGCTTTCTTTCAGGTTTGGCGCTGTAATGCGAATAAGGTAGCAGCACGGCAACTTTTTCCCGTTTCTTCCCATAGCTGATGACAATTTCCTGACCCTGTCTTAATCGTCCCAGCACTTCGGAAAACCGTGCCTTCAGTTCTCCAATGGTGAGTGTCTGCATGTGTGCCTCCTTGAATAATATGATAATATAATTGTGGAGTTTTTTGACAACTTGTCAAGAAAATGATAAGGAATATTAACGAAAAGTGTTTGCCCCGTGAAATGATTCTGTTTTTTTATTTAACTGGGGCCCTCCAATCTGACGGCGGACAGGCCTTGAGCAGAAATCGTTCCGCAGATTTCACAGATTTCACAGATTATAAACAAATCTCTTATGTTCAAGTGATTTTGATCCAAAATTGATCAAAAGCCCTACTTTGAGGCCAGTAGCCTTAAGATAGTTGATAAGTTGCGCTTCTTCTATTCCAGATAAACTGGCCATCGCTTTGATTTCAACAATTACTTCATCATAGCAAATGAAATCCGGCTGATATGTTTTATTTAAGGGCTTGCCTTTGTATGCAATTGCAACAACAGACTGCGATCTAAATGGAATCCCTTGTGTAGCAAACTCCCTTTCAAGTGCTTCCTGATATATAGCTTCTAAAAACCCACATCCGAGTTCCTTGTGCACTTCCATCGCGGCTCCGATTATCTTGAATGTTCTTTCATCACCCATTTGTTAAATCTGCGTTAATCTGCGTAATCTGTGGATTTGAGCGGAAATCGGTAAGCTCTAATGCTTACTGCGAGCATTGCCAGGGTAGCCGCGCCACCATCGACCAAGATATCTTTCAGGCTGAAGGATCTGGTGGGGATAATGAGTTGCAAGCATTCCTTGGAAAAGGAAAATATCATGGTGAAAATAATGGATGAAAACAACATGCTCTTTAGGTTTGATTTTTTGTTATTAGATTGAAGTAAACGATAAAGCAGCAAAAACAAGACAAAGAAGGCTGTTATATGGAGGGGATATTCGGTAGGTATCTTGTATTCAGCGGGGAAAGAGTCACTTTGAAGAGAAGAGACCAAAAATATCCCGGCGATCCAAATAATCAAAGGCAGCCAATAGAATAGAAATCTATTTTGAGGGTATGTCACTGATAAGTGAAAGTAATGATGTTTTTCATGTCGTCAAAACAAATGACAAACTTATCAAAAATGTCAGTCCTGCCTAATATATTAAATCCAATACCTAACTTTTCTGAAAATCCAATAGTTGCCTTGAAACCTCTATGCCCTAATTGAATATCCAGCGTATTTAGATATACAGGAATGAATCCTCCATCCCCAACCTGGGTATAGATCAACTTACCTTTCTTTATATCTAAGCCCATCATTTTAGCCATAGAATCAGCAAAAATGCTGTAAACAGCTCCTGAATCCACATAAGCATCTACTGGATACCACCTATCATTATGCTTAAGCCCTATGGTGATAATAGGCATCTTCCATTGTTTGTATATTCGATAATTTCTAGCTATAATAGGCATATGAAATCTTCTTCTGAGGGTAGTTTTGTAACAAATGGTATTTTATCAGGATATTTTATTCTTGCTATCTCATCAACTTCCTTTTCTGTTTCACCAATGGCAACAATTTCTTCGTCCACTACAGCAATTGCCTTACGGGGATATTCCTTAACCACTTTTTCATAATGCTTAACCATCCAATCGTTATACTTTTCTAATATAATTTCCAAGGATTCCACTATTTCCTCCCATTCAGAAATATCATTTAAATTCTAACATCCAAATACCAAAAAAGCAAGGAGTATTGGCCCCTTGCCTTCCATACCCTCATTTACCCACAACGCCTTACAAGGCAATAAGCCCGCCTACCACACTAAAAGTAGATTTTCATGGTTCGATCCTCATCTCTCACTCATAAAAATTAAAAACTAAAGCTCTGGCACTACAATTTTATGCACCAATAACTAATAACGATTAACAACTAACTTTTTCTCATCACTTTCATGACTTCTTGCCCCGGGTCTCCCACTTGCCTCTAAAACTGATCCAGAAAGAAAGGGCAATCAGTCGTACATCAAGCCAGAAAGACTGTTTGCAAATATAAAGGAGATCATATCGGAGCTTGCGGCATGGGGCAGCATCCTTGGGGATATAGATAGTGGCAAGACCTGTCAGGCCCGGTCTAACACGCAGCCGTTCCCAGAAGCCGTTTATATCCTCATATTCTACCATATTGCCTTTCTTGTCTTTCACTATCTCACCCATTGCCAATGATCGTGGTCCGACAAAGCTCATATCTCCTAAGAAAATATTTAAAAGTTGGGGCAGCTCGTCCAGGCCCATGGCGCGCAATATTCGACCTACCCTGGTGATTCTTGGGTCATTTTCGATGGCCTGTTTAATCCCAAAGTCCTTATCAGAATTCGCCACCATGGTCCGGAACTTATAGGCCCTGAACCGTGTCCCGTTCCTTCCCCACCGCTCCTGCCGGTAAAAGATAGGGCCGCCGTCTTCAAGCTTTATGAGCAGGGCCAGGGGAAGTGAAACAGGTATTGAGAGTATAATCATGACGGCAGAGAGGATTACATCGAGCGGTCGCTTCAGAAAGGGCTCCCTGACCACGGTCGTAACTGTTTTGCGTACACTAGCCATTACTGATTATGTATACGATAGTCCATTACGTTTCCTGATGGCTACCGGCTCAATCAAACAAAAACAAGTCGTTCAACCGGACCCTCAACTGTAAAAATGCCGTGAGCGGAAGTGGGACCTCCCTTCTCGTAATACCTGAAGGAAGGTAAGGAAAAAGAACTTCGGGACCACGAGCATGCGTATAAAGGTCTTCTTCGGCTGCTGCGGCATCCTATGGAGCCATTCGAGCGGGAGCCTTTTGCATCCAGACAGGCGCCTGCCTGATCTCCCCGATGATAAAATCAAACGCAGCGCCGACGCCAATCTGCACGGCCTTTATCCTCCCCTTATGGCCAGCCATCCATTTCTCCTGCTTCGGTGCGCCAAGAGAGACAAACAAGATATCCGGATCAGCGTCATTGATCTCCTTAACAAACCCTGTATCCTCTTCCTCGGTCAGTTCCCTGAAAGGAGGAGAGACATCGCCCATGATATCTATACCCAGGAACAATTCATAAAGTCTTTTCTTTAAGGTATCAAGATTTTTCTCAGTTTTGCCGAAAAGAGATATTTTACCCAAAATAGCCTTGAGCAGAAATGGGTAAAGCTTAGTTGGTTGCATTTAAAACCAAAATATCCACAATCCTTTCCGCGGCTTTACCATCCCACAGGGGCGGGACTTCTCCTCTTTTAGCATTCCGCATTATCTCTCTATAACATTTGAGGATATCTGATTTTCTATTTCCGGCAAGGATGTTGTTTCCTACCTCAATAGTAATAGGACGTTCGGTATTCTCCCGGATAGTGAGACACGGGACACCTAATGCCGTGGTCTCTTCCTGCAGCCCCCCGCTGTCCGTCATAACCATTACCGCGTCTTTCCACAGGAACAAGGACTCTCTGAAACCCAGGGGCTCCAGGATATGCACTCCTTTGCTTAGCTTAATCTTGAACTCATCAAGCATCTTTCTTGTCCTGGGATGGATCGGAAAGATAATGGGGGTCTCTTGAGAGATCTCATTCAATGCCCCGGCGATCCCTGACAGGACCAGTTTATTATCTACGTTGGACGGCCTGTGAAGCGTCAGAAAGGCATATCTTCCAATGCCTTTTTTAAGCGCATTGCTCCCGAACCGGGAACCATCTTCGCCCTCCAGCTTATTGACCTGATACAGAAGATTATCGATCATCACATTCCCGACAAAATGTATCTTCTCTTTCGGCTTTCCTTCTTTAAGGAGGTTATCCATGCCGCTCTTTTCAGTAACAAAGAGATAATCGGCTATTGAGTCTGTAACGATCCTGTTTATCTCTTCCGGCATTGTCATATCACCGCTTCTAAGACCCGCTTCCACATGGGCGACCTCTATATTCATCTTCTTTGCCGTGACGGAACAGGCCAGGGTTGAATTTACATCGCCAACCACTGTAACAACATCCGGTTCCTCTTCAACACAGACCTTTTCGAATTTCACCATAACCTTCGCCGTCTGTTCCGCGTGACTGCCCGAGCCTGCGCCAAGGTAATAATCAGGTTCAGGGATCTCCAGCTCTTCAAAAAATATCTTGGACATCTCATAGTCATAATGCTGACCGGTATGCACTATTTTCCAATTAAGTTCCTTTCCCTTGTGCCCTGCACCTTGCGCCTTGAGCCTGCGGATTATCGGCGCTATCTTCATAAAATTGGGCCTTGCACCGGCTACGAGAATAAGTTTCATGATTACCTAATGATATTAATGAGCATAAATGTGTCCACAGATTACACAGATTAGCACAGATTAAAAACCATAAACTGATTTTGTATGTTAGGCAGATTACGCAGATTGGCGCAGATTAAATGGATTATATTGTTTAGAATCCATATACAAATCGTTTATGTTCAAGTGACTTATTGCCAAAGTTTATCAATAAGCCGACCTTTAATCCTGTTGCTTTAAGATAATTGATAATTTGAGATTCTTCTATCCCGGTCAATTCTGAGACAGCCTTAATTTCTATTATTACTTCATCGTAGCATATAAAATCAGGTTGATACTTCTTCTCAAGAATCTTACCTTTATATTTGATCTCAATGTATGGCTGAGATTCAAATGGGATTCCCTGAGTTGTAAATTCTCTTTCTAATGCCTCTTGGTATACCGCCTCTAAAAAACCGCAACCAAGCTCTTTATGAACTTCAATAGCAGCACTAATAATCTTGTATGTCTTCTCATCTCTCATTATTGTAATCTGTGAAAATCTGCGTAATCTGTGGATGGATAGGTACCGCGTTTCTGTGTGAAGACCCTGAAAAGAAAGTAAGGTATAACAGCCTGGCGGCGTATTCTCTTAGGATCGATTATAAGCCGATAGAGCCACTCAAGCGGCAGTTTTTGAAACAAGGCCGGAGCCCTTTTGGTTTCGCCGGTTATTGCATCCAATGTTCCCCCGATTCCCTGACAGACCTTTACATTCAACATTGGAAGATACTGCTTAATCCACATCTCTTGTTTTGGGCTTCCCAGGGCCAGGGAATGTAGGTTAAAATTTACCCAAAAGTGCCTTGGGCAGAAATGGGTAAAAAATATTTTTTAATTAAGTTTTTTTTCGCCAGCTACTTCATGCAATAGTTGATGATATTGCATTACCAATTTGGACCGAGAAAAATTTGAGACCACATAATCCCGTCCATTGGCCCCAAGACGCTCAAGTGACTCTGGTTGTTTCGAGAGACTCTGGATGGCTTGAGACATAGATTGCGGGTCTTCGGGTGGTACTAAGACACCGCAGTCCGCATCCTTTATGAGCCGGACGATCTCGGAATCATAAGGAACCGAGGCAAGGACCGGTCTGCCGCTGGCCATGATGGAGTAGGCCTTGCTGGGGACGTTGAGCTGGCCAAGATGTTGATTAAGCGTCACCAAAGATACATCTGCTGCTCCCAACATCTCGGGCAGGGTTTCTTTTGGTTGAGTAGGGAGAAATCGAATGTTGGTTAGTCCCATCAACTCAGCGCGTTTAACCAGTTTAGATTTTGCGTTCCCTTCTCCGACGATAAGAAAGATGATGTTTGGGTCATGTTTCAATAGCTCAGCAGCATCCAGCACCATATCCAGCATTGAGATATAACCCAGATTTCCGGCAAACATTACCACAAATTGTCCGTTCAGATTGTGAGCTTTACGGAAACTGTTTTCTTTGGGGACAGGTCGGATGTGATCTACATCTGCCCAGTTTGGAATAACCACTATCTTCTTCGCCGGAACCCCCTTATCTATTAAATTCTCCCTCATACCATCGGACAAGACCGTGACTCGGGCTGAAACGCGGTAGATCATCTTTTCCAGGTATTGAAAGATACGGATAAGTAGAGGGTTGCGCAGTTGGTCTATAATCATCAGGCAATCAGGCCAGATGTCCTGGACGTTAAAGACTATCGGGACGCGGTGAGCCAGACGGACGATAAAGCCTGATAAACCAACAGTAATAGGCGGGTTAATACAAAGGATGGCATCATGATGGCCGGCAAGGACGCCAGCGACCACAGACATAAAATTATAGCTCAAGTAGTTGATGCCACGGTGGAAGCCACTGGGGTTGGGAGGAACGTAAACAAATGTTCGCTGAACACTCACTCCATGAAAATTTTCACGCTTGATTAAACGACCACGGTACTCAGAATGAATATCCTTTCGACCATAATGGGGCATACTGGTGACTACAGTAACCTCATCTCCCATTGCAGCCAGATCCCTGGCAAGATCCGTGACCAGAGGACCGGTTCCAGTAAGATCAGGATGGAAGCGCATGTGAAGGATCAGCACGCGCATACTATCTCCTGACCAGATAGTTTCCAATCAAAAAAACGATATAAATCTTTCAACAGACTTTTCAATGGTGTAATGAGTCCGAACATACTCAGCAAGTTTTAAGCCCCAATCCTTAAGCGGTAGCTCCCCAGCATAAGCCTTCCGAAAAAAGCTGTCGACATCCCCGTCGTTCTCCCAATTGATGAACGGCTGCTCCGCTTCCCTGGCAATCAAACTCTCTGGCGACGGCTCCCCCTCTTTCTTGCCAATCAAGCCCTCCAACTCGTGACCCTTTTGAGTGTGACCAAATGGCACCAAAGAAAATCTTCTTTGAGATCTTCTCCTATCTTAGGTCCACAAATGCTTACTCGACTCGTCAATTGACATTTTTCAACGCTGCCCGCAAGGGCTTTCTCTAAACCGGGCCCAATCAAACGAATGCGAACAAATTGCAGCCTCTCAGCGAGATTAATCAGTCTCTCAATTCGCTTGTGTTTTAGGTAACGCCCTACGAACAAAATGTTCAGGCTGGTCCTGATTGGCGCAAGGGGCAACGGCCTAATTTCGCCTTCGCTAACTTCGGAGTTGTTTGCCGAAACGACCTTCTCGCTTTTACACCCAAGCGCTATCAGCCTCCGCTGCAATTCTTCTGTGTACGGCAGGGCGCCATCGCTACTGTTGATTAAAAACCTCCTGATGAGTTTCAACACCAACCAGTCCTTCTTACCTGTAAAAATTCCCCACCAAACCCATTTCGGACGGCGGTGCCCCATGAAAAGCCATTGAAGATACATGAAATACCTTAGCGGATAATGCATGTCTTCCACACAGAAAACCACATCCCATCGATTCCTCCATACGAGCCCATACTCCCAAGGCAGCCATCTGAATAAACCAAACTTTCTAGTGATAGCGAGTTCCCTGAAATTGAGTTCCCATCCCCGGCCCTCGTAATACCTATATCCTTTACGCTCCTCCGGCTCCAGTAGCATATAGTCAGAACAGGGTGTGGCACTCACTGTTAGGTCACAATGTTCGCTCAGAGCTCTCATCAAGCCTTCCCGGTAGTGCGGCACATATTGCATAAGCCACAGTACCTTCGGGCGCTTTCCATTATCCTCACCATTACTTTCGGAGCGCTCCTTGCCTTCTGACGGTATTGCTTCAGCTTTTCCAATGCAGGACTTCGGCATCGACACAAACACCTCACTTCTATCTTAGTTCAAACGACACAACGAAACAACACGATCCGATAAGCCAACACAATTTCCAGGCTAATCGATAAAACACTGATGCCACATTTCCACACTAAGCAACGGCCAAATCCGGTTAGCCATTGGTTGCCGGCCTTCAAAATGAGTTTGAAGAAGTTTTTCAAGCTTCCTCCAATCAAAAATCCCTCTTTCTTTAACACTCTCCACATTCAATATCTCTTTTATCCAAGGCCTCAACGGACCTCTAAACCATTCATCAATAGGAGTCGAAAAGCCTTTTTTGTCCTTTCGATAAACTATTTCATGTGGCAGGAAGCACTCGACCGCCTTTCGTTCCAAATACTTGGTTTCCCCCCGCCGTATCTTACAACCGGAAGGTAATCGAGCAGCAAACTCTACAATGCGATGGTCACAAAGAGGGACCCGCGACTCGATCGATACCCCCATACTCATCCGATCCTCCAGTTGCAATAAGCCCTGTAGAAAATACTTCACGTCAAAATACTGTCGTCGTTCGAGAAAGGTGTGTCCGTTACCAATTCCCAGAACCGGGGGATCATCAAAACCGTTCATCCGTATGAATCCCTCTGAGATCAAATCTCGTGTCTGAAAATTAGCTATTCTTCTCGCAATACCTCTTAAGAAAAATCCGGTCGTAAATCTGCCCCGCAAACCGTAAATATCCCAGGCCAACTCTTTTAGATCTCGCACATTCCCACCACAAATTCTCCTGAACCTATCCTTGAAAAAGGAAACATAGTGCCAGATATACCCCGCAAAGAGTTCATCCCCTCCCTGCCCACCAAGGACAACTTTCACACCCTCATCTTTAACCAACTCATTCAACTTGAGCTGGGGGTAAGCAGGACCCCCTATCACAGGTTCATCAAGCAACCAGGTAATCCTTTCCAAATACTCCGGCAGGTCATGATAGGTAACTATTTTTACTAAGTGCTTTGTGTCCAAATGGTCTTTTACCAGGTTACTCCAATATCTTTCATCAGAACTTGTTTCGGCGAACCCGATGCTAAAGGTTTTAAGACGACCAAGTGCATCCATGGCAATGGCCGAAACAGAACTGGAATCAAGTCCTCCGCTCAAGTGCGCCCCTACAGGCACATCACTGCGAAGCCTGAGTTTCACGGAGTCTACAAGCAATTCCCGCAACTCCCTCGCCAGCTCTTCCTCCGCTTTTTCGCGATTTGAGTCCCCATCAAAGGCTACATCCCAGTATTTTACACTGTTCATACCTTTTGCGCTCACATATCCGAAGTAACCGGGCATGAGCTTCTTGATGCCCTTGAACCAGGTCTTATCATCGAGCACATACGTAAAATGGAGATACTCAAAGATGGCCTCATTGTTGGGTTCAGGATGGATTCCGGGAACTTTCAGGATCGCCTTGATTTCAGAGGCGAAAACAAATCGGCCACTATCCATAGAGTAATAGAACGGCTTTATGCCTAATCGGTCCCGCGCCACAAATAGCTTCCGGCTATTCCTGTCCCAAATCGCAAACGCGAACATTCCGTTAAACTTATCAAGGCACCGTTCCTTCCAACAAGCAAACGCGTTGAGAATCACTTCAGTATCTGAATCCGAGAAGAATCTATACCCCCTGGATTTTAGTTCCTCCCTCAGTTCAATGTAGTTATATATTTCGCCGTTGTGGACTATGACAAATCGTCCGTCTAAGGATTCCATGGGCTGGTGCGCTCGATCGCTGAGATCAATGATCGAAAGCCGGCAATGGCCCAAACCTATTGATCCATCTACAAACAGTCCTTTATCATCAGGGCCACGGTGCCTCATCTTGTGAACCATTCTTTCGATCGTATTTCGATCAACGGAGCCGGATCCGTCGTAATAGCAGATGCCAGCTATGCCACACACCTAACTCACCTCCGAGCCTTTTCTATCCTTAGGGTTTCCTAAGTCAACTACTATCCAAACACATGCTGAACCTTATTCGCCAAACACTCATTCTTCCCTGGATATGTACCACATGAGAGTCTTCCGGAACAGCATCCACTTTTCTCTCGCTATACGTTGCGCCGACGCGTCACCCAGTAGCGCCCTCAGCCCATAATATACCGTGCGCAGTAAAACGCCCGAGAAAAGAATCGCTTTCAATATAAATTGCTTGAGCTTGCCAAAGTATTTTACGTAGTACAGATGCTGAGCGCGATGAAATTCGATAAACCCACTTGCAGGGTTAGAGGCAGAACTCTCCCCCCCATAATGGACAACCTTAGCCTTTGCGAGGAAATAGACCTTCCAGCCATCAAGTGTGGCCCGACGGCAGAAGTCCATCTCTTCCGCATTGAGGAAAAAGCGTTCATCTAATAGACCGATGGAGTTAATGACTTCCTGGCGAATCATAAAACACGCCCCTGACAAACACTCCGTCACGTGCGAAATACTATGATCGCTAAACTCATCAATGCTAAGAAACCGATTGATCGGTGCAATAAAAGGGCAAAGGTGAACCATTGTAACCGTTAGTAAGCTCGGAAAGCTGAAAAGTGACCGCTGGATTGTCCCGTCTTCGTTGAGCAACTGCGGGCCACAGATGCCAACGTCAGGGTGGCTCTCCATCCAGACCAGCATCTCATCGATGGCATTGCCGACAATCAGGGTATCCGGATTCAGCAGCAACACGTACTTCCCGGAGCTGGCACGGATTCCCTGGTTCGTCGCCCGGGCGAATCCCGCGTTGGATTCGTTCCGTATTAACATCACTTCCGGAAAAAGCGTGTTCACCATCTCTGCGCTCCCATCCCGGGAGGCATTGTCCACGACTATGATTTCCGGAGAAACGGCCTTGCAGCTGGCAAGTAGAGATTGAAGGCACTCACGAAGCAATTCCTTCGTGTTATAGCTTACCAGAAGAACAGACAGGACTAAATCAGCCTGCAACATTATCGGGGCTTCCTCATTATCCGTTTAAAGGTTTAACCTTGCTTATACGAATGTACCTGTAACGCGGCACCAAACGTTCCGCGACAGTTCTGCATCCCAAGCCGTTTTCTTTTAAGAACGCCACAATCTCCCTGTGCCCTCCGTATACGCCATCTTCCACAAGGTAATATTCCCGGTCTTTGTTGTCCAAAAAATACCTGGGAAAATACAGGTCCAGAATCAGCTTCCGCTCGGGCACGACACCCCCTATCCAGAGGCTTCCCACGATTGTAGCGTCCTGGCTTACATTCTCATCGATCATCGCTCTCAAGTTGGTCTCAGAAGCTGACCGAACACGCCAGATCTCATATACGTTGCCCAACCCGCTTAGCAGTGTTAAAACAAAGATACAAACAAATAACTTCTGTCCAAGAGGCCGAAAAATCCGCTCCCGATTAGCGAGACATGTCCCGATAAGAGGCGAAAACATCAAAGTGATATATGCCATATACCTGACATTGCCGCTGCCCCGGAACACTGCATAGATTATCAGATAGAAGAAGGCGGCGGCCACCAGGAACCGCATTTTGAGATCCTTCCGGACCCCATAAGCTGCCATCGCAACGCAGACAATAACAATGGCTCTGTATGGAAACACTGACCACTTTTTGATCAAAAACCACCCGTTGAATAGGTAATCTTGGCCGCCTTTAGCCGTGTTCATTACTATGTTGCCCACACTCTGAAGCACAGTGCCTTTAAACGAATGATCTCCAACGGCACAGTAAGCGACAGCCGCATACAGACCGAACCCGAGTGTCATACCAAGCGCCGTCCACGCCAGCGCCCTGAATGCCGGCCTTCGATCATCGCTGAACAGAAAGGCTGACCCTAACATGATTCCCGGCACGACAACGGAATTTTGATGAAACAGGAACCACCCTGCTCCAAGCACTACCCCGATGCCAAACATACTGAAAGGCCTCTTGTCCCCCTTTACCACCATCAGGACCTGTAACAGCGTCCATACAAAGATCGGAAGGAGCAGGGCTTCTGGCCTGACGGTCCTGGCGTTCAGAAAAACTACAGAATCAAGAGCCAAAAATGCGGCCGCGCCCCATGCGGCCGTCTGTCCAAGCACCTTGCTTCCACGTACCCCGAGCAAAAGGATCGCTGTCAGCGACGTAATCACCATGGGTAAACGCGCGCAAACGATAAAGGACAGCAGGCCGGATAAACATTTGATCCCAATCGCCACAACACCGGAAACCATAGGCCACATAGCATGCAGGACATTGTCGCCGGTTCCGCTGCCCGCAAAGGCCGGAATTCGCGGCACACCATGAAAAGCCCATTCATAGCCAGCGATTGTAAACCACCCGTCATCATACTCGATCCGGGCATTCAGCCATAAGAACGGCAGCAATCCGCCAACTATGGCTACAATCCGCAAGACGAGTATAGTAGGCGCCCCCTCAAATATGAAATGTTTTCGGATATTATATGTAGTTTGCCTTATCAAACGACAGTTCCTTAAAACCAACAGACATACCCTTCCTTCCTGAAAAATCAGCCGCCTACAGACTTAAGCGCCCCTTTACATTTGCCAGCACCCCACCAGATATTCCGAGCAGCAGCCAGCATCTTGGAGATATAAAGTTTCCGCAACTCAGCGACATCAGCGAGGCCGATGTGAGATAGGCAATAAAAAATGCCGACAAGGCCTTTTCAAAACCTGTGGTTTTCCGAAACGTCTGATACCCCATACGGAACAAAATAAACAGCAAACCAAGGTAGACCCCCAGTCCCAACAACCCCATTTTCAGAAGGAAAAAAATATACGCGTTGTGAAACCAAGTGGTCGAAACAAAAAGCCACCACTTTGCATCTGCCCAGGCCATGGCGTTTATGATCATCTCTTCACCAAGGCCGTTGCCTACCACCCAGTTTTCAATACTTTCGATTGCTCTCTCTGTTTCTTCGACACGTCCGATCATCGACTGGATCCCGAAAACGTTACCCTCCTCGAGAAACTCAAGGCGAGCTTTGATACTCCACATTATAGAATGTTCCCCAGCATTGCCACTCCCAAAGGGCCTTCCTATAACAATGAAATAAAAGCATAAGGAAATGATACATGCGAAAAAGAGTATCGGCCAGACACGACGTCTTTGTGCATCCATAAACAACAGGAAATAGAGAACAGTTAACCCCGCGATCAATCCAGCCCAATAGGTACGTGTCATAGAAACTATAATGACAT
>Ga0315549_1003627_pt1 | contig 13607 bp, 10 predicted proteins | sample SalMarSW160200MG_FD_203101 | JGI IMG/M metagenome (GOLD analysis project Ga0315549, IMG submission 203101) | Salt marsh sediment microbial communities from the Plum Island Ecosystem LTER, Massachusetts, United States - Salt Marsh Sediment SW1601-200 ... | reverse complement strand
AAGGTTTTTACATCATCGACTTGTGCCGGGCATTGTTCAATGCGCGCTGCATGGAAATAAGTACCGATACCAAGCGGATAAATCAACTACTATTAAAGCTACCTCGCTGCTCGAGTTCAAGGTTTCAAGGTTCCTGGGTTCACGGTATACCGTTTCTTCTAAACATCGGCCATAACCGTATGGGCTAGACTAAGTGTTTTTTGCTGAAACAGCTTTATCAGTTCCCTATTCATGAATTCATACTGTCTAAGGAGAGCAACGCATGATAAAGACGGGATATCGTCAGGTCCAGGTTTGACCGTAGGCGGATTTAACGCCTGTCGACTTATATATCTATAGAGAGAAAGGAGGAAATAGGCAGGCAATCGGCAGGGTTGGGTTTTATTAACATATTACTTATATTTTGGAGGTGATGCACATGAAAGGAAAACATTTATTCACGATTACCGGGTTTATTTTTATCATGTTCGCGCTGGCCTTTGTCAATTTCCAGCCTGCACAGGCACAAACGATAAATCTCAAATTCGCTCATCTCTTTCCTCAGCCAAATCCGCTTTCACAGATATGCGAGGCTTTTCTCCAGGAACTTGAAGAGAGAACCGGCGGCCGGGTTACGTCTCGCTTCTTCGCGGGCGGCTCTCTTCTTAAACCCGACGGGATGTATAAAGGGATCGAGATGGGTGTTGCCGATATCGGTTTCGCCCATGTTGAATACACGCCCGGTCGTTTTCCCGTAACCGAGGTCTGTGATCTGCCGCTGGGTTATCCAGACGGATGGGTCGCGAATATGGTGGTCGATGATTTCTACAATAAATTCAAACCCAAAGAATGGGATAACGTAAAGGTCCTCTGGATGCATACCAGCACCCCCAATCTCATGATCACGACAAAACCGGTTCGTAAACTCGAGGATCTCAAGGGGATGACCATCAGAGCCCCGGGCCGCGTTGGGGACACGGTCAAGGCCCTGGGCGCATCACCGGCACCCATGCCTATAATGGAAGTCTATGACGGCATGGCCAAGGGCGTCATCCAGGGTGTGAATATTCCCTATGAAACCCTAAAGGCCTTCCGGTTTGCCGAGGTGGCAAAATACACCACCGTAACCTGGGAAGTGGGTAATCTGTATACGTTCTTTGTTATAATGAACCCAAAAAGCTATGGCAAGCTTACCGGAGATCTCAAGGAGATCTTTGATAAACTTTGCGGAATGTACAAGGAAAGGATGGCCCTGGTCTGGAATTCAGTGGACTTCGACGGACTGGAATTTGGTCTTGAGAAGGGAGTTGAGATCATCCATCTGCCCGATGATGAGCTGGCCAGATGGAAAAAAGCGACTGAACCGGTTATAGACGGCTACATCAAGGACATGACGTCCAAGGGATTTTCTGAAGCGGAAGTCAGGGGCTGGATCTCCTATATTAAGGCACGCATCGACTTCTGGACCAAAAAACAGGTTCAATATCGTCTTAAATCCCCCACAGGTCCGCCGGAAATACGACCATAAGGTATAGAAAGGTCAATAAAAGATAGCTCCTCATAAGAACCTGTGGGTACAAAAAGGGTTTAGAAACTTGAAAGCATGAATCAAATCTGCTACTTCCTGTTGGTGATAAAACCGATGGGAAGGAGGATAAGATTCATGCTCATAAACAACATAGTCCGAAAGACCTTGGGACTCAAGAGACATTCTGTAAAAAAGCCAGAGAGGAAGATGGTCAGCTGCTGGTATACCTGGTCCCAGATAAGCGCTATATGCTCATTTGTTCTCAGTGCGGCGCAAAAGGGTGTGGGTACGATACGCTCAAGGAACGGCGATGGAAGCACGTACCTTTGTGGGGGATTCCCATCCTGCTGATCTATAAGCGCCGAAGGCTTGCGTTCGCCGCCTGCGGCTTCAAGGTAGAGTCGATCCCGTGGACACAAGGAAAAAGCCTCTTTCTTCTCCTCTAACCGTGTTCTTGGCCACCTGGGTTCGGGAAGTGGGCTGGCAGGTGGTTGGTCGATTGTTTGGGTTTCGCTGGAATACCGTTCGAAAGGCGGTCAACGACGTTTTTGACTACGGACTGAAGCACCGGGATATGGGCACTGTCCTGTACATCTGTATTGACGAGATCTCTCGCAAAAAAGGCCATATCTGCCGCATCCAGGTCTACGACCTCATTGAAAAACGCCTCTTGTGGTCCGGGGAAGATCGAACTGCTGAGACTCTGGAGGCCTTCTGTGATGAACTGGGAAAAGAGCACTGTAAGCACATGGAGGCTGTCTGTTGTGACATGTGGGCTCCTTAGGTGGATGTGATCAAAGCACGCTTTTCCAATGCCCTGCTTGTCTTTGACAAATTTCATATTGTACGACACCTCATGGCTGCTGTGGACACCGTTCGCAAAGAAGAAGCCCGGGAACTTAAAGCACAGGATCCCGACGTGCTGAAGAAAACCCGCTACATTTGGCTGAAGAACCCGTGGAACCTTACCGACCAACAAAAGCTCAGGCTGAGTTATCTGGAAAAGCTCAACCTTAAAATTAATCGGGCCTACCTGCTTAAGGAAGCATTTCGCAGGTTCTGGGACTATACCTATCCTGTATGGGCCAAAAAATACCTCAATCAGTGGTTCTGGTGGGCTACACACTCCAAGTTAGAGCCTATGCGAAATTTCACTTGGATGATCCACCGCCACTAAGAAGACATCCTCAACTATGTTAAGGTTCCAATCGATAATGGTGCAGTGGAAGCACTCAACAACAAGGCCAAGGCCATCAGTTATAGGGCCTTCGGTTATCGCACCGCAGATACCTTTAAACTCGCTCTTTATCATGGCCTGGGGAAGCTCCCCATGCTAAAATTAACCCACAAATTCTTGTGAGGAGCCTCTATTATAAACGGTTCACTTTTAATTCTTAACTGACAAATTTACATAAAAACTTGACAGTACCTAAAGGATCGTCTATCAAACTTCTTGATGAGCTTTACAAGATCGACTCTCTATTCATCGACAATGCCCCAGTTATTTACGGGCTGACCTTTCTTAATTAAATTGGCTAAAGAGCCCTCTTTATCAGAAAGGAAAAAACTATGTCAGTTTTTGACCATATGCTTATGGGAGAGGAAGGTTTAAACGAAATTTACTCTTGGGTAGATAATTTTGTTAGAGATAACAGTAAAATTGCGGATAAAATAATCCTTGGCAAATCCGAGGACGGCAAATGGGATGTGCCAGCGGTTGTTCTAACCAATAAGTCTATTAAGGATGAGGAAAAACAGATTGCGATTGTAACTCTTGCCCGACATGGGCAGGAAAGGGGCGCCAGAGTTGTTGGCCCTGAAATATTGCATTATTTGGCCAGTGACGATGCCGCCGAGACCAGAGATAAACAAACGGTTGTTGTGGTTCCCATTGTTAATCCAATTGGAGTAGTTTTGGATAAATTTCACTCGACATTATACGGGATCACCGATCACGAAAAAGCGATTTTCGGGAAACTCTGCTCTTCGTATACACCAGACATGATGATTGATTATCACAGTATCGGTAAGTCAGAGCCGACAAGATACGACCGGGGTGACGCGGAAATCATCATTCCGGCAAATAGCAGCAAATGGGGCGCTGATGAACAGATTTATCAGTACGTGGCCAATAAGGTGATGGAAGCGGCTGCTGCGAAAGGATGGCCCTATGAAATACATACCCTGGAAGATTTGAGCTTTTATTATTTTGTAGAAGCGAATACCGGCAGGCTCCCCCATAAATATCTGGAGGAGAAGGTGTTTTTGCTTCATATTCAAAATACTTATGAGCACTATGATTTCCTCCCAAAAAAGATTGGCTATACGAACTATACTAATGGCCCGGCATACCAGAAATGGCATACATTGGTTTTTGGGATGGAAACAAACCACTGGAGCATAAAGGTTGAAGACGGTCTGGCCGAGAGCGGAGCGATTCCCTGTCAGGCGCTGTTGAATATGGGCAATAACAGGTTCCCCTGGGAAAAAGATCCCGGTTATCCGACAAATATTTTGGTTGGAGATTTTAGAATCTCCATCAGACCTTCGGGAAAAAACCCAGGAGAACGAAGGATCTCGAGGGAGAAGGTCTGGAACGAGCGGCATAATTTTGACATCCTGAAGCGGGAAATGCTTGATGATCGCGAAGTGACGTTGGCTGAAGTGGGCTATTTGGGGGGAAATGTTCCGCTGGATTTCGATCTTTGCCTGCGTATGAGACAGGACGTGATTAAAAGGGTCTTGGTAGAGGAGCAGGAAACAAAATTTGAGACATTTAAGGATAACTGCTCAACCTTTGTTTCAATACCGATTTCATTAAAGAACGCGGGCAAATTGAAAATTAAAATTATCCATGGACTTTATAGAAGAAACGGCTAAATGTCTGTGTTTGTCACATTGGCTGGCTATACTCCTATAAACCGGAAAAAGTGTCATCTGTTTTTCAGGTTTGTTGCCAATCGATCCGAGAAGGCCAGCACCATCATCACGTCAAACAAAGCCTTCTCTGACGGTACAGAATTTTTCTATGACTCGGTGATAGTGACAGCGATCCTGGATCGTTTACTCCATCATAGCACGCTCATTAATATCCGGGGCAACAGTTACAGACTGATGGAAAAAAGGCTGACGAGCAGTTGAGCATGGATCAAAATACAGTGGAAAGAGGCTAACTTTTAAAAGAACGTTGACAGTAATTATAGTTATGGAGGTGATGCACATGAAAGGAAAACAGTTACTCACGATTATAGGGTTTGTTTTTATCATGTTCGCACTGGCTCTTATCAATTCCCAACCTGCGCAGGCACAAACAATAAATCTCAAATTCGCTCATATCTTTCCTCCGCCAAATCCACTTTCGCAGATATGCGAGGCTTTTCTCCAGGAACTTGAAGAGAAGACCGGTGGCCGGGTTACGTCTCGTTTCTTTGCGGGGGGCTCCCTTCTCAAACCCGACGGGATGTATAAAGGAATCGAGATAGGTGTTGCCGATATGGGTTTTGCCAATGTTGAACACACGCCCGGTCGTTTTCCCGTCACCGAGGTCTGCGACCTGCCCCTGGGTTATCCAGACGGATGGGTCGCGAATATGGTGGTCGAAGATTTCTACAATAAATTCAAACCTAAAGAATTTGATAACGTAAAGCTCCTCTGGATGCATGCAAGCACACCCAATATTATGATCACCACAAAACCGGTTCGTAAGCTGGAGGACCTGAAAGGGATGACCATCAGGGCCCTGGGCCGGGTGGGGGATACGGTCAAGGCCCTGGGCGGATCACCAGCTCCTATGCCCATCATGGAGGTCTATGACGGTCTGGCCAAGGGCGTCATCCAGGGCGTGAACATTCCCTATGAAACCCTCAAGGCCTTCCGGTTTGCCGAGGTGGCAAAATACACCACCGTAACCTGGGAAGTGGGTAATCTGTATACGTTCTTTGTTGTTATGAACGCAAAAACCTATGCCAAGCTTACCGGAGAGGTTAAGGAGATCTTTGATAAACTTTGCGGAATGTATAAGGAAAGGATGGCCCTAGTCTGGAATTCGGTTGACTTCGACGGACTGGAATTCGGTCTTGCGAAGGGGGTTGAGATGATCCATCTGCCTGACAAGGAGCTGGCCAGATGGAAAAAAGCGACTGAACCGGTTATAGATGGCTACATCAAGGATATGACGTCCAAGGGCTTTTCAGAAGCAGAAGTCAGGGGCTGGATCTCCTATATTAAGGACCGCATCGACTTCTGGACCAAAAAACAGGTTCAATATCGGCTTAAATCCCCCACAGGTCCTCCGGAAATACGACCATAGGGCATAGAGAGGTTACTAAAAAAATAAGGCTTACAATCTACACGGGTACAGGGGATTTCTCCCGATGGTGGACCGTTTTGAGCGATATGTAACTCTTTTAAGCGACTGGCTTGCATGGATAGGGTTTGCGGCTCTCTTGCTGATGATGATCATTACCTGCGCTGACGTGATAGGGGCAAAGCTTTTTCTCCGCCCTGTCTTTGGGGCCATTGACATAGTGATACTCTCTCAGCAGGTTGCCATGGCGTTCGCAGTCAGCGCAGCCCTTATCTACGGCAGGCATGTTCAGGTTGAATTCTTCATGAATTTCCTTCCGGAACGTCTTCAGGCCCTGACGGATACGGTTGTGCATTTACTCTGCTTCGCGCTTTTTGCAGTGATTCTATGGCGTCTTATCCTTTACGGCTATATGTTGCAGGCCGGTGCAGAAACGAGTTCCACCGCGAGAATCCCCTTGTACCCATTTGCGTATGGCATTGCGTTTGCTTGCATCCCCATCTGTCTTGCCTTTATACTTGACGCTATAAAATCGATTCTCACGGTTGTTCACACATGAATCCTTCGACGGTTGGTATCTTAGGCATCGGATTGCTCCTGTTTCTGTTCCTGATTAGGATGCCGGTAGCCTTCGCAATGGCTCTTGTAGGCGTTTTGGGTTTCTCCTGTCTCGCCGGGCCTTGGCCGGCACTGGGACTTCTCTCGCAAGATGTCTTTGAAACCCTTTCATCGTATCCCCTTTCTGTTATCCCCATGTTTATTCTCATGGGTTCTTTTGCCTTTGCGTCAGGGATTAGTCATAGGCTGTACAAGACAACCTATGCCTGGTTCGGCTCGCTTCGCGGTGGGCTAACTATCGCGACTGTTATTGCCTGTGCGGGGTTCTCCGCGATCAGCGGATCGACCGCTGCCACCGCTGCCACCATGGGCAAGATCGCCCTTCCGGAGATGCGCAAATACGGTTACAAAGATACCCTTTCCACCGGAACAGTGGCCGCCGCCGGGACGCTTGGGATTCTCATTCCCCCCAGTACCATACTAATCGTCTATGGCATCATGATCGAAGAGTCTATTGGTAAGCTCTTTATCGCCGGCATTCTACCCGGCATCATACTAAGCCTGTTCTTTGTGGCCACAGTCGCCATACTCTGTTTCCGAAAACCCGAATTGGGCCCGCCCGGTGAGCCTACATCATTTAAGCATAAACTGCGTTCAACCTTGGGCATCATCGAGGCTGCAATACTCTTTGCCCTCACTATCGGCGGAATGTTTCTCGGCTGGTTTAGCCCTACCCAAGCGGGCGCCATTGGCGCTGGAGGAGCAGTGATTATAGGGCTCTTACGCGGCCAGTTATCCTGGAAAAACTTCATTGAGTCCGGAAAGGATGGACTGCTTACTTCCTGCATGGTCATGTTCATTATTACAGGCGCGACGGTATTTGGTCATTTTATGGCTATTTCAAATATTCCTTTCATCCTTGCCGATTGGACAGCCGGGCTTCCGGTTTCTCCAATACTTGTTATGGCAGTCATTATCTTTATGTATTTCATCGGGGGCTTCTTTATGGATTCCATGGCCCTTGTCGTGGTTACCATTCCCATCTTCTTTCCTGTCGTACAGGAACTGGGTTTTGATCCGATATGGTTCGGGGTCATAGTAGTCCTGGTTGCTGAGATGGGTGTCATTACACCACCCGTTGGCGTTAATGTCTTCGTTATTAAGGGGATTGCACCTGATATCCCACTTGGCACTATCTTTCGTGGAATCTTCCCTTTTCTATGGGCAATTATCTTATTGACTATCCTTCTCGTGATATTTCCTGAGATCGCCACCTTTCTCCCGAGTCTTCTCGAATCCTGAGCATCACGCTCTAAAGAACGGTTGTGGAAAGCAGGAAAAGACCTGCTGAACATGCCTCTATCATGGCATCATTCCCTGTCTTGATAAACCGCACAGGCAGTCTGATTCAGCGTTTTTGAGGCCGTTTTCCCCTTGACACACGAGGGCAATTTCCCTATGCTTCTTGCCACCAACAGCGAAACCTTATTATTTTTTGCTCTGTCCCGTTGCACCCGGTAGATGTTCAAAGGATAGAGAAGCCTTTGAAAAGCTGCATTGTGTTTTAAGCGTGTTAAATAAATCTATCAAATCAATAAATAACAGAAGGGGAGTTGCAATCCATGAAAGAGATAAAGAATGTCGCCGTACTCGGGGCCGGGGCCATGGGGGCCCAGATAGCTGCCCTGGCAGCAGAGGCCGGGTATACGGTCAAGGTCAGGGACATTGAGGAAAAATTCCTCGAGAGAGGCCGCCAGCTCATCGAGGAGATGTACGATAAGAGGATAAAGAGGGGTAAGCTTTCCGAAACCGATAAAAAGGCAAACTTGGGCCGTCTGAGCTTCCTCATCGACCTTAAAGAGGCGGTTAAGGATGCCGACATTATCATCGAGGCCGTGCCGGAGATTATGGACCTGAAGAAACGCGTCCTGAAAGAGGTATCGGCATTGTGCCCGGCGGATGCCGTATTTGCCACCAATACCTCATCGTTGAGCATCGCGGAAATCGCTACCGTGGCTAAAAGACCGGAGATGGTGGTGGGCACGCACTACTTCAACCCCCCAAGCCGCATGACCCTGCTTGAAATCGTACATGGCGACCATACCGGAGAAGATGCTATCGAGATAGCCGAGCGTGTCGCCAAAGCCATGGGTAGAGTCGTCGTGCACGTGAAAGATGTGCCCGGCTTCATCGCCAACCGCATCTTCTGCATCATGTGCAACGAGGCCGACTGGGCCCTGGCCAAGAAAGAGGCTAACAGCGCCTTTGAGATAGACTCCGCGATAAAGTACAAGCTGGGGCTGCCTATGGGCATGCTGGAGCTCCAGGACATCCTGGGCGGCGGCTCCATCGATACGCAGTACCACGTTATGGAGTATTTCGGCGCCATGCTGGGCAAAAGCTACGGGCCGGCCCCTATCCTGGAGAAGCTTTTCAAGTCAAAAAACTTCGGCAAAAAAACAGGGAAGGGGTACTACGACTGGTCCTCGGGGCAGACCAACGAAATCCCTATGAATGCCGGATTCGGGTTCGACCCCATCAGGGTGCTGGCGCCGGCGGTCAATGCCGCCGCTACCCTTCTTGAGACAGGGGCCACGACCAGAGAAGAGATCGACATCGCTGTGCTCCTCGGCCTGAACTACCCGCGTGGCGTGCTCAGGATGGCCGACAGCGTCGGCCTGGATACTATCGTGGCTGAGCTTGACCTTCTCAAGAAGAAATATCGCACGGCAAGATACAAAGCCTCTCCGGTGCTGACCAAACTGGTCAAGCAAGGCAAGCTGGGCAGGAGAACCGGGGAGGGATTCTACCGTTACGGTCCTGGCGAGTATGAATTCGTCAAACTCGAGATGATAAAAGAGACCAGGGCGGCCCGGCTTATCTTGAACCGTCCCAACCGCGCCAACGCCTTTAACGCCGACTTTATGACGGAGATAAACAAGGCCTTAACCGAACTCGAGGCAAACGATGACGTCCGCTGCATCGTTGTCACCGGGGCCGGGGCGAATTTTTGCGGCGGCGCCGATGTCTCGGCCTTCGCCACCGGACAGGTGGATGACGCCTTACGATTCAGCGAGGCGCCTCACGATGTCTTTACCAGGTTTGAGACCTGCTCCAAACCGGTCATCGCGGCCATCAACGGCCCGGCCATCGGCGGCGGCCTTGAGCTGGCACTGGCATGCGATATCAGGATAATGAATACCAGGGCCCAGCTGCGTCTCCCTGAACTGACCCTGGGGCTGCTGCCTGGGGCCGGGGCGACACAGCGCGTCGGGAGGCTTATCGGCTGGGGGCGTGCCAGGGAGATGATTCTGCTGTCGGAGCCGGTAATGGCGGATAAGGCCCTGGCCTGGGGCCTGGTCAACGTAACGGCCGAGCCTGATACGTTCAAGGCAGTGGTGGATGATATCGCTAAGAGGCTGGCTGACGGCGCGCCGCTGGCGCAGAAGCTGGCTAAGGCCCTGATGTACTACGGGGCCCAAGCAGACCAGAGGACAGCATTGTTCCTCGAAGCATCTGTGTCTGGGGACATTGCCCTTACCACGGACCTGAATGAGGGCATTACCGCTATGTCGTACCGCCGACAGCCGAGGTTTACCGGAAAATAAAGAATCCATGACCGGATGACGTGGCTTTGTTTGAAGCCCTTAGAAGGGGGCCAAACATGTACCCTCAGACCATGGGTACACAGGGCGATTTGCTTTTTCTCGTTGCGCGTTTACAGAAATGTAAAAATCGTATGATAAAAATCGTATCAATCATCTATAGATAAGTGCCATCGAAAGCCATTTGAAATCGGCCCTCATCAGGAGCACGTAATCCTGCTGTGGGCTTTTCTTTTGAGTATCCCTTTCTTAGAAAGACACTATGGAATGCCTCAAAAGCTCAAGGCAATGAAGGGAAAGGGAGGACCCTTTTTGCTTTCATTGGTGGCGATTGTATTATACAAAGCATCGGCATCCATTCTTGATGAAATCGTAAAAAGTCTTTTCACCTGTCATTGCGAGGAGCAGAGCGGTTGCGAGGCATAGCCGAAGCAAACTCGGAGCCCCGCCTGCGGCGGGGTTCATAAAAGGCAAGGTTAATGAGCAAACCTCAGAGAAAAGGAGATTCCTCGCTAAGCTCGGAACAGGCTCCGCAATCTCGTAAATTCAAGTAGTTACATTGAAGGAGATTGCTTCGCTCCGCTCGCAATGACACTAATGTCGACTGTTTACGAGACCATCATTCTTAGATGCTCATGTTTTATTTCGCAAAGCCACAGGTTGGCGCAGGGTCGTTGTGTATGGAGAAGATAAAGAACCTCAACTCTTCCTATGGGTATGTTATTGCCGCTTCTTGCTTTGGCATCCAGGCGATCGGTGTGGGCACGTATGTATGCTATGGGGTATTCTTTAATCCATTGATCTCTGAGTTCGGCTGGTCACGGGCGGCTATCTCCGGAGCCTCTTCTGTGGCCTTTTTCCTTATGGGCCTGTTCGGGATCCTCGTAGGCAGGCTCAACGACAGAATAGGGCCAAGGAATGTAATGGCCATCACCGGTTTCTTGTTCGGGCTGGGTCATGTGCTCATGTCCGGGCTTGGAGCCGTCTGGCAGTTATATCTTTTCTACGGCGTCATTGTCGGCATGGGCTTGAGTTCTGTTGATGTGATCGCCCTCAGCACGATAGCGCGGTGGTTTGTCAGGCAAAGGGGAATCATGACCGGCATTGTTAAAATCGGTACCGGCGCCGGTCAATTCATCATTCCCCTTGTGGCGAGCATGCTCATCACCAGCTACGGATGGCGGACCTCCTACATCATCATCGGTGCGGCGGTGCTCCTCCTACTTGTCTCAATCGCTCAACTGCTCAGAGGTGATCCGGGCCGGACTGCTCCATTGCGCGATTATGACAAGGAACCAGGGGATAAACCGGATTTCGTTGGTGGAGGTTTTTCCCTCAGCGAAACAATCCGCAGCAGACAGTTCTGGATGATCTGCTCGGTCAACCTGAGCATCGTCTTTTGCCTCATGACGATCATGGTGCACATTGTCCCCCATGCCCAGGACATGAGTGTTTCCGCAACCAGGGCTGCAGGTGTTCTCGCTACGATCGGCGGCGTGAGCATGGTAGGCAGGCTTATCACCGGAATTGCCATTGACCGAATCGGCAGCAAAAAGGCAATGATTGTCTGCTGTGTCCTGCTGACTGCCGGGCTTCTGTGGCTGCAAACGGCCAACAAACTGTGGATGCTCTACCTTTTTGCCGTGATCTACGGCACTGCCCACGGCGGATACTTCACCACTATTTCGCCCATCGTTGCCGAGTTTTTCGGGATACAGGCCCATGGTGTCCTGTTCGGCATCATTGCATTCTGCGGCACTGTTGGCGGCGCTCTTGGCCCTATTCTGGCAGGATATGTTTTCGATGTCACTGCTCGCTATAGCCAGGCGTTCTGGGTCTGTGCCTTGATGAGTGTCCTGGGTCTGGTGCTCTTGCTAGCACTGAAACCCGTAGAGGACAGAGTGCCCAGGAATCGGCAGTTTACGCGATAGCCCCGTTTCTGGTCAGTCATTTCAAGGTTCGAAGGCGGGGGTTTCCACCGTCCCCGATAGACACACGAAAGGATACAATAGGTTGCCATGCAACACGTGTATGTTTTTATAACCCTTGCCATCGCTCTTGGTCTTTTTGTCTGGGGACGCATCCGGCACGATTTTGTGGCGCTTATTGCCCTGTTTGCCCTGGTGGTGATGAGAGTAGTCCCCCCGGCAGAGGCCTTTACCGGCTTTGGTCATCCGGCTGTCATCACGGTGGCTGCAGTGCTGGTGATCGGTAAAGCGCTTGAACATTCAGGTTTGATTGATGTGCTGGGGAAATGGATCTCAAAGTTCGACTATGGACTGAGCCTCCAAATCCTTATCCTTTCCCTGCTGGTTGCCCTGGCATCGGCCTTCATGAATAATGTAGGCGCTCTGGCCATTGTAATGCCCGTGGCCCTTCACATGGCAAAAAAGAGCGGCAACCCGCCTTCTTCCATTCTGATGCCTGTTGGTTTTGCATCGCTTTTGGGAGGCATGGTCACCCTGATCGGTACGCCGCCCAACATCATCATTGCCACGTTAAGGGCCGATGAAACGGGCGAAGCTTTCGGCATGTTTGCTTTTGCACCGGTTGGTGTGGGATTAAGCCTTGTGGGCATTTTGTTCATAAGCCTGCTCGGCTGGCGGCTGTTGCCGACAAGGAAAACAGCAAGGTCTGAATCGGGGTTATTCAGCATTGATGATTATATTACGGAGGTTAGGGTTGGCAAGGGTCCTAAAATTCCGGGTTTAAGCATCGGTGAGTTAAAGTGTCTGTCCAAAGCCGATGTTCAGATCCTGGGGCTGGTCCGCAAGAACAAGCGGATCCATGCCCCCGATGAAGAAGAGGTACTGATCGTACATGATATCATCATCCTCGAATGCGATACCGAAGCCCTGAAAGCCTTTGTTGATGATACCGGCCTGGAACTTGTGGGTCACAAGAGGTTCCGGAAGGATGCGGTTGGCTCCAAAAACATTGCCATCAATGAAGCCATCGTGATGGCCGATTCGCCCCTGATCGGGCAAACCACGTCGGGCTTGAGGATGCGGAGCCGTTACGGCGTTAACCTGCTGGCCGTTTCGCGCAGGGGGAAGAGCATACACCGGAGGCTTGACCATGTACTATTCATGACAGGGGATGTATTGATGCTTCAGGGTCGCGCCCATATGCTGAACGATTCCATTACTTCCATGGGTTGCCTTCCCCTTGTGCAGCGCGGAGTCAGGATCGGTTACGAGAAAAAGATCGCCCTGAGCCTTGCCTTGTTTATCGCTTCGATTATTATGGTTATTGCGGGTTTGCTCCCCGTGCATATTGCATTCCCTATGGCTGCAGTGGGCATGGTTCTATCGGGTGTCTTGCCTTTAAAAGACGTGTACCATGGCATCGACTGGCCAATAATCGTGCTTCTGGGAGCCATGCTGCCCGCCGGCGGAGCGCTTGAAACATCCGGCGGGGCCGCGCTCCTGGCAGACCAGATCCTTCGTATTGTTGATCATATCCCGGCATGGGCCATCCTGACCATCCTGATTACAGCAACCATGCTCCTTTCAGGGGTTATCAACAATGCCGCCACAGCGGTGCTTATGGCCCCAATCGGAATAGGTATCGCCAGGGGCATGGGTTATTCCGTGGATCCCTTCCTTATGGCCATTGCCGTAGGATCATC
>Ga0315549_1003624_pt1 | contig 13618 bp, 19 predicted proteins | sample SalMarSW160200MG_FD_203101 | JGI IMG/M metagenome (GOLD analysis project Ga0315549, IMG submission 203101) | Salt marsh sediment microbial communities from the Plum Island Ecosystem LTER, Massachusetts, United States - Salt Marsh Sediment SW1601-200 ... | reverse complement strand
GGTCGTGGTCCCTGGCCACCCAGGCCGGCACCTCTACCCGCGCGATGACCGGGTCGTGCTCCTCTTCGGCCAGGTTGAGATAGCAGAAGTGGACGGCGTGACCGGCGGGGTGATAGTACTCGTAGTTGATGGGCGAGGGGCTGACGAAGAGGGCCGAACGCGCACCGGGGGGCAGCGGTTCGAAGACTGCGCGGTCGGGCAGGTGTTCCAGCGGATTGGGCTCCTGGGTGGCCCGGTTCACGTCTCCGTCCAGGCTGGCCAGGTACAGCAGCCGTGTTACCTCGGCACGGCGCGGACGACTGACGAAAGCGGCCACGGCGGCACCAGCCTTGCGAATGCGGTCCAATTGGTCGAGGTAGGCCGTCACCTTCGCGCACCGCCCCTCGGCCGGCAGGTCTTCCAGCACCCATAGGATGAGGGTGCCGTCCACCAACGCCATCGTAGATCCCGGCGGCTCGACGGCGCATAGATCGGCCAGGCGGGTGATTTCAGCCAGGTCACGCCGCACGTCGAGCAGGTTCCCGCCCACGAGGAGTCCATTCTCGTACACGTCGGCCTCGGTGTAGCCCAGGATGGGCTCGCTGTGGGCCTCGGGCGCTTCGCCGCTGCCGTGCCGGTAGACCAGGCTGCCGACGTTGATCAGGTAGTAGAGCGCCACGCCGTGCCGGTCGGGCTGAATCTGCGAACCATCGGCAGCGATGACGGTGAACCGTTCTGGGATGGCAGGCAGGGGGTGGACGGCGTCGAGGGCCTCGCCGGTCGGGATAGCGGCGCGGATGGCCCGGGCTGGATGGCGCAACCGCTCACCCTGGTCGGCGTACTGGGCCAGCCAGCGGTGTGCCAGTTCTACCAGGTCGGCGAACTGCCGCTCGCGGGCGGCCAACTCCTCGCCCATCGCCCGCACCTGTCCGGTCAATCTGCTCAGTTCGAGCGTCACTGAGATCTCCTTGTGTTGTAAGCCTCCACCCCAGCCCTCCCCCACGAGGGGAGGGGGGTCCGACGAACTGCCTCGCCTGGCACAAGTCTATGGAAGGCTAGCGCCATTGGGATTCAGGTGCATTATACCTGAGGCAGCAATCGCTGACAAGCAGGGATTTGCGTTCCCATCACCAGCAGGGTATAATGACATTGATGACCAATGCTCAGGAAACTGAACGTCTCTCAAGCCGCCGCAAAACTGGATCAGCCGTTCTCGATGGCCAACGTCGCCCGCGTCGGCGACATTATCGTCAGTATCTACATCTGCCAGGGAATGCTGAAGTGGCATAAGCACCTGGACAACGATGAACTGTTCTGGGTCTACGAGGGGACTATCCTGCTGGAAAGCGAGTGGGGGGAGGTACGACTGCGGCCGGGCGAGTTGGCTGTCGTGCCGAAGGGGGTGGAACATCGCTCCAGTTCCAGGTTGCGTGCCAGCGTGCTGCTCCTACGCTGTGGCTTCATTCCCGAACGGAAGAACGGCCGCCGCCGCCTTTATGCTCTCGCTGGTGAGGCCAGGTTAAAGCGTACCAGTCTCCACGACGCGGTGCGGGCACTCCCCCGGCCGTTTCAGTTCCAGACCGTCGCGCGGATCGAGGATGCCGTCGTGCAGGCGGCGTGGGGGGAAGGAACCTGGCCGGTTGAGATACCAGCCCCTCACGACCTGCTGCTCTTCGTGTTGGAGGGCACCGCGACCGCGCGCACGTCACAGAGTATGCTGCACCTGCACCCCGGCGATTTCACCGTCGTGCCGCAGGGGACGGTCTACCAACTCAGCACCACCAAGGGCGCGGCGCTGGTGTGGGTGACACGCGAAGGCGTGAGGGCGTGAAACGTGAAACGAGAAACGTACCCACACTCTACATCCCGGTCGCCGGAGATGATGAAATGGAGGAGTCGCGATGAATGCTTCAGTGGGCTTGCTTGAACGTCTGCATTGGCTGGGCCATGCCAGTTTTCGCCTCGATGGACCGCCGACGATTTACTTCGACCCGTGGAAACTGAAGGGCCACTGCCCCCAGGCCGACGTCATTCTGATCAGCCACGAGCACCACGACCATTGCTCCCCGAAAGACGTGAAGCGGGTCAGTGGGCCTGGGACGGTGGTCGTCGCCAGCCGTGGAGCGGCGAAGAAGTTGCGCGGCAATGTGCGTGCATTGCGGCCAGGGGAGCGTACGGCAGTGGGAGAGGTGGAGATCGAGGCCGTGCCGGCCTACAACGTGAAAAAGAGCTTCCACCCCAGGCAGGCCGGGCACGTCGGGTTCATCGTAACGGTGGGTGGGGAGCGCCTCTACTTCGCCGGTGACACCGACCGCATCCCGGAGATGGCCGACGTCCGCTGTGATATGGCTTTGCTGCCGGTAGGAGGTACCTATACGATGGCCGCCGAGGAGGCCGCCCAGGCCGCAGCCGACATCGGGCCAAAGGTAGCCGTACCGATGCACTACGGAGCGGGCGTCGTCGGTACCCGCGCCGACGCCGAGCGCTTTCGCAGCCTGTGCGACTGCGAGGTGGTCATACTGGAGGCGGAATAGCGCCCGCGACTATTCTTCCTCCGACGACTGAAGGACCTCGTCCACCAGCCCATACTCGACCGCTTCCTCAGCGGTCATAAAGCGGTCGCGGTCGAAGTCGGCCGCGATCTGTTCTACCGACTGGCCGGTATGGAGTGCCAGCAACTCGTGAAGCAGGTCCTCAATGCGCTTCAGTTCCTTGTACTGGATCTCGACGTCGGGAGCATACCCCTGCGTGCTGCCGCCGGCCGGGTGCATGTGTATGGTGGCGTGCGGCAGCGCGTAGCGATAGCCTTTCGTACCCGCTGCCAGCAACATCGTGCCCATACTAGCCGTCACCCCTATAGCGTAGGTCGCGACTGGCGGTTGCACTTGCTGCATGGTGTCGTAAACCGCCAGGCCGTGGTAGACCATGCCTCCGGGACAGTTTATGTACATTGAGATAGGTTTGTCCGCATCCTCGCTCGCGAGATACAGCAATTGGGCCACCGCCAGATTGGCGACCTGGTCGGTGATGGGTGTGCCTACGAAAATGATGCGCTGCTTGAGCAGCAGCGAGTAAATATCGTAGGCGCGCTCGCCTCGCGCTGTCGTCTCAATCACCATTGGAATCAACGCCATAGGTGGAGTTCTTCTCATCACTCTTCCTCCCTTGCTTCTACATTCTCCTGCTCCTCGGCCCCCTCTCCCTCCTCCTCACCAGCGACAGCCTCTGGGGCTTCCCCTTTGGCGATGGCGACCAGTCGTTGCACTGCCCTGTCGGCCAGCAGGTGGTTGCGCACCGCTCGTCGCCCCTCGTCGGAGTCGAGCGATGCACGCATCTCGTCGGCCCGGACGCCCCACGGGGCGCTGGCCTCCTCGATGCGTGCGCCGATTTCCCCCTCGTCCACTTCAAGCCCTTCCAGTCTTACGACTTCCCCCAGCGTCAGGGCACGCTTGAGACGGGCTGCAGCCTGGGGCCTCAATTCCTCTCGCAGTTCCTCCATGCTCTTACCATGGATGCGCAGGTGATCCTCCAGCGAGAGCCGTGCCTCGCGCCTCACCGCCCGCTCGACGTCCTTGACCGCCTCGTCCAGTGTCTCTTCGAGCATCACAGGCGGGTGCTCGACCCGGGCTTGCTCGATGATGGCTTCCACTACCTGCTCTGCGTACTCCCTATCGGCTTTTTCCTGCGCCGCCTGCCGTAACTGCTCGCTGACGTGCTCTCGCAATTCCTCGAAGGAATCGAAGTTGCCGACGGTACGCGCCAGGTCGTCGTCCAATTCGGGGAGGATACGCTCGTAAACCTCCGTCAGCCTGACGGTGAACTCCGCTTTCTGGCCCTGCAACTTCTCCCTGGAGAAGTCGTCTGGCAAAGTCAGCGCGAAGGTGCGCTCTTCATCCGCCTCCATCCTCACAATAGCCTCGGCAAAACCCGGCGCAGGATCGGTGCCTTCGGCGTCTAGCAGAATACGGACGTCGTCTCCTTTGAGGAACGCCACCCCCTCGGCTGTCTGGCCCACGAGGTTTATCATGGCCACGTCGTCCAGCGCAGCCGGGCGGTCAACAGGCTCGAGGATCGCGTTCTGCTCGCGCATCGCTTCGAGTGCCTGCTGCAATTCCTTTTTGGAGATCTTGACCTTCGGGGGCTTGAGGCGATAGTTGCGGTAGTCGTCCAGGTCAACCGTCGGGCGCAGGGGGACGGTGAGCCTGAAGGTGATGGGGTGAAGCACGACCTCACTCAGTGTACTGGGAGCGTAAGGCTCGATCCCCTCCTGCTCCAATGCCTCGCGGTAGGCTTCCTGGGCCAGCATGTCGGCGGCTTCCTTACGGATGGCATCCTCGCCGTGGCGCTGCACGATGAGGCTGTAGGGAGCCTTCCCTTTGCGGAAGCCTGGGATGTTCACCTGTCTGGCAATCTGGCGCGCGGCCCGTCGCATGGCTTGTTGAGCCTGCTCTTCATCCACCTCAATGGTGAGGGCTAGTTGGCGATTCTCAAGAGGTTCGGTGGTGATCTTCAAATGCATTGCCTCCTCATCAATCTTGAGGCAGGCTCGAAAGCCTGCCCTACCAGGTGGGGAAGGCGGGACTCGAACCCGCACGGGTCGCCCCACGTGATCCTAAGTCACGCTCGTCTGCCCATTCCGACACTTCCCCGCGTTGGGTTTCATTATAATGCCGAGTGCGCGTTCACGCAAGGTTGACAATCACGCCCGCTGCTGGTATCATCACAGTCGCGAAGATTTGTGTTCCATCGAACGGAGGACATCAGATGAACCTGGACGACCACACACGTTTTAGCGAACTCGACCCCAATGGTATGCTCGAGCGCATCGGTGAACTGCCACAGCAGTGTCGGGCAGCCTGGACATTGGCCCAAAGGCTGGAGTTGCCACCCGCCTACGGTGCAGTGCGGCACGTAGTCATCCTGGGGATGGGCGGCTCGGCCATCGGCGGGGCGCTCCTGCAGGGGTTGGTCGCCGGAGAATGTGCCATCCCCTTCACCATCGTGCGCGACTACACGCTCCCTGCTTTCGCCCGCGGTCCTGACTACCTGGTTATCGGCTGCAGTTATTCGGGCAACACGGAGGAGACGCTGTCGGCCTTCGGAGAGGCCCTGGAGCGGGGAACCAGCCCGGTGGTGATCACGACAGGGGGGAAACTGGCGGCGCTGGCGCAGGAGAGGGAAATACCGCTGGTTCGTTTCGACTACCAGTCGCAGCCGCGGGCCGCATTGGGCTATTCCTTCACCTTGCCGCTGGGCGTCTGCTGGCGGCTGGGGCTGCTCCGCGATTACTCCGCAGACCTGGCGGAGGCCGTCCAGGTGATGGAGGCATGGCGGGCAGAGATGGGACCCGAGGCGCCGACAGCGCACAACGCAGCCAAGCACCTGGCGGGCCAGATCGCGGGCTACCTGCCGGTTGTCTACGGGGCGGGGTTCCTGTCCGCCGTCGCCAACCGCTGGAAGACCCAGTTCAACGAGAACAGCAAGCACTGGGCTTTCTTCGAGGTACTGCCCGAACTCAACCACAACGCCGTCGTGGGCTTCGGCATCCCCCGGGCTGTGCGCGAGCAGACCGTCGTGCTGATGTTGTGCTCAGGCCTGGACCATCCGCGGGTGCAGGTGCGCTGGGAGGTGACGCAGGCATTGCTCCTGCGCAAGGGCGTGGCGGCCGAGACGCTGCAAGGGCGGGGCGAAAGCCGTCTTGCGCAGATGCTCTCCCTGATCCACTTCGGCGATTACGTGAGTTTCTATCTGGCCATGCTCAACGACGTGGACCCGACGCCGGTGGAGACCATCGCTTTCCTCAAGCAGCGGCTGGCGGAGGCGGAGGGCCGCAAGTTCATTTGACAGATATATACAGTGACTTTATAATTCGGTCACACAATTCGGCGAGACGCAAGGGGCGGGGCGTGAGGCAGAGGATAAAGCGGAAAACGCGAAGCGTAATAGCCCGTTACGTTTCACGTTTTACGTGTCATAGAAATTAGGAACACAGGAGATATAGATATATGGAAGAAGAAATTGACCTGCGTGCATACGTTGAAGTATTGATCCGCTACTGGAAGTGGATCGTGGGGCTGGCGCTGGTGGCGGCGGTGATGGCGTTGGTGGTGAGTTTTTTGCTCCCCCCTACCTATGAGGCCGGGGCCGCCGTGGCCATTGTTCGCACGCGCACGGACGTCACCTTTGACCCCCGCATGGTGACTGTCTCGGAGGACGAGTTGGCTAATCGTGCACTGGACGTGAATGCGCGGCGCGACGCGCTCGTCGCACTGGTGTCCAGTAGTGACATTGCGGCCCAGGTGCTGGACGAGGCCGGCGCTCAACTGAAGCCCGACGAACGCAACGTGCCTGATCTGCTCGACATGGTCGAGGCTTCGAACGATGGCGATTTGATCTCCATCAAGGTGCGCTATCGAAATCCGATCACAGCCACGATGATAGCCAACGCCTGGGCGCAGAACTACGAACGCCACATCAACAATCTGTACGGCGCTGCTGGCGACTCGGACGTCATGATTGCGGCGCAGGTGGGACCGGCCCAGGTGGCATACAATGCGGCTCAGGCAGCGTTGGAGGCATTTCTGGGGGATAACCGCATCGCCACGCTGGGGCGTGAAATCGCTGCCCGGCAGGAGTTGCTCAATGCCTACCAGGCAGCCCGGAATGCGGCCCAGACACAGCCGGTCAGCCTGCAAATGAGCACCAGACGCCAGGTATTGGCTGATTACTACAATGACCTGCAGGAGATCGAGCGCTGGCTGGCGGATGCACGCGCGCTGCGAGCGCAGATCGAGACAGGTTCCGGCTCAGCCGCGGCCAACACAGGTGATGCCCTGGCTCTGATTTTCCTGCGCAGCAAGGCCCTGGGGGGCTCGGGGGGATTGCCGGTGCAGTTACAGGTTGACTTGACTGCAGGGCAGAGTGAGAGCGTGCAACTTGCTGACGTGGATACGTTGATCGAAGTACTGGAAGCACGTCGTACGGAGACGCAGGAGCAGATTGATGCCCTCACCGCCGCCCTGGTGGCGGAGGAGCCCAGTGAGGTGACTGTCGAGCCCGATAATCTCCTGAATGTACGCATCACTGCACTGAATGCTGAGATATTGGCTCTCCAGGAAGAACTTGAGGCCCAGCAAGCACGGCAGCGGGAACTCCAAGAAGCGCGGGACCTGGCGTGGAGTACGTACCAGACGTTGGTGCGGAAGCAAGTGGAGGTGGATGTCGCCTCGCAGACAACCGGGACAGAGGTGCGTCTCGCAGCATCGGCGGTGCCGCCGGAGGATCCGGTGAGCCCGCGCAAGATGGTCAACACCGCCGTGGCGGGGGCGCTGGGCCTGATGCTGGGCGTGTTCGGGGCCTTCATCGCCGAGTGGTGGCGGGGGGAAGGGGAGACAGGGGGATAGGGAGACAAGGGGACAGGGAGACGGGGGGCGAGGGGACACGACGATGGTACTGGTGGCATTCCTGGTGGCCGACACCGTTCTGCGCCAGGGAGTGATTGCCCTGAGACGGCGCGCAGGAAGCGGAGGACAAAGGGAAGAAGAGCAAACGTGGAAAAGGTGGAACGGGAAAAGAGGCCTCAGGCTGTGGGAGTTACTTATATCGAGGGTGTCGTGACTGGTCCGACCGGCAAGCAGGCAACCGTGCGCTTTCTGGTGGACAGTGGTGCGACCTACACGTTGCTACCGCATAAGGATTGGCAGACGATAGGGTTGTCGTCAAAACGATCTATGACCTTCACCCTGGCTGATGGCACCTCGATCGAGCGCAAGGTGTCTGAGTGCTATATTGCGCTGCCTCAGGGAGAAGGACACACCCCCGTGATTCTCGGGGAGCCTGGCGACGAACCGCTCTTAGGGGTGGTCACCTTAGAGATCCTTGGGCTGGTTTTGAACCCATTCACTCGCGCTTTGCAACCGATGCGCATGCTGCTCGCCTGACCAGGTTGTTTCTGCATAGATGCGATAAGGGATTGAAAGTCCCCACGCTGCAGCGGGAACAGGTTACCTCGGTTCATCAGGTGGTCTGGGCGTCTGTGGTGCGCCTTGCCAGTTTGCAGGTAGGATCACAGCAGTTGAGTGACATAGCAGACCTGCCAACTTGCAGCAGGCTGCCTAGAGTTACGCCCGCTACCACGCCCAGGTCCTTCGACAAGCTCAGGACAGGCTCCCCGACGACCTCCTGGGCCGGGGCAGGCCCTGCCTGACGCTGCGGGGGAACACCGGACGCCTGGTGATGGTGATCCAGGGGACGAACACGATCTTCTATCCTGAACTGACCAGGCAACGGGTTAGCAGAAAGGCAGCGCCGTGAAGATCGTTTGGACAAGACACGTGGAAGAGCGTCAGGGGGATTTGTTGCTCAAGCAAGAATAGGAAATGGTCTGTTGAGGGCTCCCTTCATCGAGATAGAAGGAGGACGCAAGGTCCTGACAGTTTATTGGACCAGCAAAGTGGGGAAGTATTGGAGGGAGGAACAAGATGCGAATCCGGTATGATTCTGAAGCCGATGTCCTTCTACTCGTCCTGCGGGATTTGCCTCCGGTGGATGCGGTAGAGGAACCGGGTGGTGTGATCATCAGCTACGGGGAGGATGGGGAGGCGGTCAGCGTGGAGTTCTTGCATGCTTCGGTGCGGCAGCTGATTCGGACAGGTGAGATCAGCGTGACGCTTCAGGCCGAAAGCGTGTCCGACAGGGTGTACTCAACAGCCGGAGCCTAGCACAGTGTTCAGTCGAGCGAAGTCGGTTCATCGACACACAAAAAACAAAGCAAAATCCGTGAAAATCGGTGTGAATCTGTGGTTGGAATCTGTGGTCGGGGAGGCCTCGTTCTGAACATCGTGGTTATCGGTTAGGGATGCTCTACGAGGCGCGGGCGGAGGGAGAGGCGGGGGAATAGGAAGACAAGGGGACGGGGGGGGGCACGGGGACGAAGACATAAAGACATAGAGAAGTATCAGAGGAGGTGGAGGGGTGAGTGAGAGAACATCTTCATTCCAAATGGCTCTGGAGACGGTAGATAGATTGGCGTTGGAAGAGCAGGAGATGCTATTGGAAATTGTATATCATCGTTTCATCGAACAGCGGCGCGCGGATCTGTCCGGGGAAATAGCCGCGGCGCACAAGGCATACCGATGTGGCGAGGTCCGGCGGGGAACGGTGGAGGATCTGATGGCGGAGTTAGCGGAATGAGGACTCTGGTTTGGAGTTCGTCTTTTGTGCGAGCGTTAAAGCGCAGAATCCGACGCCACCCAGGTCTGCGCGGCAAGGTGGAGCAGACGCTTCGCCAGCTCGCCGAAGACCCCTTCCATCCCTCGCTGCACAGCCATAGGCTTAAGGGACCACTCTGGAGCGTGGGCTTGCAGCGTTGGCTACGATGTCCGGATTCTCTTCGAGTTCGTCCAGAATCCAGAGTCCGGCGAAGAGGAGATTCTGCTGTTGACCGTCGGTTCTCACGATGAGGTGTACTGATCTTCAGCAGAGATACTGGGGACTGAAGCAGAGACGTTTCTGGAACTCGTAGAGCGAGAGCGTATTGGTGGTGTCATCAAATTGGACGACCAGTGGCGGGTCTCAATTTTTACACTAGCCCGGCTGTTAGATACCACTCCTGAGGTTTTGCTTGAGCTTGTTGAGGACTATGTGCTAGACCAGATGATCGAGGAAGTGGAGGATGATGAGTGGTTCGAGGGCCAGGAAGGGAGGGGGGTCTACCAAGGCTACCTGATGGACAGGCCGCCGCGCGGATTGTAGCGGTGTTACGTAAATGGGTTCAATCATCGAGGTGCTTTCAGTCTTCGGCCTGCGCCCCGAGCCGATCAAACTGGCCCCGGTGATCCAGGAACTGTGACGGCATCATCAGTGGAGGTTTCATTGACAAACATCGGCGTTATTGGTATGGGCTACGTGGGCATCCCCTGCGCGCTGCTGGCCAACGTGCCGGGCTTCCGCGTGACCGGGGTGCAGCGCCGTGTTGGCCCGTAGGGTGCTCTCGCGGTGAGTCGGGATGTCTTGCCCGGAGGGATACGGATGCAGCGATGGTTGCCGCTGATGGGTGCGCTAGTGCTGCTGTTGCGTGCGTCTATGCTGGCGAGCGCGGCATGGGGCAATGTGGGAATGTTGGCATTGCGTGACTAACTTATGGCCCAGGCGGACGTGGCTCCCGGCGCTTACCCGGTTTACGAGGCCCTGGACGAGACAGCGGCGACCGCCCGCGTGATGCAGACCCTGCGCCGTGCCGTAGCCCTGGACGAAGACAGCCTCGCTGCACGGTGGGCGCTGGGCCGCGCAGCGCTGGCTATGGGCGATGGGGAGGCTGCTGCCGACGCGCTGGGGCCGTTGACGGAAGGGGCAAGGCGTAACCCGCTCTTGTATGACGATGCACTGACCGCCTTCAGTCACGGTTGGAGGCCCGCAGAGGTGGTCGCGCTGTACGAAGCGGTTCCGCCGCCGCAGTGGACGAGTGCGGTGAGTGATACGGTGGCGTTGGCCTACCTGGATGTGGTGACAGGGGGACAGGGAGACAGGGGGACAAGGGGACAAGGGGAAGGGGAGACGAAGCAGTTGCTGGAGCAGGTGAGGGAGTTGCGGCCAGGCGATCTGTATGCCAACTACCACCTCTGGATGCAGGCACGACAGGACGGCGACCTGGGGGCTGCGGCGGCCTACAGCGAAACCTTGACCTACTTCCCCCTGGAGGCGATAGACCCCGGCGACGAGCGGCTGCTGGATTACGTCGCAGAGGCCATCCTGGCTTTGTTGGAAGACGGTCTGTGGGACCGGGACAAGACGCTGAACGTGGTCTCTTTCCTGGTGTGGCAGCACAACGGGGCGACGGGCGTGGAGCGGCTGCTGGAGCAACTGACCGAGCGTTACCCCACCGAACCCGAGTGGCCCTTTTACCTGGCCGAACTCTACCACCGCCGGGGCGATCTGGACCATGCCGAGGCGGCCTACCAGCAGGTGTTGGCAGTGGACCCGGAGTACGCGCAGGCTTATCTGTGCATAGGGATGCTCTACGAGACGCGGGCGGAGGGAGAGACGGGGGAATAGCAAGACAAGGGGACAGGGGGACAAGGAGAGGGGGAGACAAGGAGCTCGGCGCGGGCCGTTGGGTCTGGCTTGTCTGATCGAGTGGTAACACCCTGCTCAGATACGGAGACCGTACATAACGACTGTGAAGACTGTTGAAGGAGAGTAGACATATGGCGACTACGGTGAAAAAGATGGCGGTGCGAGCGCTGCAAGAGCTGCCGGAAGAAGAGACAGCGGAGGTGTTGGATTTCATCGGCTATCTGCGCTGGCGACGGGAAGAGACAGACCAATCTTGGTTCTGGACCGAGGAATGGCAAGCCCGCTACCGGGAAGCCAAAAGGGATCTGGCCGAAGGGCGATACCGCGATTTTGACGACATTGAGACATTGCTTGCCGAACTGAAAAGCCAGCCAGGGACGTCAGGATGAGAATCCGACGTACCGATCGCTTCAAGAAAGACTATCAGAGGTTGCCATCGCACATTCAAGGGCGAGTGGATGAGAAACTGAGGTTTTTGCTGCGTGATCTGCGTCATCCTTCGTTGCGCGTCCACAAGCTGCGGGGCGCGGAAGGACTGTGGGAATTCAGCGTGACGATGGAGTATCGGGTGATCTTCGAGATTGAGGGTGAGTACTACGTGCTGCTCGGCGTTGGCCCTCACCGGATTGTGGACCGGATCTAGGAAGTATTCAGATGATGATACGTGTTTTCATCACCGCCGTCACCGGTTTCGCTCTTATCCTGCTCCTTTCCGCCTGCACCGCACCATCGGTGGCCGGCCGACCGACGGGCCAGCCCCCTGCCCTGCCACCTGCTGACTTGCTACCTGCAAACTTGCCACTTGCCGACTTGCAAACTTGCAGACTTGCAAACTTGCACCAAGCCGCCTATAATTACAACCGCTACCACACCCTGGTCCTTCGACAGGCTCAGGACAGGCTCCCCGACGATCTCCTGGGCCCTTCGACAGGCTCAGGACAAGCCTCAAACGCCTGGCCGGGGTGTGCACCGCGCTGGAGGACCCTTCGACAGAGCCCTTCGGCGAGGCTCAGGACAGGCTCAGGGCAGGGGCCGGCGTGGAGGACCCCAGTTGCCGGGAGGCGGCGGAGCGGGTGACGGGGAGACAAGGAGACAAGGGGAGAGAGGAATTCGCCATTTGCCATTCGCAATCTGAAAGTTGAGAGGATATCCGAGGCGCGAAAGAATCTCTGGGGGATTGAAGGAGGAGAGAGATGACTGTACAGAGAGAGTTGAACCTGGAGGCCCTGGATGAGTGGTACGCTGCCCATTTTGAGGAGTTGGTGAGAAAACACGCCGGGAAAGCCATCGCTGTGGTGGACAGAAAAGTTGCCGCCGTAGCCGATACAGAGCGGGAAGCGGATCGCCTGGCGCGGGAGAAATACCCGGGTGCAGTTCCACTTGTGCTGGCTATACCGACCGAGGAGGAACTGGTATGCCTGTTGCGACATATCGCTACAAACAGCTAAAGGGCTTGCGTGTCCCGATCATTACCCTGGCTATCCGGTATGGGGGAAAATGGCATCCGGTCGGGGCCTACGTAGATAGTGGGGCCACCTTTAGTGTGTTCACGGCGCAGGTCGCTGATCGTCTGGGTCTGGCTTATCGTTCTGGGCGACGGATGTATGTTCAAGTGGGAGATGGGAGTTTTATCCCCGTGTACCTCCACGATCTCGAGATACAGGTGGGCAGACATCGGCTGATGGCCCCGCTGGGTTTCTCCGATAGACTCGGGGTGCGTTTCAATTTACTGGGGCGGACGGGCATCTTTGACTATTTCAAGGTCTGTTTCGACGAAAAGGAGTTGGTCGTTACCTTCTTGCCTTATGGGAAGCCAGAATAATGATGATAGCCGACCCAATGTCATCAAGTTAAGGATCACACAAGACCTCGGAGGTCTGGGCGATCCTTAACTTAATGACGTGGCCGACGTCCCAGGCTTCCGGGTGACCGGGGTGCAGCGGCGGTCGGAGCGGCCGGGGTGGAAGATCGAGTGTCTGGACGGTGGGAACTGCCCCGCTGTTTGAATGGAAATAGGAGGAAAACTATGTCGGCTGTTATCCCACTGGAATTGGAATTGCCTGAGACGAAATTGATTGAGGCTTTTCGTCGTCTGCCCCCACGGCGACGTGCAGAGTTGCTGGTCAGGTTACAGGCTTTGCGTGAGCCAGAGTTGCGAACAGTGCCAGCCAGTAGGTTGTACGCGCTGACGGGACTGGTCTCGTTGGGAGGCAATGCCCTGGCCGACACGGAGGCGATATACGATGGCAATAGTTGTCATTGACGCGAACGTCCTGGTGGGGTTGCTGGACGAGCGCGACAAATGGCATGATACGGCCATAGCCATTCGTGACGCCCTGGATGGGGCAGGCGCTGAACTGATTGGCTGACTCGTGTTGATAGCGCTGCCGGGGTCGCAAGGGCGTTGCAGTAGGAGGTAGCACCACAGATTAGCACAGATTGACACAGGTGAAAAACAAAACAAAATCCGTGAAAATCGGTGTGAATCTGTGGTTGGAATCTGTGGTCGGGGAGGCCTCGTTCTGAACATCGCCGTCATTGGTATGGGCTACGTGGGCATCCCCTG
>Ga0315549_1003619_pt1 | contig 13627 bp, 13 predicted proteins | sample SalMarSW160200MG_FD_203101 | JGI IMG/M metagenome (GOLD analysis project Ga0315549, IMG submission 203101) | Salt marsh sediment microbial communities from the Plum Island Ecosystem LTER, Massachusetts, United States - Salt Marsh Sediment SW1601-200 ... | reverse complement strand
TTCAAAGGTGTGCTACTGATGTTGTTTCGGAAACTACAATATCCGCTGTTCCCCTGCCTAGTGACGAGATGAAGGGGCGGCTCATTGGGCGTGAAGGACGCAATATCCGAGCTCTGGAGCAAGCTACCGGTGTTGATCTTATCATTGACGATACTCCGGAGGCAGTTACCATCTCCAGCTTTGACCCTGTGAGGCGTGAAGTAGCTCGCCTTGCCTTAAGCAAACTTATCCTTGATGGGCGTATTCATCCAGCCCGGATTAAGGAAGTAGTAGACAAAACCAAAACAGAGGTTGAAGCTACTGTCCGTAGTGAGGGTGAACGAGCTGCTTACGAAGCTGGAGTAACAGGCTTACATCCTGAACTGATTAAATTACTTGGCCAGCTTAAATTTCGTACCAGTTATGGGCAGAATGTTTTACTTCACAGTCTCGAGGTTTCTCATCTGGCGGGGATGTTGGCTAGCGAGATTGGGGCTAATGTCAATGTCGCTAAGAAAGCCGGCCTGCTTCATGATATTGGAAAGGCGGTAGATCATCAAACGGAGGGGCCGCATGCTCTGATAGGTGCTGACCTGGTTAAGCAATGGGATAGAAATCCAGAGGTGGTTCAAGCCATTGCTGAACATCATGGCGAGGCAGAGACTAGTACTGTTATGGGCTTTATTGTTGCTGCTGCCGATGCCATAAGTGGTTCGCGGCCTGGTGCAAGACGTGAGTCCTTGGAACAATATTTGAAGCGTGTTAAGGACTTAGAGGACATCGCAGCCGATTTCCCTGGCGTGGAAAAGTCTTTTGCTATTCAAGCTGGGCGCGAGGTGCGTGTCATGGTAAAACCAGAGAAAGTTGATGATTTAGCAGCAGTGAGATTGGCTCGGGATATTTCTAAGAAGATAGAGGAGAGCCTGACCTATCCTGGCCAGATAAAAGTAGTAGTGATAAGGGAGACTACGGCGATAGATTACGCTAAGTAAAATTGAGAATACTGGCAATAGGCGACATCATCGGCAAGCCTGGTCGGGCGGCGGTGAAGGAAATCCTACCAGGCTTGTGTTATGAACATAATATTGACCTCGTAGTGGGCAATGGCGAGAATGCTGCTGGTGGGTTAGGGCTGACCCCAGGTACAGCAGAAGAGCTTTTTGATTCTGGAATTGATGTCATAACCACAGGCAATCATATCTGGGCTTACAAGGAGATTATTCCTTACCTGGATAGCGAACCCCCTCTTCTCCGCCCATTGAATTATCCACCGACAAATCCTGGCCGTGGCTATTTGCTTAAAAAAAGGGTTCTGATAGTTAACCTCGTCGGGCGTGTTTTCATAGGCCATTCTGATTGTCCCTTTCGAGCCATGGATCAACTACTGACTGAGTTCGAACATAAATCAATCCCTATTATTGTTGACTTCCATGCTGAGGCAACTTCGGAGAAAGTGGCCATGGGTAGATATCTCGATGGACGAGTCAGCGCTGTGTTGGGCACCCATACCCATGTGGGCACTATTGATGCTCACATATTGCCCGGAGGCACTGCTTATGTCACCGACATAGGCATGGTTGGCCCTATAGATTCGGTTATCGGGGATGACCCAAATTCTGTAATCGAACGCTTCCTTACCCAGATGCCTAGTCGGTTATCGGTTGGAAAGGGAAAAGTCAACTTCGATGCAATTCTGGTCGAAGTGGATAAAAAAACTGGCAAGGCAGTGGATATCAAGCGTATCCAAAAAATAGTGGACTAGGTAGGCAAAAGAGGCATTCAGCAGCTGGTTCAACTCAAACCTGATAACTAAGCAAGCCTGACTTTTTCCATCACCCTGGACATTATTTCGCCAGCCCCGCCTCGGATGACCACTGTGGCGTAGTGGTCGAGGGGGGTTGGAGTTAAATTAACGATAGCTAACCTGGCCCCAGCGTCCCTGGCGTATGTTGGCATATAGGCAGCGGGGTAAATGATAAGTGTGGACCCAATGACAATAAAAAGGTCGCAGTTCTGCGAGCGGCGAGTAGCTTCCCGTAATGTCTCCTCTGGTAATGCCTCTCCGAATAATACTGCACCGGGCTTCAGGATACCCTGACAGTCAGGGCAATCAGGAACTTCTATCCCCTCATTTATTTTTTGTAATACCTCAGGCATCGGAAAGCGTCTACGGCAGCTTAAGCACACCACCCACCGCATATTACCATGAAGCTCAAACACCTTATCTTCAGGGACTCCGGCCTTTTGGTGCAGGTTGTCGATATTTTGAGTGATGACGCAATCTAATTTGCTCAACTGGTAGAGCTCGGCGATGGCATAGTGGGCGGGATTTGGTTCAGCTTCAGTAAGAAGTCCACTTTCGGCGGACATCTTCCAAACAGTTTTGCGAGCGTCCGGGCTGCTGAGGAACTTTTGAATGGTGAAGTCCTCAGGATCATATCTGCTCCAGATTCCTCCCGGGCTGCGGAAATCGGGTATACCTGACTCCGTGCTTACCCCAGCCCCAGTGAACACGACGACCTTCTTAGACTCTATGATAAGCTGCGCCAACCGTTCTATCTCTTCCATCATCTTACCCCCTCCTATAATATGACCTTTACTACCCTCTCGATACCGCCCAGGTCGTAAATTAGCTCGATACTGGCCTGTGGGAAATAGCTCTTTATTAACGAAGTCACCATTTCACCCTGCCCCTGGCCTATTTCCAAAAGAAAACAGGCTTCGTAATTAAGTTTTCCCGGCATCTGTTCTAGCATTTGTTGTATTTTGTCCAAGCCATCCTCACCACCAGCCAAGGCTATCGTTGGTTCAAATTTTCTTATCTCTGGGCTCAAATCTCTAAATTCAAAATCTTTGATATAAGGTAAATTGGCTACTATCATATCTACTGGTTGAGTCAGTGGCTCAAGCAAATTCCCTTGCAAAAGTTCCACCTGGCTGTCAACCGCGTGACGCTGGCAATTCATCCCGGCCACCCGTAGAGCTGAAGTTGAAATATCCGTGGCATAAATTTTAGCTTGGGGTAATGCTAAAGCAAGGCTGACAGCAATAGCTCCGCAGCCTGTGCCGATGTCGGCTATTGTAATTTGCTTTCCCGGGTGGGAAATGCGATGGGCAAGTTCCACAGCTTTTTCCACGAGAAGTTCTGTTTCTGGTCTGGGGAGAAAGGTGTGATAATCAACGTAGAAGTCGATTCCGTAAAATTCGCAGTGCCCTAAAATATAAGCAGTAGGCTCGTGGTCAAGGCGACGCTGGACAAGACACCGTAGATGCTTCGTTTCTGCTGAAGTTAAGACCGTCTCTGGTTCTGTGTAAAGCTGTGTTTTAGACATTCCCAAGACATGGCCTAGCAAAAGCTCGACCTCAACAGAGGCATCAGCAATTCCTGCCCTGAGTAATGTTTGGGTAGATGATTGTAAAGCCTCACTTAGAATCATGTAAGAGCTGCTTCCAGTTGTTCAACCTGCTCTTTGCTGGACAGGGCTTCAATGATTTCGTCCAGTTCTCCATCTAAAATCTGTTGAAGGTTGTGAAAACTGGAGCCGATTCGGTGGTCGGTGACCCGGTTCTGAGGGAAATTGTAGGTGCGGATCTTTTCCGCCCGTTGGCCGCCGCCTACTTGCATCCGCCGCTCTTTGTCCATGCTTTCAGATTGTTTCCGTTGTTCCAGGTCAAGCAGCCTGGCCCGAAGCACCGCCATGGCCTTCATCCTGTTTCTTACTTGAGACCTTTCATCCTGGCAAGAGGCCATTACGCCTGTAGGCAAGTGTGTGATGCGAACCGCCGTAGTTACTTTATTCACATTTTGCCCTCCGGCCCCCCGGCTATGGAAGAATTCCATTTTGAGGTCATCAGGATTGATGTTGAGCTCAATCTCTTCCGCCTCAGGGAGGACCGCTACCGTAGCCGTCGAGGTGTGAAGTCGTCCCGAGGCTTCGGTGATCGGTACCCTTTGCACTCGATGAACACCCCGCTCATGCTTAAGGCGGCTGAAAGCACCTTTACCCTTGATTTCGAATATTAGCTCCTTGAAACCTCCGATTTCACTTTGATTGCTATCGATGATCCCCACCTGCCAGCCCTTGGCTTGAGCATATCGGCTGTACATGCGGAATAAGTCGGCAGCAAAAAGGCCTGCCTCCCCACCACCAGCTCCAGCCCTTATCTCAACAATGACATCTCTATCACTGGCTGGGTCTTTGGGTATCAGGGAGAGCTTGAGTCGGCTAATGAGATCAGCTTGCTGTTGTTTGAGTTTGCTTACTTCTTCCTTGACTAAAGCTGTCATTTCCGCTTCGGCATGGGAATCAATCAGAGCTTCCAGTTCCGCCAGCTCCTTATCCTTGTTTTTATATTGTTGATATGTGCCAACAATATCTTCAAGGTCAGCCTTCTCCTTGCTTAGCTCTTGAAGCCGCCTGGGATCAGTGGCTACATCTGCTCGAGCCAAGAGTTGGCTCACCTCGTCATAGCGCTTTTGTATTAATTCCAGCTTCTCAAACATACCCGATACTATTATAATACAGCGACACAAGCCGCTCAAATTTAAATCAAGGGAACTAGAATGAAACTGATGCCAGGTTGCTATGAGTGCTTGCGAAGATTAATTTGTCAAGCTGCTGACTTGGCCACTGCTGATGCTTCGCTGAAGCAAAGTGCAATAAAAGAAGCGATGAAGATATTGGATGATGAGTTTTCTTATAGCCAATTATCTATTGTGATTGCCACCAAGATTAACAAGGTAGTAAGAGAAGTGACCCACAATCCTGACCCCTATAGGGCAATGAAAGAAAGGGAGATGACGCTCGCCAGGGAATTATACCCTGAGTTGTCATTGCGAGCACAGCGAAGCAACCTCTACAAGAATGACCTTCGGGATTATCTCAAGCTGGCCGCAGCAGCGAATGTCATTGATTTCTTCAGAGAGCCTGGTTCTATTAAGGATAATATCAGGGGACCTGTGAGATTTGCTGTAGATGACTCGGAGCAATTGGAAGCAAAGCTAAAAGATGCCGGCAAAGTTTTATATCTGGCGGATAATGCCGGGGAGCTCTACTTCGACCTACCTCTAGTCAAGTGGATGAAGCAATTTGCCCAAGTTATCTATGTAGTTAAACCATCGCCCGTCCAAGACGATTTGACCTTGGAGGATGTGAGGAAGTCTGGCTTAGAAGGTGAGTTTGGGGAGGTTATAAGCACGGGCATAGCTTCGCCGGGAATAGTTTTTTCGTTGGCTTCAGCCCGGTTCAAACGAGAATTTGAGTCAGCAGACCTTGTATTCGCCAAAGGAATGGGGCACTATGAGGCTTTGTCCGAACTCCCCCCGGAAGGAAGGTTTTTCTATTGCCTTATGGCTAAATGCAAACCTGTAGCGGAATCCCTTGGCGTGCCCATGAATAGCTATGTAGCCATGCTACAATGATTCAGCTCTGTCCCCAGCCGTGGAAAATCGCCTCAGAGGGCACTAAGAGGCTCTAGAAAGGGTATGAAATCAGAAATAAGGAGGAAGGAAGGGGGGGGGGGGGGGAGGGGGCGGAGAGAATACCTAAAACAGCAGAGGTATGATTTTTTGATATCGCCCGGGATTCCCACCGCTCAAGGTCGACAGTTACAAAGCCTCTAGGTCGTTGATTTTGCGCTCAGCGTTGGTCATGTTTTCTTTATTGAAATAGCCATAATCTCGGTACAGTGAACAAAACAAACTCAAGAAGTTGGGCTTTATTTGTATACTTTTACTGTATAATAGGCAAAATTTATGAGGAAACCGACTAAGCGTGAAGCCTTAATAGGTGGCATATCTCTAGCAGTTACCGTAGCTTTATCTATTTTTATCCTTCAGCATAAAAGCTACATCGAAGAGATAGCAGAGTGGGGCTATTTTGGTTGCTTTTTCATCAACGTTCTCACCAACGGGACCTTCATTTTGCCCGGCTTCGGCATTGTTATTACATTCACACTGGGTGGAGTATTAAATCCTGTCATAGTTGGCGCCGTAGCTGGAATTGGTGAAGCTATAGGTGCTACTGGTGCTTATTTCACTGGATACGCTGGCAGGGGATTATTCCGAGATAGTAACAACAGCCTTTACCTTCGCTTCAGCAATATTATTGACCGCCACGGTTCTAAAGCCATTTTCTTCGTGTCAGCTGTATTGAGTCCTTTTTTTTACCCCTTCGCCGTATTTCTGGGCATGGCTCGCTTTGGTTGGGCAAGATTTTTCCTCGCTACTTGGGCAGGGAGGACAGTCAAAAGCATGGTACTAGCTTACCTGGGATACTTCGGTTTGGGCTTCATCCTACAATGGCTGGGCTTGGGCTCTTAACCCAACCCAAGCAAATTCTACGATTTTCTTGAGACCCAGCTAGTGTTTAAAGCAAATTTAGCGGGGACCCCAAAAAGTCTTGCGCCTTTTTGGGGTTGTTTTAACTTGAGTTTCCCAAGCTGTTTTGTTATATTCTTGAACCAAGCGGGGCTGTAGCTCAATCGGGAGAGCGTCTGACTGGCAGTCAGAAGGTAGTGGGTTCGAATCCCATCAGCTCCACCAGTATTTTCCCGGCTTTGATTACCAGGGTGAAAGAGGGAGGGAGATTTCACCCTCACCTTAATCCTCTCCCTGCAAAGGGGCGTTGCCTTAAAAGTTCCAATTTTCAATGACTTTTGGGGCAACTGGCTCTTTTGCCTCAAAAGTCCAGAAGGTCGGCTCAAGTCCTAACTCGTAAATAGATTGTATCAGGACACAGATATTATGGCAGAGAATCTTACAAAGGACTTCATTAACCTGAGCAACGGGGGTTTTAGCTTTAACCATTGCTCCAAACTTCATTTTAATCATAGAGTAGGCAGTCTCAGCATTAGACCGCTTGTGGTAGTGTTGGAGAAAGGCTTCACGGTTGAAGTTGTAGAAGTACCACATCCGATGCCACAGAGCATCGAAAGGCCTGCAACCCTGACTACCCTTAGAGTAGCTCTTAAATGGGATGTAAGGCGTTCCGTTTACTGCCTGTATAGCATGAAGGTTCTTACGGCTGGAGTAGGCTTTATCAGCCGACACCTCGTTAATACTGAATGTCTTAGCCGTAGTATTTACCAATTGTGGAAGTTGGGGAGCGTCAGCCGTTTCAGTAGGGGAGACTTCCACACTGGTAACAACATGGGTTTTAACGCCACACATCATATGAGATTTCACCCATTTGACCTCGCTTCGTATTTTCCCCCACTTGTGGTCGAACCATCTGTCATAGGTAGTAGTAGCAAAGCCAGAGGAATCAACGGCAAAGTCTGTCTCAACAGATTTCAATGGACTGGCACTTTGCTCGATGAGAGATTTAAGCAGTGGAGTCAGTTCTGGATTCTCAAGATAGCGAAAAGCACTATTATAATGTGCTGCCTTAGAAATCAAGCCTCTGAATTCAGCTTCTTTCAACGCACAAGCGAACCTTCGTCCAGACATCATAGTGTAGGACTTATAGACAAGCCCGAACACAACATCAGCCAACGAGAGACGAGGACGCCCAAACCTGTATTCGGGTTGTGGGATGCCATTGCACAAATCCCTGAGCAATGCGACAAAGTGTTCTTGCTCATGGGTTTGAGCCTCATTGTAAACAGTCCAGTCCTGAGCATAGGTTATTCTCGTTGTCTGAGTTACCACTTCCGTGCCGTCAGGGTGATGCTCTTTCTGGACGATGAACTCAATCGCATAAATATGCTGGCATTTTTTATGGGTAGTCTCAAAATGCTGACAGGTGCAGAATGGTTCTCCATTATCCATGTTCACGATATAAGTCCCATCACCCGATTGGGAAGGGACTTGCCATCCCAGCCTATTTTTCCTGACTGTGTCAGATTCCGCTATCGCCAGTCCTCTTTCTTTCCAAAATTCCATTTCACTTCACCTATTCCTTTCTTATCCTGTATCTATAATAACATACATTGTGGGGCTTTGTCAATACCTTTTGGGCAAATTTTGAAGAAAATTTTCTAAAATTTTTCCTTAATACCTATTGACAATATCACACATCGTGTGATATACTATAAGCCAATGAGCGAAGAAATACAGGCCAAGCTAGCCGAGTTAGTAAGTAAAGGCTGGACGCTGGCTAATATCGCTCGTGAAATAGACCAGGCCAAAAGGACGGTGGAGGCATGGAATCAGGGCAAGCGGACGCCTGCTAATTTAAAATCAGTCCTCATGCATTTGAATATTCTTGCCAAGCGTAAACGTATTCCCCCTCAAAAGGTTTATGAACAAGGTAGCAGACTCAATGTAAATAAAGAGGAAACATAATGGCTACAAGCGAACAACTGCTACAAGTGGTTCCCCAAAAAATAGGGAAATTTCTATACTACCGGCTAGGGGAAACAACTGTCAATCAGCTTAAAGATTTTGGGCTGATTCCTCGTAGGGATTATGGGGATTTAATCAAGAAAAAACCAGACGGGTTGATTGTCTATCACAAAGATGTCAAGGGGATAGTAGAATCAAAGCCACCAGAGGAATTAAATAGTGAGAATCAAGAAAAAGCTGCCATTGAGCAAGAGAAAGAAGTAGCAAGAAGACTCTGTAAACTGTTGATAATAACAGATAATGTCTCCAAAACACTCTGGATTAATGCTTTAAATGGAGATAGGATAAAAAATAAAGATGGTAACGAAATAAGAACTCTTTTTGATTCCAAGTTTGCTAAACACGTTAGCGAAATAGAGAGGTTAATTGATGATATAGATATATCATTAAGCGAGACCAATTCGCAGTTACAGGAAGAGAAGATAATTGACCCTTCAAATTTAGCCCGCCAGATGTGGCAGACGATTTGGGTAGCTACTGGCAAATCTCCAATAAAATGTCTCTACAACGTAGTAGAGCTTCTAATCTTCAAATTCCTGAGTGACCTCAATATCCTTGAGGAGGAGTTCAGATTCAACAAAGTTTATGAAATGTCTAAGACAAGGCCTGAAACAGCTTTAATATTTTACGCAAATAACCCCCGGAAACAGGTGTACACTTTGTTCCCAGAGGGCAACGATGGAACAACAATAATCAATGGAACAATCTTTGTAAATGAGCAAGGCGAACCCAATCTATCGCAAGCTGTATTATTTCATCATTCCCTAAAGCACTTATACGAATATGATGTGAATTTTGGTAGCTTCATAAAAATAGACAAGAATTTTAAGACAAAGCTATATGAGACATTTCTGAAGCAGGAAGTGGAAGCTCTTGGGCAATACTTCACGACAAGGAAGATAGTTCAATCAATTGTGAGGATGTCTAGGCTTGATGAAGAAGATTTCCAATATCAGGGTAAGAGAATATGTGACCCATTCTGTGGGGTAGGGGGATTCTTATTAGAGATATTGAACCTGAATGAAAAAATGAAGCAATGTTTCATTCCTGATGATAATGGCAGGATTAATCCCCCGTTTGTTCTAGAGGGATTTGACAAAGGTTTTGAAAGGGAAGATGAGCGAACTATCATCTTAGCGAAGGCAAATATGCTTATTTATCTTACAGATATCGTCTTTAGACACCCAAAGTTGACATTGGAATTTGCTAGGACATTCAACGAAACTTTTACCCTATTCAGAGACAACTTAGCCACATTCAACTACATCATCACTGATGAGAGCAAGAAATATGATTACATTCTGACGAATCCGCCTTATGTTACTCGTGGGTCAAAGATTATCAAAGAGGAAATCAAGAGCAAAGGTAAAAGCCAATATTATCCTATAAACGCTTATGGCTTGGAAGGGCTTGCCATAGAATGGGTAATTAGAAGTCTTAAGCCGAGTGGGAAGGCGTTTATCATAGTGCCTGATGGGGTGATGGAAAGAAGTTGGGACAAGAGACTGAGAAATTATATCCTCGAAGAATGTTATTTAGATGCTATTATTTCCCTTCCAGTCAGGACTTTCTATGCCAACTTTAGGAAGACATATATATTGGCTCTAACCAAAAAGAAAGATGTGAATGACACCCAAGAGCACAGCGTATTCACTTATGTAGTATCGGACATTGGCGAAGACCTCACGAAGAAAAATAGAGATGAAATCCAAGCTAACAACCTCCCCGAAATGGAAAAGCTGTTCGCCATGTATTCGGCGGTGAAGGATAACCCTACGGCGTATGGCCTCATCAATAGCCCGCGATGCAAATTGATTAATGTGAATGACCTGAGAAATTCTAAACATTGGCGGGTAGAAAAATGGTGGTCTGAAGAAGAGTTGAAGAAGTTAGGTATTATTGAAGAAGAAGTAGAACTCAAATTGATAATAGGTTCCCTTGAAAATGCAAGGGAATTTGTTGAAAGGCTTATCTCTGAGCGGGACACCTCTCCATACATGGGCACTTTAGTGGCAACACCCAAAGTCTCAGATTTATTCAATGTATATAAAGGGAATGCCGAATACACGAGAAAATGGATAAAAACCCATGCGGGTGATTATCCCTTATATTCTTCACAAACAAGCCACGAGGGAATAATCGGCATGATAAACAAATACGATTATGATGTAAAGCAATGTCTAACTTGGACAACGGATGGCGTTTATGCTGGGACAGTATTCCTGAGAGAAGGTAACTTCAGCATGACTTCTCATGCTGGAGCTTTGATACCCAAAAACAAACTCGATGGCATTTATTCAGCCTACGATGTAAATGAACTTTATTTGCCTTATATATACCACATACTCAAAAATAAATTGAGGAAATATGCTTTGGGACAGGAACACCAAAACAAGAGGGTAACAGTAGATGTAATAAAACAAATAAAAATTGAGATTCCAGTCATTGGCGAACACAAGTTCGATATAAAGAGGCAACAAGAAGTTGCAATGCAATTCGACAAGTCTGAGTTAGCACTTGATGATGCGATGCATGCTAAAGACGAACTAATCACTACTCTTCAGAAGGCATTAGGAAGATAGCAAGCGACTTTTGATACAACTAGCCGACTTTTGATACAGAAGGCATTTATGATACGCTAGATTGATAACAGAAAAGGAGAGATAAATGGCCAATCAAGAAATAGTTAGAGATGAAGTTGCAGTATTTATTGATTTAGAGAATCTAAGATATTCGCTATTAAATCTTTACGGGCAAGAGCCGGATTTTCAATCAATCGTTGAAAAGGCTAAAAACTATGGACGTCCTTCAGTAATGAGAGCTTATGCAGATTTTTCTGAACATCCGCAACACTTAAGGCAACAACTTCACATTGCTGGAGTCGAGGCAATCAACGTAAACGTGAAACGTTTGAAACGCCCTGATGACCGAAGAGGAATTGAACGAGTAAAAAATGCTGCAGACATGATATTAGCACTAGATGCTATCCTTGAGGCTGCTGATGCAGACGCTACTGGTAAAGTGAAAACTTTTCTTTTAGTCACCGGAGATGCCGACTACATCAAGTTGGTAACTCTACTGAAGAACAGGTTCGGACAGACAGTAATTATAGCTGGTGTTCAAGGGGCTATAGGAGCTGATTTGATTACAGCTGCTGGCAATGAAGACAGTATAGAAGTTGAGAAACATGAACCAGTAGATATGCAGCAATTGAAGACTGCGATTGTGAAGATGGTTAAGAAAGGATGCTCACCGCTAAAGTATTGGAGTATCAGCACAATTGACCAATGGAGTCAATCCCCACGTCAAGCAATTGGTGGCACGGCAAAGGAAAAGCGTGATGCCATCCACGCATTACTAGATGAAGGTGTTTTAGTAAAACAGGATATTGACCTCACTGTAGTAGGTAAGAAAGGCACAGCTACCCAAACCGTTCTTGATGAAGTCAAAGCAAAGCAACTAAAATATCTAGATTAATTAAAAGAAACCCCTCCAAGCGGAGGGGTTAGTCAAATAAACAAAAACAAATAGGTAAACAAATCTACAAATCAATTAACATATAGCATACTATGGATACTTTGTCAAGCCCCCTTCGAGTTCAAGGAATAATCACTTTTGAGGCAACTCACTGACTTTCAGGGCAAGTGCCACTTCTAAGGCAAAGCCCTGCAAAGGAGAGGAATTTCATACGAGAATGCTAGTTGGTTCTATCACCTTTGCTCTGGCTCGATAAGGCCGTAGTTGCCATTCTCGCGGCGGTATAGTAGATTGAGCCTCTCAGTATCGGCGTCTACAAAAAGAAAGAAATCGTGCCCCAGAAGCTCCATCTGGTTTATTGCTTCATCTACAGGCATGGGTTTGACTAAGAAGCGTTTACTCTTTACCACCCTTTTGGGAGCCTCGATCTCCTCCGCCTCAATTGCCGCTCCCTGCCGAGCAAAAGAAATGCCTCTACCTTTATCATATAGTTTGCCTTTGTATCGCTCGATTCGCTTAGACAACACATCCACTACTTTGTCAATGGCCGTGCGAATATCCTTAGACTTTTCCTGAGCTCTAATTAAGACACCTCTGCTAACAAGGGTAACCTGGACAGTGACTCGCTGCTCAGGCAGCTTTGCACCTTCGTGGGAAATCTCCACCTTGCCCTCACCGATGGTAGGTAAGTAACGACTTAGTTTGCCAATCTTCTTCTCAACATATGCCTCCAATGTTTCGGAGACCTCCACATTATTCTTAGCGATAATTTGTAGCTTCATTTCTCCTCCTTCAGCTGTAAATCTCCCTTGCCAACGTTAAGCCCCAAACAGACTTAGCGCCCTTGCACTTGAGCGCTGCGGCACAGGACTCCAGCGTGGCTCCAGAGGTACATACATCATCTATAAGGATAATTTGTTTACCACTTACCTTTTCATCACGGCACACAAAAGCATCGGCTACATTCCTCCGGCGCTCTTCTACATCAACTGCCCTCACTTGAGGTTGTGCCTGCTTAACCCGAATGAGGCAATCCTCGATCACTGGCAAATCAATACGCCTACCCAACTCCCTGGCGAGAAGGCTGGACTGATTATAACCCCTCTCTCTCAATCTCCGTTGGTGAAGAGGTACGCAAACCAAGGCTTCGCCAGGCAAGGGATTTGACCTAAGATAATCAGCTAGTAATTCAGCCAGACGGGGAGAGATTGTCTTCAAATTTCGATATTTCAGCTGATGAATGGCTTTCCGTATTACTTCGTCAAATCTAAATGGAGAACGGATGCCGTCAATCTCAGTTTGTCTTTGCCGACAGTCGGGGCATACGATACCGCTAGCCTGAGATCTGCCACAGTTGGGGCAAAGTGGAGGTAATAGCCTTGGCAGTTTTCCAAGACATTCAGGGCAAAGAAAACCGCCTACTTTCCCACAGCCAACGCATCGACGCGGGAAAAAGGATTCAACCGCCAGCTCAATTAACTTACCTGAGCGAAGCAAATCCTCTGCTAAGGAGTGTATTCCCGGCGCGTGCGGGTATGAAGTTCTCCACTAAGAATAGGCTCATTAAGGTATATTTCACCATTCCTGATCTTTATATTGTAATCACAATCAGGATTGGTACACACCCAAGCCTTGTAGTGAATCGGTGCCCCCTGACTACCAAAGTCAGACAGAGGCACTAAATCCCCCTTTCCGCATTTTTGGCACTTAGGTAATGGACCGTTTTCCAAGTTCCACCTCCACAATTAATTTATTTGCCTGTATCAAAAGTAGTAAGTATATACTATCAAAAATTCGTTTGCAAGGCCACTTCCCGAATAAACC
>Ga0315549_1003618_pt1 | contig 13633 bp, 10 predicted proteins | sample SalMarSW160200MG_FD_203101 | JGI IMG/M metagenome (GOLD analysis project Ga0315549, IMG submission 203101) | Salt marsh sediment microbial communities from the Plum Island Ecosystem LTER, Massachusetts, United States - Salt Marsh Sediment SW1601-200 ... | reverse complement strand
GATTGTGACAACCAAACCAATACAAGCGCACTATTCATTAACAGACAAAGGCACGGAAATTGCGATTCATTTGGACAAAGCGCGCGCTTTATTGAAAGCAACGCTCCACGATTTATGAAATACTTTTTCCCTCACCAGCCTTATGGGAGACAGAAAGTTTACGTTGAAAAACTTATGAAATCCAGCTTGGAAAGGCTTGCACATTTAATAAAAGCTTGTGGCTTGCTGCTGCAAACAAAAGTTTACCTATTTTGGAAACAACCTTAGCGGGCTCGGTGGAATTTTTCGGACGCTCGGCAGAGATAGGAGTCATGGCACACGCGGATTTTCTACAAATGTATTAAAAGACTAAAACTCCTTAAGTATTAACAACTACTGTCTTTGTGTGTGTATTGAAATGAGCGCAGCGAAACCCAAAACAATTGGACAGGCAGTTACTGATGGCGACGTCAAGTTCAAGCCCTGGCTCAAAAGATTCAGTCCAGAGATCTTTGAAGTAGACTTCTCAGACGTAATAAAGGGACGCGGTCCATCGATATACCTGGACCCTGTAGAGTTCTATGGTAACACTCAGATGACCCAGAGAATGAAGGATGTCCTTCAGTGGTGCCTTGCCAGGACGGCGGGGCTTAACAACAAGGGAACTATATACCTGGCAACCGGGTTCGGAGGTGGAAAGAGCCACCTACTTGTCCTCCTATACCATACCTTTAAGTCGAAAAGAGTAATAGACCCGCATTTCCTTGCAGAAATATCGCTCCCGGATGTTCCAGATGTAAAAGTCTTAGCCATTGATGGTCACAACCTGTCTTTCCCAATGAGCAGCGATGAGGAGTTAGGGGTTTACCTAAAGGAGACTAAGGAAGAAACATTAAAGGTCTTAGAGGCGGAAGGGCGTCCGATAGTAATTCTCGTTGACGAGTTGGTCGTTTACCTGGCCAAGCAGAGTGACGAAGACCAGAGGAAGGAAATCGCAAACCTCCACACTTTGATATCCGCTGTTAACTCGACTAGCAACTGTGTAATAGTAGTTACTAACCCAAAGGGTTCCTCGGTATATGGGAAAGAGGTTGAGACTCTTGATTCGATATTGAAAAAGACTAGGGAAGAGGGTACTGCTACAGACGTTTCGTCGCTTCTTGGCAGAGTGACTCAACCTGTTGTGCCTATAGAGAAGGATGATTTCGTGTCAATACTTCGTAAGAGGCTAATAGACCACATTAACGATAAAATAGCAGATGGAGTCGAGGCGTATCTTGGAAGACGCCTTAAAATGAACTTTAAAGGGTTCTATCCCTTTCATCCTCTCCTAATAGACGTGCTCTATGAACGAATTTCCCTATTTCCTGACTTCCAGAAAACCCGTGATGTCTTGAAGGTTATAGCACTGGCGATAAAAGGCCTGATGTTAAACAAAGAGAGCGCAAACTTCTACGTTATATCGCCCGCAGACATGTTCTTTGAAGATGCTGATCTTAGGGGAATATTAACTAATGAGAAAGTCTTTGGCAGCAACCTTGAGCAGGCAGTTACACAGGATGTCATAAAGGCTTCACTTGAAGCAGATAACGGGAAAAAATACGGCAAGTTCGGAAGGCTAGCGTCAACGGTGTTCATGTACTCCCTGCATACGGAAGTCTCTAAGAGAGGAGTGACAGCAAGCGAGACATTAAAATGCCTAACAGACGCGCAAGCAGAGAAGGATGTAGAAGAGATGCTGTACCGGTTCTACAACGAAGATTCCACTTTTATGTGGCTCGAGGAAGGAAAATTCCTCTTCAAATCTAAGCAGAACGTACCAAACATGATAAAAATCAGGTCACAGCAAATACATGCAAGCATAACAGAAGCGTACATAAGAAAAACTCTATATCAAACGGTGTTTGAGAAAGCGAGCGACAGTAACTGCACTTTCTACAGGCCCATCGACTATGTCCCCACTCCTAACAGGTTGAACGTTATGGTACCCCTTTTCTGGGATAAAATTCAAGATATAACATCCAACTTCCTAAGTATTAATGCCAAAATTAAGAACACGAACATAGTCTTAGTACCTGATAGCTCTCATGCGGGAGCACTTGAGTACTATTCGAAACTGACATTAGCTGCGGAAAAAGTAAGAAAAATCGTAAAGGAAGACAAAGCCCTCTTCACTGAAACCAAAAAGCTAGGCCAGGAATACGAGGCACACGCCCTACAGCAGTTTAAGGGCATGTACACTAAGGCCAAGTTCCTTCAAGGCACGGCAATAAAGGAAGTATCAATAGACCCAATGAAGGGTACAACGATCAGGGATGCACTACTTAGGAGACTAAAAGACGCTCAGAAAGTCATAGACATCGAAAACGTTAACCCTAAAGACTACTTGGAGGCTTTGTTAGGTACTAGGAAAGCAGTACAAGTTAGAAATCTTTTTTCAGACGTTGAAACAATGACCACAATACCCTTCGCATCAAGAAAGGATCTCAAGGTCGTTATCGGTAAAGGCGTCTACGAGGGCTCAGTCGGGCTATTAAAGGGCATGCTACCGGCTGACGGTAAACTTACCGGCAGGGAACAGGTTATCTTGAGAAAGGAGACTACTGTAAACGATGGAGACACATTAACTAGCATTGATTACGCACAGAAGCTGAGCCGTCAACTTGAGGAAATGAGAAAAAGGGGCCCAGAAAAAGAAGAGGAAGAAGTGGAGGAAAAAGAGGAAGAATATGAAGAAGGCCCTACTGAAGAAGAAGAGACAGATACGTTCGTGGCTGATGCAGGTGACCTATACCAAGTTCTTAACGAGAAATGGTCTGAAATACTGTTAAAAGATATTGAGGCCAGGGCAATTGTAGACTTCAGCGGCACAATAAAGGGAACACTTGCCGCAAAGAACCGAGATGAAATTAGTGCAATAATCGACCTAGCAGACGGCCTCAAAAAAGCTTCAAGGATCCTAGGAGGAGTAAAGGCCACGGTTACAATCTATAAGAAGACAGTTGGGGACAAACAAGTTGGAAATACTTAAGAAACCCGTGATATCGAGCACCACACTTTACGACAATTTCAGGTACAGCTTAATAGAGACGCCGAAGTCGCTGAAACTGGTCGAGAGCTACATTGGCAATGACGCTAAGATTGGACAGGTTAGGGCTTGGAAGAGGCACATGTTATCGGAGATAGACCGATTTTTTGGAGGAAAGGATGAAAGAGAAAGAGGATACAGACTATTCCTAGCAGTTAAGGCGCTTAACAGACTAAAGGACGCAACGAAAGCTTCAATATTTATGAGGGTTATGCGGGAGCTGACCCTCGAAGAGGTCATTTTCTGGGTTTGGCAATACCACTCACACGGCAACAAGGCGATTAACGCCTTCAATTGCGTACACATCGCACATGCAAAGTAGGTGGTAAGAAAGTGGCAAATAGAAACCTGCTAGAGAGCGGAATCTCCGTAGATTTGATAAATAGAGAGGCAAAAATGGAGAAGTTATCTATACCACCTATTAACCGAATGCATTATTACTTCACAAGAAAACCTCTAATTTCCTCAAGACTCGTGCTTGCAGGGGCATTATTGGGTGCTGACGATGTAAAAAACAATAGAGAACTAAACAATTTGTTCGGATTGGACCCTACTCTTAAAAAAAGAGCATATAAAAACGTACCAATAAGCCTGCTGAAAAAAATTAAAGAGAGACATCCAGAGGGAGTTACAATTCTTGACCCTTTTGCGGGCTCAGGTATGATACTCTTTGAAGCTTTGAGGTTAGGTCTGAACGTTGTAGCTTTGGACTATAACCCGGTCGCTTATCTAATAATGAAGGGTACCTTGGAATATCCCTCAAAATATAGAATCATTAAAAAAGGAACAATGAAAGAAAGACATGAGAAGCCGAAATCGTTTTTCACACTCACACCAGTAGATGTAAAACCCGAGGAAATCAAACTATATAGAGATGTTAAAAAATATGCGGAAACAATATTCAACAAGCTAAAGAGCGAACTATCACAGTTTTATCCCACTCACAATGGAGTAAAACCAAGAGCATATATACATGCTTGGGCGGTGAAATGCCCTGTCTGTGGAAAAATTACGCCTCTAGTTAACAATTGGTGGCTTGATAAAAGAAAGAATATTAGCCTTAGCTATGCCTTAATAGATGATGACTTAGTTTATAGTATTGTAGAAAATGAAGATGTCCTCGAAGGAAATGCAAAGAGAGGTGAGGCAACTTGCTTATATTGTGCATCTAACATAGAAAATGAACATATAGTTAAAGAAATTTCAACATACGAAAGAGAAGTAATACTTGCAGTTTATCTTGATAATGGAAAATTCGAACTCCCAACAAAGGAAGATAAAAAAGCGATAGAGAAAGCAAAAAAATATTTGAAGGATAGCATAAGGGAACTATCAAAATTTATGCCGATAGAATCAATGCCAGATGATAAAAGGGCGATACCTGCTAAAAAATATCTAAAGTCTTGGTATAAACTTTTCAATCCAAGACAACTAATTGTTTTAATGTGTCTATCTAAAGAGATAAGAAAAATTGTAGAAATATTATCTAAAAAAGATAACGAATATGCTACTGCAGTAGGAACGTATCTTTCAATGATACTTGCAAAACATGCAAGTTCAAATTCTAGAGGTACAATTTGGCAGAGCACACGCTTAGCAATTGCACATTCCCTTACTACTCGTGGGATAAACATGATGTGGAATCATCCAGAGGGTAGCCCTTTTGTAAAGTCTTCTGGTTCTTTAATTAACAATATTAATGATGTTCTGAAAGGTCTTAAATTTGCTATAAATGAACTAAATAGACACAGTTTGACAATAAAGGAAAGGCAAAATATCGAGATATACCAAAACTCGATTCTATCTTGGCAGACGGATAGAAAATTCAAGTTCATAATTACGGATCCACCTTATTATGATGACGTTCCTTTTCCCGAACTTATGCAGTTCTTTCAAGTATGGCACAGTAGAACAGTAGGTGACCTAATGGGAATATCTCCGATACCCTCCACCAACGAAGAGCTAAGTGTAAGTCCAAACAGAAGCGAAGAAATGTTTGAGAATAGAATGCTTGTTGCTATAAAAAGACTTTATGGCTTGCTTGATGATGATGGTGTTTTGGTGATGTTCTATGTACACAAAAAGATTAAAGGCTGGAAGTATGTTCTGGAGGCCCTTAGAAAAACTGGTTTTGTTGTAACTTCTACTATTTCGCTAATGACAGAAAGTGAAAGTAATGTTATTGCTAAGGGCAAGTCCTCCATATTCCATTCTCTTGTAATAACTGCGAGAAAGCGGATTGAGGATAGGAAGGTAAGCATTTTGGAGGTTGAAGAAGAGGTTCGCCGAAAGATGGAGGAAAGATATCCTGATTTGGAGAGACTGTATGGAAAGGACAGGATGAACCTTATGGTTGCGGCTTCTGGTATAGTGATCGAGACAATTACGAAATATTCTGAGGTGACTTCCTTCACGAAGAACACTGCTGACTATGCCCTGGAGATGGGTCAACGTTACCTTATTGAGGTATTCGCAAAGAACAATCTAAAGGTAGATAACGTCGATGCTAAGACGATGGTCTATACCTGGTTAAGACACTCGCTAACTGATGAGATTGATTATTCAGAGTTCAACCAGACGCTTAAGGCGCTTGGAACAAGCGAGGAAACTGTTTCCGACATAATTTACAAGGCGAAGGGCAAGGGAAACAAAGTCCGACTTTTGGATTTCTCCGATAGGGGGTCTCTGGAGGTAGATCGGATGGAGCCTTTGCTTGCAGCGAGCCTTATCGACGCTGTGCACATAGCATTAAGGGCATACATGAAGGGAGGCATAACCGCTGCTAAAGAGAAGACCGAATACTCTACTTTTGGCAGCAGAGCCATCCTAAACACCATTGAAGCCCTCGCCAGGTTGCACTCTACTAAGACGGGCTACCGTGAGGGCGAGATCTGTGCTAAGTTCATGGAGGACTGGAATGCTCTCCAATCGAAACCACGGAAATTAACTGATTGGACTGAAAGAAAGGCGAACTCGCACACGCGAAGGTGAAGTTTTGTCTGTTGACCAGGTTGGTGGTTCGGAATATTCAGAGTATGCTAAGTTCATGGCGTGTACTACTGCTTACTACCTTGATGCCAAGGCGAAATACGATCCAATGTCTGTATTTCTTTCATCTAAAATAAATCCGGTTCCATACCAGATATATGACTTCAATCGTCTTATCGAGGAGTACAGGAAGACCGGTAACATACGTGCTTTAGTAGCCTATGAAACGGGGCTTGGAAAAACGATTCTTGTTGGTATGCTAATAAAGGAGCTCCTCGCCTCTAGGTCTCAGCCTGATTATAAGAGGCAGAAAAGGATACTGATTTTAACGCCTCCAACAGTTCTCCCTCAGTTCAGGGACGAGATGAAGAGAAAATTCGGGCTTGAATTTGAAAAGTTCGATACAAAGCGCCCTGTCTTCGGAGACATGGTAATTGCTTCTATTGAAACTTTGAAGCTTAATCCCTGGAAAGAAAGGTTAAGAGAACAGGTATGGGACCTAATAGTTGTAGATGAATACCACAGGATAAACCAATTCAACCTTCGCGGGGAGCTAATTGAAGTTCTTACGGGTAAGACGAAAAGCTTCATAGCGCTCACAGCGACACCCCACGACGGCAAGTCTGATAGGTACGGTTTCAGGATAAACTCGATAGCTCCTTCTCCGATAATAATTAGACGTACAAAGAAAGAGGCAATAGACATCAACAACAGAAGGCTCTTTGACCAAGATGTTTCTGAAATAAAGGAAGACTTTCAGGTTACACCCGAGGAGCTCTCATTCTACAGCAAGGCGGAGAGATACGCCAAGAAGCGATTCGAGGGCACCGGAGCCGGTGCTCTTGTCGCTATAGTAATAGGCAGGGCCGTTTCATCGAGCATAAGGGCCGGAGTTAAACTACTTTCAAGGCGACGCCAAAAGCTTTTGCTTGGAGACTTCAAGGATGAGGAGGACTATGGAGGTTTTGAAGATCTATTCGATAAGGTGAATGAGGGATACGAGCTATCCCAAGAGGACATAGATGCGATATTGAGTGCTAGGCCTGAGAACAGGCAGGAGCTTGAATTGGAGCTTGATCTCCTCAAACCCGTGATAGATGAAGGGGAGAGGCTTATCCGAAATAATCCAGTGGACAGCAAAGGAAGATACCTCCTGGGCTTGATGGAAAAGGTAAAGGAGAAGGGGCAAAAATGCCTAATATACACAGGCTTTTTAGAGACGGTTGATTATCTTCGAGAACTGCTTGAAAAGGAGGAATACGACCCTCTAGAGATCACAGGCAGAGTTTCTATGGATGACAGGAACAGGATAGTAGAGAAATTCTCTGATGAGGAAACAAACAGGGCTATCATAGGGACAGATGCGATGGGAGAGTCCCTCAACCTACAGGCTGCAAGCGTTGAGGTAAACTACGAGGTTCCATGGAGCCCCGTATCTTACATCCAGAGGGTGGGGAGAATATGGCGTTATGGACAGAAAAACCATGAATTGTTTATACACAACTTCCTTCCTGCCTTTAAAGTTGAACGGAGAGTCATGGAGGTCATACTTGAAAAGATAAAGACGATAAGCCAAGAGTTCGGCGATGTCGGATTAAGCGTCTTCGGAGAGGAGTTAGGTAGCATAGACAACCTGGTTAAGAAGGCCTATTCTGGAGAGGACGTAGATGGCCGTGTTGAAGACGCATTCATTAAGAGCGTTGAGATAGGAAAGGAAGTGATAGAAGTCCTCAGGAAAAGCATGGAACTCCCTAAGGTAGTCAACGTCGAAGAACTGGAGAGGAACAACGTAATAGACCTTGACGATGCCTTTTCAGAGGATGACCTAAGACGCTTCCTTGACTACTTAAAGGATGCCGGTGTTGCCGTGGGCGTGTTCCCTGAAGATGAGAAGGGGAAGAGCACTTATCACGTAAAATTCTTAGGCGATTACGTAAGGGTGGAGCAACTTTCACTCAAGGATACAGGCATAAGTAAAGCGATAACGTGCGGTATGGAGCTTCAAAAGAGATTCGCTTTCAAGTTCAACTACAAAAAGAAAATGGAGGGACACCTGGTAATTTTTGAAACCAAAGTAGACGATAAAACGGTATATGAGGAGCCGATATTGGTTACCCCTGAAGGCGTCCTAACTTATAGAGGAGTAACGGGTTTGACGCCTTCGTTTACGGGAGAAGTTTCCAGCGTCAATTTCATGGCGTTAGATGATTACAAGTCAAAAACGGGCGATTACTGGCTAGGATTGTCAACGACTAAGTGGTATGATGAGTTAAGGTTTAAGCAGAATCTTTTGCTTGAGGAGAAAGACGATTACAGAAAGGAATGGTTGAGAAGCAACCTGAAGGCTTGGATGCTTAAAAAACCTAAGGAAGCCACAGTCGATGAAAAAAAGGAGATTTGCAGGGTTAAGTTCTCAGGTGTGTTGGATGAGGATGCTTGGCGTGGCAGATACGAGGTTGAGATGATGGGGATGAAAGCCGCGACTCGTTACTATGAATCCAGGGGGTATACATTTGAAGACGTTTCCACTCAGAACCGGGGTTACGACATAGAATGTAGGAGAGCAGACGGCATATTGCGAGTGGAAGTTAAGGGCTTGAAGGCTATGGTTTATCCTTTGATGACATGGAACGAGTACAGGATGGCCAAGTTCTACAGGGAAAGCTTCGTTCTCTTCGTCGTAAAACTTGAGGGGGATGGATACAGCATGTATGAGATTCCGGATCCTGTATCTAACCTTGATATAACAGAAATTATGAAGCCGGTTTACAGTGTCACTGGCTATGATGCTTTCAAGGTATACTGAGAGAGAAAATTGTCTGCTACATGTTCCTAAGCCGAGAAGACTTCAAAGACATATTATTAGAAACGTAGCGGATGCAGGCGTGCTTTCCGTAATTCCTCAGCTAATGTTGAGCTTTAACGAAACCCTTCCCTTTCTGAAATTTCAGTGTGAAACTATGCTTGCCATCTCTCGTATACTCTCTGAATCTTGTCCCGCAGTCACATGAATATACTTGAACATCAAATCTTCCGTATTTCCATGTTTTCTCAGCTTTTCCAATCTCTTTCTTGCAGTTTGGACATTTAACCATATTTATCCCCACATCTTCTCTTCTGGATTCTATTTAAAACACTTTTCCCCTTCAGCGAGAAAAATGACTTGTGGCTTCCAATATGAGATTGGATCTGAGACAGCGCGCACGTTTCAGCATGATTCTTCGGTTGAATTTCTCGGTAATTTTTAATAGTGGTTGGAGGCTATGTTTTCCTTTGGTGTCTAGTGTGAGTAAAAGCAAGGGTGAGGCTCTAAAGAAATACCGTGTCGAAATTTTCATGATTAAGCCTTATGACTTCGTGGATGAGTGGCCTAAAAGACCAGACGAGAATGATGCGCTTGAAGCTTTCACACATGAGTTGCTGACTTTGGATGCGGATGAACACTTTAAAATTGAAGTATCTGAAGTTTAAACTATTTCGGGACCGAGGGAAAGATGACCAAGCTTAGAATGAAATGCCCCTACTGTGGTTGTTGGAACCGTTTTGAAGTGGACAGAATTTTTGTTCCGCAGCCTTCTTCTGAGCCTAAAGTCAAAGTTTTAATTTCAATGTACAAGCCTTTGGAAACTGAAAGGTGTGAGAAATGCGGAAAAGTTATAGCAGAACCAAAAGAACTAATCAGAATTATGGAGCGCGCGCCTTTAAGAACGGGGCAACGTTCCGCGTGCAAATTCATCTAATTCCGTCTGAGATCCAGCGCGCTCGATGGCTGCCTCAAGTTCTTCTATAGACTCAGGCTGCCTTTCATCTTTTAATAGGTCTTCTAATTCACCACCTAGATCACTTATTCCCATCTCTCTCTTAGCAAATACTCGCCTAGCCTTAAGGTTGAGAATATCGACAATTCGAGTCTTATCCTCCACAATATGTTTGACATCATCGCCATCAAGCAAAATCACGTAGTATCTGCTATGGTCATTCACCTGATTTGAGTAATTTATGGCATCACTTGCAAATCGACTTGTAGTAACTAACATTATGACATCGGCCTTTGTTAAGAAGGTTAGACCAACTTCCTTCGCAATTACGTCAACCCCAACTCTGCTTTTCATATTCTTACACTGGATCTGCCATCGATTATAGATAATCTTATCAGAAGCGGCTAGCACATCTACTTCACCGCCCCCTGTAGCCTGAAAATGTCTCAATCTCCATTTCGAAAAGTGGATACCTAATAAACGGATTACCCAAATCGCAAAGAGCTCAAGAGCTATACCTTTAACATGTTTATCTTTGTGTTTCAAATCTTTAACAACATCCTCAAAAGGTCTGTTGAGGTCCGACGGAGCCAAATTTGAAAGATCCGCTAGTTGATTGACTAGCGGTTGAATAATTTCTTTTCTTCCCTTCTCTGTCAACGTTACATCATGTGGTTTTGCGCCTCTGCCTGTGGTGGTTTTTCGGGTTTTAACGAGTCCTAATGATTCCAAGGGTTCAAGAACGTCTTTGACAAGGTTTTTCGTCGTTAATCGAATTTTGTAGATACTTCTGGTATATTCTGCTATTTTGTTTGAAGGAGTGAAGTGAGTTACATCCAAATTGGCCATCGAAAGTAAGTAGTATTTCTGTGGAGCATCTAGCTGATACAATTCATCAATAAAGCTCTTGTTAACATTCAGCAATTCATAAATTACATCCCAGTTTACATAATATCCTGTATCATGAAATACGCCAGCCTGAACCAGCCAACTCCGCATTGTGCTGATGTATGTACTATTCGGAGGAATCTTGATGCCAAGGTCGTTGAACTCCTCGCCTAAATATTCAAGAGTCACTTTTTCATCTCGAGCTCGGATATTTTCAGTCAGTCTGGCAAGAAGTAATCCTTCTAGATTCCTCAGAACATGTATTGCAAATCTTCGATAAACTTCTTCTGGGTTATCCTTCACAGATAATAAGTCGTGGGCTAGCTCAGTTATAGTATAGGTCTTGCCTTTGTTTTTTAACTTGATAAGTTTGTATGCATTGAGAGAAAGGATGCAATTCATCGCCATCTTGTTTGAGTTTTCTTCTCGTGTTGCAGGATCTTTGCCATGTCCTTCGAAATATTTTGATTTTATCTGTTGCTGCAGGCGATATCGATCTGGTTGATTCTCAACACATAATTCTAGCAACTCGGTTAGCGCAAATTTTTTTGGATCAAACTGATCTCCATAAGTGAATCGGCGTACTTTTCTTCTAATCAATGACCTGCCCCTCTAATTTATCCAGACGCGCTTGTTTTCGCTTTTCTAGCGTTTTCTCATGTTCTAATGCGGCAATAGATTCTGTATCATAATCAAACCGGCATTTAGCCCCAATCAGGTACTCTTCTTCTTTTTCAATGGCGATCCAACGTCTACCCATTTTCTCAGCAACATAACCAGTCACATTTGATCCAGCAAAAGGATCAAGGACGACTTCTCCCTTTTCTGTGCATAATCCGATAACAAATTCCGGAAGTTCTGGAGGAAATCTTGCAGGGTGCGGCTTGATGTTGTGTAGACGACAGGCCCGTAGATACGGATCATTACTAGAAGTATTGGCAGCTGAAATCATGTTCACAGGCATGAGTACAGGATCGCCGACTTTATATTGACGTTTTTCATCAACACCATCAATAACGTTGGAAGGTATAGCACCTTTGTTGTCCTTGCCAAATTTGTTGCTAATAACATGCTCCGATGGTCTAACCTTTGCTTTGTATCCATTCTTCATTAACTTTTTTTGTGACTCACTATACGGTTTCAAAACTCGACGGTTGTTTGCCTTGGGGTGTTTGCCAAGACATAACCACCAAACTGTATTGACAGCATCCTTCACTCTTTCACGCCGTACAGTAACCCATTCAGCAGGCGTAGGAAGCTTCGCCGGATTGTACCAATAGAGCTCTTGGGCTAAGTTAAAACCGCATCCACCTTCTTCCACCGGTTTACATAGCTCAATGACCAATTCAAACTGGTATAAACTGCGGATAGGATATCCTTTAATCCATGTTCCACCTATGTCGATCACAAGCGAGCCTCGTGGTTTTAAAATACGTCTAAATTCTTTTGCAAACTGCATAAACCAAGGAATATACTCTTCTGCAGGGACATTTCCGTATGATTTTTTCCTTTTAAGCGCAAACGGGGGGGAAGTACAAATTAAATCAATTGATTTTGATTCAATTTTTGGTAACAAAGCTAGTGAATCACCTAGGTAGGCAGAACCCAATTCAGTAGAGAAATAGGGCTTTTCATCGAGCATTTTGGATAAACCTTTTCCGTATTGTAATGGTTTTTGCTCATATATATTGTTTAGGAAAAGCGAAATAAGATCATCTCGCTTGTGATTTCATTGCGTGAGGAGATGCGCGCTAGGTTTACTTCTCTATTTTTTATGGGATTTCTTCATTGTTTTAAGCAGCTTTTTTCTGTTTGATTTGTTTGCGGATAAAGTCGACTGCGTTGAGGAATGGCATGTTCATTTTCCTTATGGCTGATTCAAGTTCCTCACATTTTTGTTTTGACAGTTTTACAAGTTTGTAATCTCCGCTGAGAATTCTCAGCCTCCGTTGAACTGCGTCAATTATGAACTCTTCTTTTGAGGCGTATCCAAGCTGCTTATTAGCAATCACAAACTTCTGTAGAGCACGCGCTAATTTTTTATTGCTAAAGTTCCCTATAAGTTAACAGAACCGACAACATGGTTGGAATAAAATTGGAAATACAGTTTGAGACTGATTCTACTAAAGGCTCTTGGAACATAATTGTGCCAGCAAACCTGAAATCTGTAAAAATAACCTTTAAAGGTGTAAAAAAAATTGAACCAGCCTTTTTCTCAATACCCGGCAACCTATACACTGAACAAAATGTCGCATCACCTCTTCATCCTTGTGGAGGAAGCGTTGGTGTTTTTGTGATAGGAAAAGACGATATGCAACGTTCTATAGAAGAGATTTTCTATTACGATTATAATGTGAATAAAGATCACTGTAATGGAACGCCCCATTGGAACCATGAAAGACGTTTTAACGATGGGAACAAAACATGGAGAGAGTCAAAAGTGGAGTTCCACATTATTCCAGATTCACCTTCAATAACAATAAGGCTGTTGGACTTGAAAGGTAATGTAATTAAAGAGAAAACAGTGAACCGTGTTCCTCTAAGTGAAGTTCGATGAAAACAGCAAGCCTACTAATGCGTTATTGCTCCTAATCTAGAAAGTCCCTTTGGTTAAGATGGAAAAACTCTTTCCATTCACATTCCTATGATTTAACAGAACCGCTCGCGCTAATCAAGCGAACCCCAGACGGCAGCATAACGGTGCGGAAGGCGTAAATAAACCAACAATTTTCCTATTTTTTTGTTCCTGAAAACAGGGATTGAACAACAAAGGAAATATTTAAAACGTCTTCGCTTAGCTAAGGGTTTATATAGGAATTAAACTCTGTTTCGAACAGCATTGCATGATTATGGAAGGATTCTAATTGGTTGAAGTGCAGTTACGTGTTGGAGATGCAAGACAGCGGGATGTTGGAAGGGGCATAGCCCGCCT
>Ga0315549_1003616_pt1 | contig 13646 bp, 8 predicted proteins | sample SalMarSW160200MG_FD_203101 | JGI IMG/M metagenome (GOLD analysis project Ga0315549, IMG submission 203101) | Salt marsh sediment microbial communities from the Plum Island Ecosystem LTER, Massachusetts, United States - Salt Marsh Sediment SW1601-200 ... | reverse complement strand
ACCGCCGCCTCAGCCAGCTTATCGAGCACCTCCTGCAGCGAGAACTCCCCGGCCACAAGCGTCGTCAGCTCGTATATCTGCTCGTCACGTTCTAATTGTTGTTTACTCGTTCTTGCCATAACCAGTCCGAATAAAGCAAAAGTCAGCATTATAGTAAAATCGCACCTTTTTGCGAACAGTTTAATAAATTTGCCGCTGAATCGGGGATGACACTGTCGGGGGTTGTCGTTCCGTTTAGCCCTGCTGCTTGCGGCAGGGGATTGTTCCGTTTATCAGGTTCGTTTTTACCCTGCATCGCAGGGGGTTACTGTTTACCAAGGCGTAGTCCCGATGTTCTCTATCGGGACGAAGACGGGTCGTTTTATTTAGCCCCATGTTTCACTTGGTATTTAGATTTCAGGAACATTATTATGCCAATGTATATAAGGAAAATTATATTTTTTACTAAAAAAATTGAACAAGTCGAATTCCGCTTAAGTATAGTAACACGACACAGCTTTTCACAACAACTGACAGTGACAATTATCTGATAATTAATCAGATGCACTTTTGCAGACGGATAGTGCACTGAAAGAATAATAGTCAGACCGAAACGGAACCAACGGCACGCATTTCTGCTACTTCCCGAATCGGCCAACGAATCTTTCAAAAAGGCCTAAAAGAAAACCTCATCCTCCGCCCTTTAGGTAACGTCATTTATCTATTCATTCCTCTGAGCATAATGAAACCCCAATTGAATGATATTCTGAAAAGAACACTCAAAATTATCGAAAACTTGGTCTATTGAGTCTCACAAATGAGGCAGGGGAGAAATTCTTGAGTATTCTGTTGACTTTCTTCCTCCAATCAGATAGTTATTATTATGTTGAATTTAGCGATAGATTGACAAAACGCGGTCAATGATGCCAAGGTATGATGATATCATCATAGAATCGATAATTCAACTTCATGAGGAGGGTAGTGCAATGCAAAACTTTACAAAAGACAAAAGGTTTTTCATCACAGCTGCTTCACTCTGTTTTTTCCTTTCCGTGTTTGTTTTCCCAACCGCCCTTTTCGCCGGCTCAGTCAAGAACTGGGGCTGTAGAGTTATCGACAGCAATGACTTTATCGGCAGTCGATTTACTGCCATCGCGGCAGGAGCTGCCCATTCTCTTGCCCTGAAGAGCGACGGCTCAATCCTCGGCTGGGGCCGCTCGGATTTTAGTCAGGCCAGACCCCCCGCAGGAAACGATTTTATCGCCATCGCGGCAGGAGGTTGGCACTCACTTGCCATAAAGTCCGATGGCTCAATCGTCGGATGGGGCAGCAATACTGATTGGGAGGGAGACTATTTTGGTTAGGCGATACCACCTTCAGGAAACAACTTCACCTCCATCGCAGCAGGAGAATTCCACTCTCTTGCCCTGAAGTCTGACGGCTCAATCATCGGCTGGGGCAGCAACAGAAATACTGATGGAACCTATTATTGTGGTCAGGCGACGCCCCCTGCCGGAAACGATTTTCTCGCTATCGCGGCAAAAGGGAAACACTCTCTTGCCCTTCGGAAGGACGTTTGTCTGTTTAACCTCGCCGGCGATTGGAACGATGACTGCAAGGTGAATATGCTGGATTTTGCGACAATGGCAAACAACTGGATGGTGAACTGTTTTGATACCCCGAACAATCCATCCTGTGTGTCAAAGCTACCTCCCCCGCCTTCTACCGGGCCTATAGGCTGGTGGACGCTGGATGAAACCGAAGGAACATCTGCCCTCGATTCCGGTAGTCTCAATAATGAAGGTATACTTATGAACGGCTTGAATTTTTCCAACGATTCGGTCGAGGGTAGAATCGGCAATGCCCTTCATTTTGATGGTGTCGACGACCAGGTCCTGGTTTCTGACCTCTCACTCCTGTCCGGCGACGACGTTACAATAGCGATGTGGTTTAATCCTGATTATAATATTAGTGCTGGTACCGGACGAGTTGATTTCACATACTGGCAGACCGGCGGCGGGCATCCTAATATAACGAAGCTTAGCGGCAGGATTTCCTTCCGTTGCTATTTGAATGAATATGAGGAGGTATTCAAAGTCTCGACCACAACCGGCTCCTGGACTGCAGGCACCTGGTATCACATCGCCGGAACTTATGATGGACGAAAATTAGAAATATATGTCAATGGAATCCTGCAAAGTACACTTTATCAGCAGGGAACGCAGCGTCCGGCTTCCGGATTTTATTTTGGCAACGGCTTTAGTGTCCCGTTTGAAGGTAAAATTGACGATGTCCGCATCTATAATCGTGCTCTTTCCGACCAGGAGGTAACGGACCTGTATAATCAATAGTTACAGCGCAGAAGGCCATTTCGCTGCTGAAAAAAAACCACCCGCCTACGGCCTTCGAAGATAAACCTGCCGACACCCAACCATCTTAAAACTCAAAACCAAATAACGCAGCCTTGGTCCAAATCGACTGCCAATACAACTCAAATTCCTTCCAGCCAGTACTCAGCAAATATCGCCAAGTCAAAAAGATTTGTTTCACAATCCTTGTTGATATCCGAAGGCAAACGCGTTAGAAATAATTGAGATATTGCTATTGGAGCCAATGATCCGTAAATATCTTGAGGTCATTGTCATCAACTGCATCGCTGAAGTCAAAGTCTGCTCCATTGCAGTCATTTGAAGTACCACAGTTTGTCTTCAGCCACTGCTTAGCAAAAAAAGAATAATCTGCAAAATCAACTTCAGACGAGCCGATAAAATTAACAAGCGACCAAACGTGTTTTGGATAATCTACATTTTCGTTTATAGTCCAGATATCATCAGTCCCGTTGACGGTTTCATTTACAAAATCCCATCCGGCGAATGTAAAAGTAGAAAGTGTTTTCATTTCAACTGTACTCTTGCCCGTCCCGCCATCGCTGGTCGTTTGACCGGTGTTTTCTATGTCCCAAAAACAGTCAGTTACTGTACCATTATTCGAACATATCAGCCCGCCGACACCAAGGTCTCCGCTGACCGAACCGGTCGCATAACAGTCCGTTAGCGTGCCACTGCCACCATTATACGCCACCAGCCCGCCGACAATCATGTCTCCGCTGACCGAACCGGTTGCATAGCAGCCGGTTACCGTACCTTCATTCCACCCCACCAGCCCACCGATATATTGTCTCTGGCTGACTGAACCGGTCGCATAACAGTCCGTTACCGTACCTCCATTAGCTCCCACCAGCCCACCGGCAGCAAAACCGCCGAAGACCGAACCGTTTGTGTAGCAATCGGTTATTATACCATCCGCATTCGCCCCCACCAGCCCGCCGACATCATCGTTTCCGCTGACCGAACAGTTCGTGTAGCAATCGGTTATACTGCCACGATTCCACCCCACCAGCCCGCCAACTTCGCTGCTGGCAATGTTGCTGCTGACCGAACCCGTCACGTAGCAGGAGGTTATACTACCACCATCAATATTATGATATCCATTAATCGCCACCAATCCACCGACCCACTGATAGCCACCAATCATATTAACATCCACGACGCCTAAATCGTGGATTTGGCTGCCTCCGCCGACATAGCCAAACAAACCGATGCGGTAGCTGCTTGGTTGATTGATGAGGGCATTGCTGATTATATTATCGTTGCCGTCAAAGACACCCGTAAATTGTGTAGTGCTGTTTCCAACTGGCGTCAGAGTTACTCCCGCCAAATTGATGTCCGTCGTCAGAATGAAGGAGCTGCTCCAGTTAATGGGGCTGGCCATCAACTCCTGCCAGTCCTCGACACTACTGATTTGATAAGGATTTTCTGGCGTGCCATCGCCGTTAAAATTAGCAATCGACCAAACGTGTTTTGGATAATCTACATTCTCGTTTATAGTCCAGATATCATTAGTCCCGTTGACGGTTTCATTTACAAAATCCCAGCCGGCGGAAGTAAAAGTAGAAAGTGTTTTCATTTCAACTGTGGTCTTGCCCGTCCCGCCGTCGCTGGTCGTTTGACCGCTGGTCTCTATATCCCAAAAGCAGTCAATCACTGTACCAATATATTGATAACCCATCAGCCCGCCGACTCTTTCGTTTCCGCTGACCGAACCGGTCGCATAGCAGTCAGTCACTGTACCTTCAAAATTCCGCCCCACCAGCCCGCCGACAACGTAGAGACCACTGGCCGAACCGGTCGCATAACAGGCTTTTACCGTACCACCATTACTCCCCATCAGCCCGCCGATGTTGGCATACTCTCCGGTAACCGAACCGGTCGCATAACAGCCGGTTACCGTACCACCCCCTTCCCCCGCCAACCCACCGACAAGGGTGTGACCGCTGACCGAACCGATCGCATAACAGTCCGTTACCGTACCAACATTCCACCCCACCAGCCCGCCGATGACGTAGCCCTCTCCGGTAACCGAACCGGTCGTATAGCAGCCGGTTAGCGTACCATAATTATCCCCCACCAGCCCGCCGACATAGTCCATTCCGCTGACCGAACCGGTCGTATAACAGCCAATTAGCATACCATAATTCTCCGCCACCAGCCCGCCGACAGTGAAACTACCGCTGACCGAACTGTTCGTATGGCAACGGATCAGTGTACCACTATTTTTCCTCATAAACCCGCCGACATAGTCTTCACCAGTCACATTGATATCCTCGATGCCTAAATCGTGGATTTGGCCGTTTACGCCGACATATCCAAACAAACGTGCACTGCTGATTACATTATCGTTGCCGTCAAAGACACCCGTAAATTGTGTAGTGCTGTTTCCAACCGGCGTCAGAGTTACTCCCGCCAAATTGATTTCCGTCGTCAGAATGAAGTATCTGCTCCAGGCACCAGGGCTGGCCATCAACAACTGCCAGTCCTCGACACTACCGATTTGATAAGGATTTTCTGGCGTGCCATCGCCGTTAAAATTAGCAAGCGACCAAACGTGTTTTGGATAATCTACATTCTCGTTTATAGTCCAGATGTCATTAGTCCCGTTGACGGTTTCATTTACAAAATCCCAGCCGGCGGAAGTAAAAGTAGAAAGTGTTTTCATTTCAACTGTGGTCTTGCCCGTCCCGCCCATGCTGGTCGTTTGACCGCTGGTTTCTATATCCCAAAAGCAGTCAATCACTGTACCAATATATTGATACCCCATCAGCCCGCCGACATAGTCAATTCCGCTGACCGAACCGGTCGCATAGCAGTCAGTCACTGTACCTTCAAAATTCTGCCCCACCAGCCCGCCGACTTTTTCGTTTCCGCTGACTGAACCGGTCGCATAACAGTTGGTTATTGAAACAGGCCCGTTCCACCCCACCAATCCGCCGACTCTTTCGTTTCCGCTGGCCGAACCGGTCGCATAACAGCCGATTAACGTGCCAACATTACACCCCACCAGCCCGCCGACTTGAGCATATCCGCTGACCGAACCGGTCGCATAACAGGCCGTTACCGTACCAGAATTTACCCCCATCAGCCCGCCAGTGCTTAAATCCTCTCCTCCCGTAACCGAACCGGTCGCATAACAGGCCGTTACCTTACCCTCATTACTCCCCACCAACCCGCCGACTGAATAATAACCAGACATATTGACATCCTCGACGCCTAAATCGTGGATTTGGCCGCTGGAGCCTATACGGCCAAACAAACCGACGCGGTCGCTGCTTGGAAGATTGATTTCTGCATTGCTGATTACATTATCGTTGCCGTTAAAGACACCGGTAAATAGTGTACTTTCGTTTCCAACCGGCGTCAGGGTTACTCCCGCCAGATTGATATCAGCCGTCAGAATGAAGGAGCTGCTCCAGTCACCAGGGCTGGCCATCAATTCCTGCCAGTCCCCGACACTACTGATTTGATAAGGATTTTCCGCCGTACCATCGCCGTCGCCGGAATAGGCCAAAAGGTTGCCGCTAAAACAAAGAACCGTCGGAAGAATTGCCGATAAAAATACATTTGTAATTTTCATCTTAACCTCCCTCGATTTTGAAATATTCCCTTAACTATCCTCCTCAGGCCGATTTTACACTTGATTCCACAACCAGGTTTTCTAATTGCGCTATTATTCCAAAATCAATTAAAGACTATCTCCACTACCTGTCACATTTTATCCCATTTTCAAACCCTGTCAACACTGAAAAAACTATTTATAATCCACAATTCTAAAATCCCTTATGCAGAATCAGTCGCCGGTATTCAGCATAATCAGTGTCTAATAATTAGCGTACAGCGTTTAGAGTAGAGGGTGTAATAATCCTGGCTTAGCCAAGTCCTAGTCAGTGCAGGATTTGACAAAATCTGCGCAAATCTGTGGCTTTAGTGTCTTCATGTCTTCAGGCCTTAGTGGCTAACTTCATAAACGAGCCACGAGGGCCGAGCGACGAGTCACAAGGCTATTTTTTACAAAAAAATGGCGCTTTTTGCTTGACTCTTGTTTAATATATGGTATAATACCAGTGTTGTTTGATAATATGTAAACTTAGGCAAGTAAAAAGGACAGACGGCAGACGTCAGAAGACGGAAGGCCGTAAATCAATAAAATCTGAGGAATTTGCGGTTAAAAAAACATGAAATCCTATCAAAATACCATCAAAACACTCAATTTTGTGTCTATTCGTGTTCATTCGTGGTCAAAATTACTACCTTTTTACGCAAAACAAACTACATTTGTAGAGAGTCCTTTACAAATCCACCCTTTTTATGCAAAACGAACCCAATTTCCCTCGTTTTTGCTCCCAAAACAGCTTTTTGCCAAAAAACGAACCCAAAACGAACCCAAACAAACCCAAACAAAGCCAATTTTGCCTTAGTTTAAGATGAATGATCTTGTTAATCATGTTATCCTGTCAAAGGAAAACGATTATGGAAAAATATTCGCCGAATAAAAAAACCTTGGTAATGACCAGAGACCAGGTCCGCTCCTTCGACGCCTGGGCGATAAACAAGCTGGGCATAGCCGGCGTTGTACTGATGGAGAACGCCGGCCGAAGTTGCGCCGAGCTGATTAAACAGGACCTGGCCGGTATTGAGGAGCCAAAGGTCTGCGTTTTCTGCGGTACCGGAAATAACGGCGGAGACGGATTTGTAATCGCCCGCCATCTGCTCAATGACAAAATCCAAGTGCGGGTAGTGATTTGCGGCCAGGCTGACAAAATCAAAGGCGATGCGAAGATAAATCTGGATTTGCTGACCGGCCTCGGCCAATCTGTCGAGCAACTCGATTTAACCTCTGCGGATTTGGATAGTCAGGTCTCGCGGCTTGCCGAAGGCAGCCAAATATTAGTCGATGCTATTTTCGGAACGGGTTTGACGGGGCAAGTGCGGGGAGATTATAAAAGACTCATAGAAGCAATCAATGTGCTGGGCAAACCAATAATTGCGGTTGATATTCCTTCCGGCTTGGATTGCGATACGGGCAACAGTCTGGGGGCGGCTATCGAAGCACAAGAGACAGTGACATTTGCGGCGGCCAAAAAGGGGTTTGCGGAAAACCCGGATTCCGCACGATACACTGGTGATGTTTACATTGCATCAATCGGCGTCGAGCCACATTTACGGTCAGTCCGCCACGGCGGATTAATCTGAGAAGGCGCCCGGTCGAGCCGACTGGCTCTTGTAACCGATGAGGTACAGAAAACGCTCATAGTTCAAAATTGGTATATTTAAGGCCTGGGCCAGCTTCTGTACATCTTTGTAATCATCGAGCCTGGCCATCGAAGCTTCGTATTTGTCCATAGCGAGCGGGTCGATTGCGAGCTGGTCGTAAGTCGGTCTTTCTCGGATGGTCGGTGGAGTTCCGAGAATCAATCAAAGATTTAGTATCGCTATACTGAAATTCGATTATCCGCTGGAGTAAAATGTCAACCATCCGAAAAATACACCTCTAAATACCGACATTCAAAAATACTTCATAAGTATATATGCATATACTTATATAGTATTGCACAAATCGTTCTCGAAACACAACCACATCAACCTCTCTGCCATAACCTTTTATCCTTCGTCTTGTCCGCCGTAGTATACTGACGAAGGTGGAAGCATTTGCGAAGAAGGATGACATAGTCGGATTATCCTATTAATCCCTCTGTGACCTCGGTGTCTTCTGTGGCTATATATAAATCCGCGTTCTCCGCGAAATCCGCGGTTAAAAATAAATCAGTGTCAATCCTATGAATCGGAGCCGGTCAAGTTTCTATCTCAACAATTTTAATTGTCTTTAAATATTCCTTTATCAAGCGTTTTTGCCCGCAGGCCCCCTCGCAAGAATATGGGGGGCCGAGGAGCAAAAATGCGGCGGACAACAATCAGGCTGGTTGCCTAAACTCCTATTCGTGCTCGCACTCAAGGCCGCACATCAAACTCAATACAGTCGAAAGTTCCTATTCTCTGCGACGCGATACCCCGATAAAATCGGGATTCACATTCCACTATGACCAGGATACTTTCATCTGTCCGCCCGCCTGATTATCTTTACGCTGCATTCTTTACCTGCTTAACATTGCCGCAAACCTTGCCGACAAGTTTCTCAGTAAATTCTTCATTGTCCCTTAACATCGCACGCATTATACAAAGCATCTTACGACACACCGCAACAATCGCTGTCTTCTTACGAGCATCCTGACCGGCCTTGACGCGTTCATAAAACTCACGCATACCTTTACTCTTTCGTATCACCTTCCAGCCGCTCTCGCACAACAGCCAGCGAACCACGGAAGGACCGTGTTTGCTGATATGACCTAAACGCCGCGTCGAACCGCTCTCATCAAGCTTCGGCGTCAATCCGAAATAACTGCAATACCGCTTATAATTATCAAACCTCTTAAGATTGTCCGTATACGCAAGAACCGCCTCTGCCGTACGCGGACCTACACCGGGCATACTCATAAGCAAATCAGTCTCATCTTTCTGCGAAAGGTATTTGTCAAGATACCCTGTGACACGCTTTAACTGACCCTCCAGTGTACACAGCTCTTCAATCATATTGCCCAGCTGCACCAGCCATAAGTCAAGTCCACCATCAGTCCGTTCACTGAGCATTCGCATCCAAAAACGATTGCTCCGCTTCCACCATGAACCCTTATCAGAAGGTTTGTCAAATCCTTCACTCTTTAATAATGCCCGCAGGCGATTCTTGACCGCGATAACCTTCTGAACAATGTTCCTGCGATGTAAAATCATCTGACGCCACTGACGAACCTCTCTCGAAGGCATATGTACCGAAGGTATCTCGCCTATACTTAACAACACCGCCATCTTGCGAGCATCTATCCGGTCATTCTTCCTGGCCGTCCTGTATATCCAGGTCATCTTCGACGGATTAGCCACCGTGATGCCGTCGGCACAGTCAATCAGTGAATCATAGATAAATCCCGCCTGCCCGCTTATCTCGAAAACCAGGTGAGCTTTACTGCCGTCTGCCCTTTGTTCTGTGATAAATGCCTTCATCGCCGGTATCGTTGAGTTTATGGTTCGATATTTATCTTTTTTGCCGGCCTTTACTATACAGCAAACAGTTTTGTTGCTATCGATGTCGAATCCTATATACTTATCCATTGGAGCCTCCGTTGCAAAAAGGTTATTGTGCGGCGCCACGAGCGTCAGCACGTAAAATCTTGGGACGTTTAATTATCCCGTTCCCCACTTTCGTGAGGACAAGATTATAACCGAGCTTGGAGGCTCCGATTACATAGCTTATCTGTGGCTGCAATTTTACCTGCCTGTCCCGCACGAAAAAGGTTGTTGTCGTAATTTGGTGCGGGGTTATCCTGTCAGCGAAACCAGCGTAATCAGCGTCTAAATTAGTCGTTAAGAAATAGAAAATCGTAAATAATAAATATAAAATCTCTCTGCGATCTCAGCGGCCTTTGCGGTGAAACAATTTCATGTTTATAGCCCAACTCGCACAAAATAATAGGATGTTTACTTGACCACAACCGCGTTATACTGCTATAATCGAGCACTTTATGAAAATTCAGGGGTACTATGGATGGTGATAAAGTCTTACGGAGACAGAAGTTATACAGTAAACAACCTGCACTTTTAACCTTCAGTAAAGTTCAAAGGAGATTGTCATGGCAGAGCAACAGCAAGCGATAAGCTCACTGATGACGGAAAGTCGCACATTTCCCCCGCCGCAGGGCATTCAAGCTAATGCGTACGTTAACAGCCCCGAGCAGTATCAGAAGATGTGGGACCAGTCGATTAACGACCCCGACGCCTTCTGGCTCGAACAGGCAAAGAGCCTGACCTGGTTCAAAGAGCCAACCAAAAGCCTCGAATACACATGGGACACCAAGGCCCGCAAAATCGAGCATACATGGTTCGCAGACGGTCAGCTCAATATCTGCTACAACTGCCTCGACAGGCACCTCGATACACCTATCGCCAAAAAGACAGCCCTCATCTGGCAGGGTGACGATGACGCTAAAGTCAAAAAGTTCACTTATGAGGAACTTTACAGGGAGGTCTGCAAATTCGCAAACGTCCTGAAATCCAAAGGAATCAAAAAAGGTGACCGCGTAGCTATCTATCTGCCTATGGTTCACGAGCTGCCTGTTGCAATGCTTGCCTGTGCCCGCATCGGTGCGATTCACTCTGTAATATTCGGAGGATTCAGCTCGGACGCCATCATGGACCGCATCAACGATTCGGACTGCAGGATGTTGATTACATCGAACGTCTCTCTCCGCGGCGGCAAGCACATCAAGCTCAAAGACATTGCCGACGTTGCTTTGAAAAAAACGCCCACCGTCGAGAACGTTATCGTGGTAAAGGTCAGCGACGAGCCCTGCCACATGGAAAACGGCCGCGACCACTGGTATCACGACGAGATGGCCGGTGCCTCTGAAGAATGCCAGTGTGAGGTGATGAACGCCGACGACCCCCTGTTCATTCTTTACACCAGCGGCTCGACCGGCAAACCCAAGGGCGTCGTTCACATCACGGGCGGCTACCTGATGCACGTCACCTTGACCCACAAGGTTGTCTTCAACATTCACGATGACGATATATATTGGTGCACAGCCGACATCGGCTGGGTCACAGGCCACAGTTACATTGTTTACGGCCCGCTTGCCAACGGCTCGACCAGTCTGATGTTCGAGGGCGTACCGACCTGGCCCGACGCCGGACGCTTCTGGCAGATCTGCGACAAGTTCGGCGTCACGGTCTTTTACACCGCCCCTACCGCCATTCGCGCATTGATGAGACAAGGCGACCAATGGCCCGCAAAGTACAAGCTCGACACCATGCGTATACTCGGAACCGTCGGCGAGCCTATCAACCCTGAAGCCTGGATGTGGTATTACGAACATATCGGCCATAAAAAATGTCCTATAGTAGATACCTGGTGGCAGACTGAGACGGGTGGGTTTATGATTACGCCGCTGCCGGGCGCGCATACGCTAAAGCCGGGCAGTGCGAGCAGACCTATCTTCGGGGTTGACCCGGTTGTGCTCCGCGACGACAGGACGGAATGCAGCCATAATGAAGGCGGTAAGCTGTGCATTAGAAAGCCGTGGCCCGGTATGATGAAAACGATGTGGGGCGACCACGACCGTTTCATCGATACCTACTTTGTTATGTATGACGATATTTACTTCGCAGGCGACGGCTGCCGCGTCGATAAGGACGGCGACTACTGGCTGATGGGCCGAATCGACGACGTCGTAAACGTATCCGGCCATCGTATCGGTACGGCAGAGGTCGAAAGCGCCTTAGTCAGCCATCACAAGGTCGCCGAAGCGGCGGTCGTGCCGATGCCGCATGAAATCAAAGGCCAGGCACTGTACGCCTTCGTCACAACCGTTGAAGGCGTGGAAGAGACAGAAGAGCTCAAAAAAGAATTGATTAAGCACGTCCGCAGTGAAATCGGCCCGATTGCGGCGCCGGAACGAATCCAGTTCGCACCGGCCCTGCCGAAAACCCGCTCGGGCAAGATTATGCGGCGAATACTTCGCAAAATTGCCGAGAACGCTACGGATAATCTCGGTGACATTACTACCCTTGCCGACCCGCACGTTGTTGAAGTGCTTGTTAAAGGCCGTGGTCAATAAGTAACCTTACACGTGCAATAAACGCCGGGCGCGCCGACAGGCGTGTCCGGCCTTGCCTTTAATGCAAAGGAGTTGCTATGGCGGAAGAAAAGAAACTTATGAATCGCTGGCTGGTCGTTGTCGGAGCTCTTTTAATTCAATTATGCCTTGGCGCGATTTACGCATGGGGCGCTTTCACAGGAGCACTGCAGGACCCCCAAGGGGCATTTCAGTACACTGCTACACAAACGTCCTGGATTTTTTCGGCAGGACTTGCCTCATTCGCTATCGTTATGATTCTTGCGGGCCGTTTGCAGGACAAATACGGGCCGAGAATTATAGCTGTAGCCGGAGGCCTTGTACTCGGAGCGGGTTATATTATAGCAAGTTTTACAGGCGCATCTTTTCCATTGATGCTCCTGTTCATTGGTATAGTAGGCGGAGCAGGTATCGGTCTTGGATATGTCTGCCCAATCGCGGCATGTGTAAAGTGGTTTCCAGACCTTAAGGGATTAATAACAGGTTTGGCTGTAGCGGGATTCGGGGCAGGCGCATTTATCTTTGTGAAACTTGCCGGGTCATGGATGAATCTTATTGCTAATCAGGGTGTTAACGGCACTTTTCTTGTATTCGGAATTATATTTGCCGTTTGCGTTGTTATTGGAGCATTGCTGCTGTCAAATCCACCGGCAGGATGGAAACCGGCAGGATGGAATCCGCCGGTTGCTAAAGACGGTAGCAAAAAGGCGAAGGTCAAAGACCTTACCCAGGGACAAACGATAAAGACAATTCAATTCTGGATGATTTGGCTTGCGTTTGTTTTCAGCGCAGGCTGCGGCCTTATGGTTATTAAGTGTCTTAAGAATTTCGGCGTACTCGAAGGCGGCTTGACTGCCGCGGCAGCGGGTTCGGCTTTAGGGCTGCTGGCATTATTCAACGGCCTGGGTAGAGTTGTATGGGGTACTCTCTCTCAAAAGCTGACCGCTAAAGGCTCTGTGATTATTATGTGCCTGCTGCAAGGCGGTATGATGTTCTTCTTATTGAAGATGGGCTCTTCGGCTACGTCGCTGGCGGTGGCAGCCTGCTGGATAGGTTTCAACTTCGGCGGTAATTTCGCCCTGTTTCCCCTCCTTACACTGGAGAACTTCGGCTCTAAGAACCTCGGCGCTAATTACGGAGCGGTATTTACTTCGTACGGAGTCGGTGGAATACTCGGCCCGTATATGGCAGGGAAGGTTTGGGATACCATGGGAACGTTCAAGACAGCCTTTATTATCGCCGGCATCGCCTGTGTGGTAGCCGCTGTACTGGCTTTGTTCCTAAAACATATTAAAGCGGAAAACTAACTCGTATAGCGTACTCGTCCTGGTTAATTAGTGAGTGGTTAATTGGTTAATTTTGATCCGCGGATTGCGCGGATTAACGCGGATTTATTTTTAACACGAAGGACACAGAGATATAAAATTTACTATTTACAATTTTCAATTTACTATTTGCTAACGACTAATTTATCCGCGGATTCCGTCTCCGCTGCGCTATGCCGAGACAAGTAACGCGGATTAACGCGGATTTTCACGGATTTAACTAACCACGAATGAACACATAATTTTACAGACACGGATTAACACTGATT